>Ga0209726_10000023_pt1 | contig 306619 bp, 90 predicted proteins | sample Subgrocontami54m_FD_187453 | JGI IMG/M metagenome (GOLD analysis project Ga0209726, IMG submission 187453) | Subsurface groundwater microbial communities from S. Glens Falls, New York, USA - GMW46 contaminated, 5.4 m (SPAdes) (version 3) | ecosystem: Environmental > Aquatic > Deep subsurface >...
CGTTACTTATAAACTCAGGGAACCGGTAAAGAATAAAATCTCGGTTAAACAATTTTGCCAAGTGTAAACGATGTCCTGACACAGCTAAGGCCCTTAGAAACTGTAAACGATGTCCTGAAACTTGGCACTTACCTCTTACCTCTCATAAATTACTTATCATTAACCTTAAAATCAGCGTCGATGATGTCATCTTTACCACCGCCTGGGGCCGATTGGCCCGGCTGTTCTTGCCCACCGGGGCCAGACTGCTCCGCACCGCCATCGGGATTTGCTCCAGCGCCCGCACCAGCGCCCTGCTGGGCCGTGGTTGCCTTGTACATTTCCTCGGCGAGCTTGTGGCTGACCTTTTGCAAAGACTCCGAAGTGCTTTTGATTTGCTCGATGTTTTTATTTTTGATCGCATCTTTTAATGCATTGAGTTCGCGTTCGACATTGCTGATTTCAGAAGCAGAGACTTTGCCGCCATAATCTTTCATGGCCTTTTCTGTCTGATAAACAAGCGCGTTGGCCTGGTTGACCGTTTCCACTTCTTCTTTTTTGCGTTTATCTTCATCGGCGAATTTCTCGGCTTCCTTGACCATCTTCTGAATTTCTTCATCAGAAAGTTTTTTCGGAGCCGTGATCTTGATGGTCTGTTCCTTGCCGGTGCCTTTATCTTTGGCGGCAACATGCACGATACCATCGGCATCGATGTCAAAGGTCACTTCGATTTGCGGAATACCACGCGGAGCTGGAGGCAAACCAACCAGGTCAAAACGTCCAAGCTCGGTGTTATCGTTGGACATCTGACGTTCACCCTGCAAAACACGGATGGTCACCGCTGGCTGATTATCCTCTGCCGTCGAGAAAATCTGGCTTTTCTTGGCCGGGATGGTTGTGTTGCGTTCAATCAATTTGGTAAAGATCCCGCCCATGGTTTCGATCCCTAACGAAAGCGGAGTGACGTCCAAAAGCAAAACCTCTTTGGCCTCGCCGCGCATAATGGCGCCCTGAACAGCAGCGCCCAACGCCACGCATTCCATAGGGTCAATGCCGCGTTCGATCTTCTGGCCGACCTCTTTCTCAACGAAGTTCTGGACGATGGGCATCCGTGTCGGCCCGCCGACCATGATGACCTTGTCAATTTTCACTTGTTCGCCCAATTTACCGGAAGCGTCTTTGACCGCTTGCGCAATCGGACCGCGGCAGCGATCAATGATAGGCCCAACCAGACTTTCCAGCTTGGCGCGGTCGATGGTCAAGGTCATGTGCTTCGGCCCGGTCGCATCGGCCGTAATATAAGGAAGGTTGATGTCCGTCGAGACCGTGCTTGAAAGTTCGACCTTGGCTTTTTCCGCGGCTTCACGCAAACGCTGGAACGCCATTTTGTCGTTCTTAAGATCGATCCCGGATTCTTTTTTGAATTCATTAATAATGTGATCGATAAGGACATTGTCCATATCAGTCCCGCCGAGCTGATTGTCCCCGCTCGTCGATAGAACTTCAAACGTGCCGGCTTTGCTGGCCGCATCCCATCCCATTTCAAGGATGGTGACGTCAAGCGTACCGCCGCCCAAGTCAAAGACCATGATCTTCTGTTCTTTGCCGGCTTTGTCCAAACCGTACGCCAAACAGGCGGCGGTCGGCTCGTTGATGATGCGCTGGACCTTCAAACCCGCAATTTCACCGGCGTCGCGCGTGGCCTGGCGCTGGTTGTCGTTAAAATACGCCGGGACGGTAATGACCGCTTCATCGACGGTCTCGCCCAAATATTTCTCAGCGTCGGATTTGATCTTTTGCAAAATAAACGCGGAGACCTGCTGCGGCGTATATTCTTTTGTGAAGACCTTGAACTTATGGTCGGTCCCCATTTTACGTTTAGCGGCGTAGATCGTTCCTTCGGAGTTGATCGCAGCCTGACGGCGTGCCGGTTCGCCGACCAAACGTTGTCCATCTTTGGTGAACGCCACGAACGACGGGAACGCTTTGCCGGATGCCACGCCCGCGCCCTCCGCCGACGGAATAATGACCGGACGGCCGCCTTCCATGACCGCTGCCGCCGAATTTGATGTGCCTAAATCAATACCAATGACTCGTCCCATATTTGCCTCCTCTGTTATCTCTATAAAGTCATTGCGAGGAGCCCGCAGGCGACGAAGCAATCCCAAGTGGATGCGATTGCTTCGGCCTGAGGGCCTCGCAATGACAAATTATTATTTAGCGTCACTATTATTCTTTGCCACTTTCACCTTGGCCGTACGCACAACCCTATTACCCAGCCAATATCCGCGCTGAAATTCCTCGACGATCGTGCCATCCTCGTGCTCTTCGGTCTCCATTTGCATCATGGCTTCATGGCAGGCGGGATCGAACTTTTTGCCCACGCTCTCAACAGGTTTCACCTCGTAGACCTTTAAAAGATCCCGCATTTTCCCGACGACAATTTCCAACCCTTTGATGGTGGTCGTGTCGCTTGAAAATTTCCTGGCCGACTCTAAAGAACGCTCAAGGTCTTCATAGATCCCTAAAATTTCAATGATCACTTCTTCGTGCGCGTATTTGATAAGCTCGACACGTTCGCGCTCATTGCGTTTGCGCGCATTATCGAACTCCGCCAGGATGCGCACATATTTATCTTTGAACGAAGCCGCATCCTCAACGAGTTTTTTATACTCCGCTTCTTTAAGGACGACTTCTCCGCCGGTCTCCGGGATTTGCTGTTCTTCGATCGTCGGCTCTGGCGATGGTTCAAGGTTATCTTGTTTATTATCTTTATTCATTGTTATCCCAATATTGTCATTCCCACGAAAGTGGGAATCCACTCGTGGATGCCCGCTTTCGCGGGAATGACAGCAAGTAGTATTCTATTTGAGGAAGTCACTAATCCTCACCACCGATGAGCTCGGTGATGTAATCAAGCGCCGAGACCACGCGTTCATAATTCATACTCGTCGGGCCCAGGACCGCGATACGGCCGCTGGGGCCGTTTTTCGTCTGATAACTGGAAACGGCCAAAGAGCAGCCTTCGATCTCCTTGCAAGCAATCTCCTGGCCGATGTAGATCTCAATCTTCCGCTGCAAAACGCGGTTAATAACATGCAGGATCCGTTCTTTTTCTTCCAAGACCTTTAAAAGGTTCTGGATCTTTTGAACATCCTGCATTTGGGGATAACCAACCACGTAATTGGTCCCGCGGTAAATGATCTTGTTACCCCAACCATCCACTGAAATGATGCTGGTGTAATGCGTGACCTCGGAAATGATCTGCGAAGCCTTTTCCATCAATTGTTCCAGCTCATCAACGCTCTGGCGGTACTCGTGGTGAATACGTTCTTTCTCGCCTTTCAAAAGCTGGATCTCATGCATCAGATGATCCACATAATAACGGTAACCATGTTCCGTTGGGATACGGCCGGCCGATGTGTGCGGATGCATCAAGTATCCTTCTTCTTCCAACTCAGCCAAAATATTACGAATGGTGGCGGAACTCCAATCCAAGTGGCACTCCTTGGCCAAAAAAGCAGAACCCACGGGATTGAGGTTTTTGATGTACTGCGCAACCACGTAACCAAGCACGATATCTTTGCGTTCCTGAAAATCTGTTTTACGGGGCGTCATATTCTCTTCTCTAAATATATAGTGTGACGAATTGGCTTGCTGAAATCTGAATTAGCACTCTCAAATGTTGAATGCTAATGAAATTATAACAAATAATTTTTTAATGTCAATACCCTTATTGCAATCCGATAAGAGTGTATGTTATTGAAATTTATATGGTTACGGTTATAAAAAATGATTTGAAAAAAATATTAATATTTACCGCGAATGGCAGAGGCAACCTTGGCTTGATAGAAATCATGCAGCCTCTGGTGCAGATCTTTGGACAAAGATGGAAGGTCACTTACCTTAACATTCTCCCTCACCTGTTCAATTTTAGTTGCACCTGGAATGATGACGCTTACCGCGTTAAAATCCAAAACCCACCGCAGCGCCATTTGCGCCATGGTCATGCCGGCCGGCACCCAGGGCTTGAGCTCTTGAACTAACGCCGCGCCTTTCGCTAAAGGTAACCCGGAAAAAGTTTCTCCCACATTAAAGGCCTGTCCGTCACGGTTATAAAAACGGTGATCTTCAGGAGCAAATGAACGGTCTGCCGTTATTTTTCCGGAAAGTAAACCCGAAGCCAAAGCCAAACGCACAATGAGCGCCATTTTTTTGGCTTTGGCTTTCTCGAAAAAAACCTCTGCTGGTGTTTGGCGAAAGATATTGAAAATGATCTGAAGAGAAGCGATGTCAAAATGATCCAAACAATACACCGCTTCATCCATGTTTTGAACACTGGCGCCGAAATTCCTGACCTTGCCCTCTTTTTTGAGAATGCTCAGCCATTCAACCCATTCGCCGCCTTTCAAATATTCCGGATCGATGCAGTGAACCTGCGTCAAGTCCAACGCCTCAACGCCCAGGCGTTTCAGGGAATTTTCCGTATGAAGCCGGAAATTCTGGAGGGAATAATTCTTGGGCCATCCCGGCGGATTGAACCGTCCTAATTTAGTGGCCACAAAAACTTTGTTCTTGGAATCCTTAAGGAATTGACCGATACGTTCTTCGCTTAAGCCCGCGCCGTAAATATCAGCGGTATCAAAAAAATTCACGCCGCCTTCGGCCGAAGCTCGTAAAATCCCCTGGGCTGTTGCGTCATCCACACCGCCCCAATCAGGGCCCAGCTGCCATGTACCTAAGCCGATCTCACCGATGGTAATACCGGTTTTCCCAAAGAGACGTGTTTTCATATATCTTTGCGTACAGTCTTATCACCATTGCGGTGTTTCTCCATAAGCTTGGCTGAACCTGCCCCGAGGCTAAGAAGCGTCTTCATAGCCTCTTCAGTCGTGACCTCAACAGGGTGTACTTGGGAAGCCTTAAGATGAAAAACAAAACCGGAAGTCGGCGGGGACATGGGGATAAAAACTGTAAAGCTTCCGTCGGTATGTTCATGCGTGATAAATGCGGTAACGAGCGTTTCGCTGTCGAACGGCTGCACGAGCGCCACTTTGGAAAGCGGGGATTTTTTGCCGCTCATGAGCTGCTCGGTCGTTTCTTTGATCAATTTATAGCCGGGGGTGGCCTCAAGATATTTTTGTTCAACATATTTATGGATAAATTTTCCGAATCTCGTCTGTACTAGAAGGCCAACCAAAAAAGATACCACCAAAATAAGACCGATCACGATAAAATCCGCTGATACGCCCTCGATCCTGAAATGATCCTCTAAAAGTTTCGTGAGCGGTTCTATAAGCCCGGTCACAAACTTGACGACGATCCCAAAAACCAAAACCAGGATCGCGATCGGCAGCACCACAGCAACACCGCCGATAAAAACAGTTTTTATAAACGCCTTAAATCGATCCATCATGACCTTTCATTAATGCGTGTCATTCCCGTCCCCGATCTCTGTCGTCCCCGCAAAAGCGGGAACCCACAATCGGGGATAAACTCCAACGAGAATTCATCTGTGGACCCCCGCTTTTGCGGGGGTGACATCTTCAGCATGCCCATAATCAAACCGCTCAACAACCAACTTTCCTTTGTCGTCGAAATCTTTATGGTGCAAGAGAAGGCCCTTTTCGTAAAAGTCTTCAGCGCGTACATATCCCAATTCGGAATAATTTTTAAAAGCACCATCGGGCAGGTCATCTTTGTAAATGCCTTCACGCTTAACGCCCCCTCTTTTGAAAAACTCCTTGAACACGCCCTGGCGCTTGCCCCAGATCATCGTGCCTTTGAGCGCCAGTTCTCCGCTGTCATACAATTCTTTATACGGATCATCATGCATAAACCCGTCTTTATAATTAACCTCAGACTTGATCTTGCCATTGAAATGATAAATGCGCACGAGGCCGTTTAATTTGTCATTGATGAAATAACCCTCGGATTGTAATTCTCCCGTTGGGTAATACTCCTTACCAAGCCCTTCGCGGACACCATCCTGCCCCTTCCACGCCGCTTTCAAAACGCCTGTTTCATAATATTCGCGGATATAGCCTTTTTGTTCGCCGTTCATATAATCATATTCGCGTAAGGTTGCGCCATTGGGGTAAAAATCCTTGCCGATCCCCTCTTGTTTACCCTTAATATACGTGCGCTCATGGATGGGCTTGCCGTCTCCACCGAACTCGCGCGCATTCCCTTCCCTAACCCCGCTGATATAGGGAATTTCTTCCTTAATTTTTCCGCCGGGATAATAGGAATAGGCAACGCCGTGCATTTTGCCTTTTCTATAAAATGTCTTAAACTCTAATTTACCGTCGGGATAATAGCCTTGAACCATTCCTTCCAACTGCCCGTTCAAATGATATCCCATGCTTTGGATGCGGCCATCCCCGTAAAACGAACGGAAGCGGCCATTAGCCGCGCCGTCCTTGTATTCGACCGTGCGCAACAAATTGCCTTTAGGGTCGTAATCGTTATAAAAACCGTCCTTAAGCGTTATGGGAGGGATTTTGTCTTGCGCCTCGACGGAAGAAAGAAATGAAATGCTCAAGGCAACGGCAAGAAAAAAAATGGTCAAAAATTTTGACATCATCAATCAACGCCTTCTGGAAACCCTGATAAATCTTATTGTCATTCCCGCAAAAGCGGGAATCCAAAAGCGAGTAGATACCCGCCTTCGCGGGTATGACATAATAAACGATATACCGAACTGACGTTATTCTAGCAAAGAAGACTCTTTGTGCAAAGTCCACATTACATTAATGTTAGATCATCTAACTAATTAAACTACGCGGAAAACTTGGCGGCAATTTTCTTAGGAAGGGTCGCGTGAATGTGAATGGTTTTGGAAAGATACCGGATCATATGCACGTCGCCCTCTTTATGGGCGAGGTTTACCAAATCCATGCGGTTGATGGGAATTTTAACGTCTATTTCCTCCATCCCGTCGGAAAGCATGTCGCTGATGCGTTCCAAAAGCTCGTCCACATTTTCGCCTTTGATGGCGGAAATGCACACCGCATGAGGGAACTGCGAAGCAACGGCCTTAAGCCACACCCGGTTTGCCAGCTGATCGATCTTATTAAAAACGGTGACGGTGGGTTTATCCAAAACCTTCAGTTCTTCCAAAACTGTTTCAACGGCCTGATAAAAATTGGTGTAATTCGGATGGCTGACATCGATGACGTGCAGCAAAAGATCCGCTTGTTGAACCTCCTCAAGCGTCGCCTTAAATGCCTCGATGAGATGGTGCGGCAGATCGTGCATGAACCCGACGGTATCGGAAAAAACCACTTTGCGTTTGCTGGGCAGGACATAATGCCTGGTCAGCGAATCCAGCGTCGTAAAAAGCCCGTCGTGCGTTATGGTCCCTGCGTTGGTCAAGGTATTGAGCAGTGTGGATTTGCCGGCGTTGGTATAGCCGACCAAAGAGATCATCGGGATCTGATCGTTCTGGCGTTTTTTGCGTTTGACCTCGCGGCTTGAGGTAACATCTTTGAGATCGTGTTTTAATTTGGCGATGCGGTCGAAAATGCGCCGGCGGTCGACTTCAAGCTTGGTTTCACCAGGCCCCATGGTCCCGATCCCGCCGCCCAAACGAGACAGCTCAATGCCTTTGCCGACGAGCCTTGGCAGTAAATATTCAAGCTGGGCCAATTCCACCTGCATCTTGCCTTCGTTGCTTTTCGCATGGCGGGCAAAGATATCAAGGATGAGCTGCGTGCGGTCGATCGTTTTCACGCCAAAGGCGTCTTCCAGATTGCGTTGCTGGCTGCCCTTGAGATCGCAGCTTAAGATCACCGTATCCACTCCGCTGGCCGAACATAAGGTCGCTATTTCCTCGACCTTGCCTTTGGAAATATAGGTGGGCGCCGTCGGCGCATCCAAGTGACAAAAAACAGTATCCATTACCTGCCCGCCGCAAGTTTTGACAAGCTGTTTCATCTCGTCGGCAATGTCTTCGTCTGACCACGGGCCTGATTTTTTGAACGTGACAACGGTAAGCAAAACTTTTTCTTTACTCATAAGGCATCTGTCATCCCCGCGAAAGCGGGGATCTATCCATTAATTTTATCTGGATTCCCACTGGAGTTTATCCCCACTTGTGGGTTCCCGCTTTCGCGGGAACGACAAAAACGGGGATGGGAATGACCATTGCTAATAATTCCCCTTTTATCTTCTATTTTCCATTTTCATTAACATGTTCCAATATTCTCACCGCCACATCCGTTGGTGATTCTTCGGGATTCACCATGATCCAAACCAACCGCTTATCCTTCCGGAACCAGGTGAGCTGACGCTTCACATAATGCCGGGTGTTCATTTTTATGAGTTCCTTAGCTTTCTCTAAAGCATGCTCCCCCGAAAGATAGCCGGTGAGCTCGGGGATCCCGATCAAGCCTTTCGCGCTGCGGCTTAAAGGCAGGGCGTTGAGTTTTTTGATCTCCTCAACAAGCCCACGGTGGAACATGTCCTCGACCCTTTGATTAACACGATCATAAAGTTCAGCGCGCTCGCGGTTCAAGGCGAATATTTGAATATCGTAATTGCCCCACAGCCCCCGTCGCTGTTTTTGAAGCTGGGTAATCGGTTTCTTCATGAGCAAATAGACTTCAAGAGCGCGGATGATCCGGCGTTCGTCGTTCGGGTTGATCGCGGCCGCCGCCTGAGGATCGACCTTCTTAAGCCGGCTGTAGATCTTTTCGATCCCCTGGACCTGGGCATCCTCCCTGATCTGCCGGCGGACCTGCGGATCTTCCTTGCCGCCTTCGAAAATACCGTCGAGTAAGATCGACATATACATCCCGCTGCCGCCAACGACCAAAGGCGTTTTGCCGCGCCCTAAAATATCATCGATCCTGGCCGCCGCTTCTTTGCGGTAACGGGCCACGTCGAAATCTTCAGTGACACTAACGCAATCTACCAAATAATGCGGAACTTTCTCAAGATCAGCAGGCAATGGTTTATCATTGGCAATCGAGGCCTCTCGATAGACCTGCATTGCGTCGCAGGAAACAATCTCGGCATCCAGACGAGAGGCAAGTACCAGCGCCACTTGCGATTTGCCTACGCCCGTCGGACCAACGATAAAAACAATCTTATTTAAAATAGCATTCATAAATTCGAAACCTGAAATTCGCCTGTCCTGGCCGGACAGGCCAGGGAAATACGAAACAAATTCGAATTCTTGAATTTTCCAATGTTTAAAACTGTTTTAATCATTTGAACATTCTGATTTGGGTATTGTTTTGGGATTCGAACTTCGGATTTCGGATTTTAAACTATGCGTGAAAAAATGTCTTTGTATCATGGATAAATCTTGGTGGGATAACCGAGTTGGGACAATTTAGTTTCAAGTTTTTGGGCATCATTAAACTGCTGGAATTGCCCGACGCGCACACGATAAAATTTCTTTCCATCCCGGGACGTGGTTTCAACGATATAAACGTATTCCCCCTTTTGCTGAAGGCCCTTAACGGTTTCCTCCGCCTTGCTGCGATCCCGGTACGATCCCACCTGCACGGCAAAAAATTGATTTTCCTGAAGCAATTGATCAACGTAATAACGCTCGGGGCTGTTGGGGAAACGGTCAATGATCTTTTGCAAATATTCGCGGCCTTTTTTCCAATGCGCGAGCTTCATGTGCGAACGCGCCACTTTCAAATAAATTGCACTTAAAAATTCCGAACCGGAACTTTTATCCAAAAGATCCTTGGCCAAACTTAACGATCTCTTATAATTCCCTTCCATATAATACGTATCGATCAAAGCCAGCAAGGCCTTGTCCGACATTTCTTTGGAAGGTTTGGTTTTGAGGATTTTTTCAATGGCCTGGCGTGCCGATAAGTATTGCCCTAACCACAGATCGCTTAAACCCGAATAATACAACGCTTCTTTTTTTTCCTGGGGATTAACGGTTTGGCCGGCAAAGGTTTGGGCGAGCTCTTTGGTCTTGACGTAGTCCTTCTGCATGAAAGCGCCCTGGACGTCGGTGAGGGTGATTGCGTCGGCGGCGTTGACGTGAACAGTCGCAAGTAAGAAGTAAGAAGTAAGAAGTAAGAGGTAAAAATTTTTAAATGATGTTAAGGCGGTTAAACCAAACACCAACCCACTTCTTACTTCCCTCTTCTTACTTCTTACTCTAAACATACTATCCCTTCAAAGCATTCCCCAAGTCCGCAATCAAATCCTCAGCCGCTTCAATCCCAACGGACACGCGGATGGTTTCCTTGGTAATGCCGGAGGCCTTGAGGGCCGTCTCGCCCATCGAAGCATGGCTCATGAACCACGGCGATTCGATCAAAGATTCCACCCCGCCCAGCGACTCAGCGAGAGCGAAGAATTTTAATTTCTTGTAAAAACCGTCCAAAGAAACTTTCTTGGTATTAAGTTCAAAGGAAAGCATCCCGCCGAAGCCTTTCATCTGCTTTTTAATAAGCGCCTGCTGCGGATGGCTTTTAAGGCCGGGATAATAAACTTTCTTGACGTTCTTGTGCCCCTCGAGGAATTGGGCGATCTTCAAAGCGTTGGCCTGATGCGCTTCCATGCGATAAGCCAAAGTTTTGATCCCGCGCAACACCAGCCATGCGTCAAACGGCGCCTCGGAAACGCCCAAGGCGTTCACCAAATAACGGCCGCGTTCTTCGAGCTCTTTATTAGAGTAGATAATGGCGCCGCCCACAACGTCGCTATGGCCGTTAAGATATTTTGTCGTTGAATGAACGACGATATCAACGCCGAATTCGAACGGTTTCTGAAAATAGGGCGACAAAAATGTGTTGTCAACGACCGTTAAGCATCGTTTGACCTTGGCAAGCTTAACGATCTCTTCAATATCGATGATATTTAAAAGCGGATTGGACGGCGTCTCGATCCAAACCATTTTGGTCTTGGAGTTGATCGCTGCTTTGACCGCTTTGTGATCGCGCATATTAATGAAGGAGAATTCAAAACCCATGGGCTTGAGGACGGCATTAAACAATCGATAGGTCCCGCCGTAAATGTCATCGCCGGTCACGATATGATCGCCCGGCTTTAGATAAAACATGACAGCCGTGATCGCAGCCATGCCGGTTGCGGTGACGGAAGTCCCGACGCCGCCTTCGAGCTGAGTGATATTCTGCTCTAATGCCGTGCGCGTGGGATTGCCGCTGCGCGTATAGTCATAACCCTTGTTTTTTCCGATGCCATCGAAATAAAACGTCGACGTCGGGTAAATAGGGGTAATGACCGAGTTGAATGTTGAATCCTTGTTCACGCCCGTGTGAACGGATCTGGTGCGAATGTCCATTGGTTCCTCCATCAAAAGTTAGGTCACAATTCTATCACAAAAGAAATAAATTCAACAGAAGGAAAAAGGGCACACATTAATGTGTCCCCTTTTTAAACACAAACCCGAAAATTTTGCCGGTCTGCGGGTCTTTGATTCTCGAGGTCATTTTGGCTTTTAGCTCACCGGTTAACTCATCTTCATAAGCTACGGCCAATTTGCGCGTGGGCTTGGAACGATTATGCACTTTGGCGATCGGTTCCTGGCCGAGAAAACATCCTTTGGTATACGAAACAAACTCGTTTTCATCAACGTTAAGCAAGAATTCGTCCTTCTGATAATCAACGCCGTACAACGGAATATTATTTTGAAGGCGAAAAAGCGTGAATTCGTCGTCGGAAACATTCGATTTCAGATCTTTGGACGTGATTACCATCTGCCCGGCTCTTTGCGGGATCGCATACTCACCTTGCCCAACCGCGTAAGTTCCTTCCAAATCGAAATGAACCTTAAGATCGGTTTTCTCGGCTATTGTTTTATTGAGCATAAGGAATTTCTGGACATGGGCCATCAGCGCATCAAGGGCGAACGGTTCCAGGACGATCAAAAACGCGTCATCGCCAACTTTGGCCTGATCGAACGTGGCAATAATGCGGCCGTGCTGATTGACAAAGGCATTGCGCGGCTTATCCAATGTGTTGGACGCCAGACCGTTGAAAAAACGTTCGGCGTTATTCGAAACGCGTAAAATAATTTTATCAAGGCGATATATTTGCATAATAAAAAAATAGTCGTCATTGCGAGCCCCCAGAGGGGCGAAGCAATCTCATCATCGGGCGATTGCTTCGTCGCCTGCGGGCTCCTCCCCGGCCTGCCACCTGGCCGCAGCCGGGGCAGGCGCAATGACGCGTCACTAAATCTTGGCGATTTTTGCGGCCAGTTCGAGCGCTTCTTTCTTGTTGGAAATTTTTCCGAGCGCGTGCGCTTCTTCAACCGCCGTCAGGATTTTTGCAAACAACGGCGACGGCGTCAACTTAAGCTTCTTGATAAGATCATTGCCCGTAATCAGGCGTACGCGCGGCACTTTCTTTTTCTCTTCAAAATATCTTTGGACTAATCCAAGACATATCTCCTCGTGATGTTTCTGATCATATTCCGTCGTTAAAGGCCCGCGGGTGGAGCGCTGGTCTGCCAAAGACAAAAACAAGATGCTCACCGCTTCCTCTTTAGTGTCGCGAAAATAACGGAAGACGGATTTCTCCGTCGGTTTTTTGAAATTGGAAAGATATCCGGGCCGCAGATGAAAGAGCACCATATCTTCCAAAATGTGCCGCTCGCGCACGGAAAGTTTCAAATGCTTGGCAACGATGCGCGTGATGTGCCGGCCCACATGCTCGTGGGCGTGGAACGACGTGCGCCCGTCTTCGATTTTCTTCGTGTCCGGCTTTCCGATATCGTGCAGAAGTGCCGCCAATTTCACGATCGAAAAACGCGAATGATTGGCGGCCAGCTCCTCGTTAAAATAAGCGGCCAGGCCTTCATCGGCCCTAATGTCGTTAAGAATTTTCTCAAATTGATTTAAGACTTCCAGCGAATGTTTCCACACGTCCAAATGATGATACCCGCCCTGCTTGACGTCGAACATAACGGAAAGTTGCGGAATAACTTTCTCCAAAAGCCCTGCTTTGTCCATATCGCACAAAACGCGGTACGCGCGCGGCGATGCCAGGGCCTTAAAAAATTCCTCACGGACGCGTTCCATGGAAACACCGCGGATAAGTTTGATATCTTTTTTGATCTGGGCTACGGTCTTCGCTTCAATTTTAAACCCAAGCGTTGCCTGCAAGCTGTAAGCGCGCATCAAACGCAGCGGGTCATCTTTAAACGCCTTTGGCCAGGCCAAACGGATAGTTTTAGCTTTTAAATCCTTGTGTGCCGATTTTAGATCAACGATGTGCGGGGCAAGCTCATCTCGGCCCTCAATCTTTAAAAGATCAGCGTAAAGCGTATTGATCGTAAAATCACGGCTGGCAATGTCTTCCTTGAGTGTCTTCGCGCGGAAATCCGCGAAATCAAACGTCCAGGGAATGCCGTTTACTTTCTTAACAACCCGTCCGCAACCGTGCTCGTCATCCAAAAGTACAAAGGCGCCTTTGATGGCATCGGCAAACTTTCGTGCCAATGCGACCGCATTTTTATCGACAGCAAAATCGAAATCCATCTGTGTGCGGCCCAGAACAAAATCACGCAGAAAACCGCCCACCAGATAAACGCCGACGCGTTTTTTCCGGGCGATGGCTTGGATGATTTTCAGTTGGGGGTATTGTGCGAGAAAAGGCATGTTAGGGTCCGAAGTCCGAAGTCAGAAGTCAGAAGTTACAGTGCCTCCGACTTCTGACCTCGGACCTCTGACTCTACTAATGTTTCATGATCGATGCCTTGTTAAGGACATCCTCATCAACGAAGATCGGGCATTTGAGACGCACCGCGAGCGCGATCCCGTCCGACGGGCGGCAATCAACGAGTTTGGCATGCCCGTCTTTGCCTTTGATTTCGAGCTTGGCAAAAAAAGTGCTGGTCTCAAGCCTGTCAATGATAAGCCGCGAAACCTGGGCGCCCATGGCGCCGATGACGTTCACCAGAAGGTCGTGCGTCAAAGGCCTCGGCACTTCAATACCGGAAATTTTCATTTTGATGGAGGACGCTTCCATGAACCCGATGATGATCGGGATCTGGCGCTCGCCGTCTTTTTCTTTAAGGACAATGATCTGGTCTTGACGTTTCTCGTCAATGATAATTTTGGTGAGTTCGACTTGGATCATATTAATCAGCAAGAGTCACATGTCACAAGGTCACAAGGTCACATCAACTTTTTTCGTGTGACTTTGCCCGCCCCATTTTAGCCAAGGGGGCCGGGGTGACTTGGCGACTTTGAGACCTTACAACTTTCCTTTCTTTTTCGTTTTCTCTAAAATATTTTGCAGCTCGTTCATGAACTGATTGACATCCCGGAACTGACGGTAGACCGACGCAAAACGCACATAAGCCACCTCATCTAATATCGAGAGTTTATTCATGATCATCTCGCCGATGTCTTTGGAGGCAACCTCACGGTCATATTTGAGCTGGACCGTGCGTTCGATCTCGTCGACGATTTGCTCGATCTGGTCGATCGAAACCGGCCTTTTCTCGCAGGCCTTGACGATTCCCGATATCAAACGATTGCGGTCAAACGGCTGCCGGCGCCCGTCTTTCTTGACAACCATGAGAGGTAACTGTTCAACATATTCGTACGTTGTAAAACGCTTCTTGCATTTAAGACATTCCCGGCGGCGGCGAATGGACGTCCCGTCCGCGTTCATACGCGAATCAATGACTTTGGTTTCTTTATATCGACAAGTTGGACAGTTCATTTAACTCTGACTGTCATTGCGAGCCCCGCAGGGCGAAGCAATCGCATCATTTTTTGGGATTGCTTCGTCACTCACTTCGTTCGTTCCTCGCAATGACGCATATTCCTTATTTCTTATTTTACAAATCGCGATAAATAGGAAACTCATTCATAAGGGCGACGACGTCTGCCTTGGTTTTCTCCAGCGTCGCAGGATTGTCGCGCCCGATGATCGCGAGGTCCATCAAATCGGCAATGCGCTGCATGTCTTTTTCTTTCATCCCGCGCGTCGTCACCGCCGGCGTTCCGATGCGAAGCCCGCTGGTGACCGTCGCTTTCTCAGGATCGAACGGGATCAAATTCTTATTCACTGTAATATTCACGTGGTCTAAAAGAGTTGCGGCGTCTTTACCGGAAATCTTTTTGGCGCGCAGATCTACCATGAACAAATGATTATCGGTCCCACCGGAGACGATGCGATAACCTTTCTGTCCCAGAGCTGCGGCAAAAGCTTTGGAATTGGCAACGATCTGCTTTTGATAACTCTTAAACTCGTCGGTCAATGCTTCCTTGAATGAAACCGCCTTGGCCGCGATGATGTGCATGAGCGGCCCCCCTTGAATACCGGGGAAGATCGCACTGTCAATTTTCTTGGCAAAATCTTTACGGCACAGGATCATCCCGCCGCGGGGCCCACGCAAAGTTTTGTGCGTTGTCGTCGTCACGAATTCCGCGAAATTGACAGGATTCGGATGAACGCCTGCGGCAACAAGCCCGGCAAAATGCGCCATATCGACAAAAAGATATGCGCCGACTTTGTCGCAGATCTGACGGAAATGGGCAAAATCAAGGACGCGCGAGTACGCTGAATAACCGGCAATAATCATGCGCGGCTTGTGCTCAAGAGCGAGGCGCTCGACCTCGTCCATATCAATCCGTTCAGTCTTGGGATCGACCTTGTAAGAAACAATATTGTACATCCGACCGGAAAAATTAATCTTAAGGCCGTGCGTAAGATGACCACCGCAGGCAAGGTCCAGCCCCATCACGGTGTCGCCGTGATTAAGCGCCGCCATGTACACGGCCATGTTGGCCTGCGAACCCGAATGCGGCTGCACGTTCACATGTTCGGCGCCGAAAAGTTTTTTGGCGCGTTCAATGGCCAAACTCTCCGCCACGTCGACGAATTGACATCCGTCGTAATAGCGTGCCGCCGGATACCCTTCGGCGTATTTATTGGTCATGACCGAGCCCGCCGCCTCCAAGACCGCCGCGGAGACGATATTTTCAGACGCGATCAGCTCGATATTTTCCTTCTGACGCTTTAATTCATTTTGAATGGCGTTATACATGTCGGGATCTGATTCTTTAAGATGATTCATGGTTGTCCTTCTATAGCTGTCATTGCGCCTGCCCCGGCTGCGGCCAGGTGACAGGCCGGGGAGCCCCGTCTTTTGGGGCGAAGCAATCGCAAGATTTGGGATTGCTTCGTCGCCACTACGTGACATCAAGGCTCCTCGCAATGACGTTCTAGTTAAATAGTCTTGTGGCTACGTTTTCTTTAAGAATTCTTTTTCAATCTCCTTGATCTGCTTTACCCGGCGCAAATGACGCCCGCCTTCGAATTTTGCGTTGAGCCAGATCTTGATGATCTCAAACATCTCTGACTCTCCGACAAATTTGGCGCCGAGAACCAAAACGTTCGCATTATTATGCTGACGCGAAAAAGCGGCCGCTTCTTTGTTATAACAAAGCGCCGCGTAAGCGCCCGGTATTTTATTGGCGGCAATGGAGTGCCCGATGCCCGTCATGCAGATCAAGATCCCGCGGGCGCTTTTAGACTTGGCCACTCTCGTCGCCACGTCATAGGATATCTTCGGATAATCACACATAACCCCTTCGTCGTGCGTCCCGACATCGACCACAAAGTAACCCTGCTCTTTTAAGATCGCACCGATCTTTTGCTTAAGTGCGTACCCGCGATGATCCGCTCCGATAAAGATTTTCATTTTTGATCAGAGGTAAAGCGATACAGCAGTAGAGTGATAAAGTATAAATCGATTCTTTACCTCTTTACCACTTTACCTCTCTACCACTCCTTGCTAATACGTTTATATCAATTTAACAATCTTCTCGATCGCCTCTTGGATCGTCAACATGCATTCTTCATACGCCTCATGCGGACGGCCGATGGGATCTAAAATATCAAGATCCGTTTCAAAACCTTTAGGGATATTGGCAAATTCCTTCAATAAATAAATCCGCTGTTCAACGCTGGGTACGCGTTCCAAAATCTGCATACGGTGCGTGCGCGTCATGACAAAAATAAGGTCTGCTTTTTTTAAAAGCATATTGGATACCGGACGCGATTGGTGCTTCGTCGCATCAATGCCCTCTTGCCTTAAAACAGAGATGGTCTCCGCGCTCGCCGAGGATTGAAAAAATACGCTCGTTCCGGCGGACATGGCCTCGACATCCTGCCTGTCGCCGGCCATTTGCTTGAATAAATACTCCGCCATGACCGAACGGCAGCTATTGCCTGTGCATACAAAGAGAAATGTCTTTTTGTTGACCACCCTATCGACATCCGCCTGGACAATAACACCGTCGCGGATGACCTTGGGCGCCCCTTGGGTAAAATCAACGATCGAAGAAGAAGTGCCGAACTCAACGGGCCCGCCGTCGATGGCCAGGTCAACCTGTCCGTCCAAATCTTCCAACGCTTCCTGGCAATTCATCGGTGGTTTTTTCCCTTCGAGATTCGCCGACGGTGCCGCAATCGTGCACTGCGCTTGCTCAACGATCCGCAAGGCGATTGTATTATCCGGCATCCGAATGCCAATCGTTTTACCCTCTTCCCTTGCCGGGACAACGACTGTCAACGGCCCCGGCCAGAATTGATCAATGAGCTTATACAACTTCGGGTCATTGTAGGCTGAATAATTTTCAATGATCCCGCGCTGCGAAATTAAAACAGAAAACGGTTTATTGTCAACCCTGTGCTTGACTTCCCGAAGGCGTTTGATCGCCGCCGGATTATTGAAATCCGCGGCAATGCCGTAAACGGTTTCCGTCGGGAAAATCACAAGCCCGCCCTGGCGAATCAAGTTCGCCGCTTCAGCGATCTTCTCAGGTTCCGGGGTCACCGGATGGACATGGACGATTCTCGTTTTCAGATGCCGACCTTGGTTTGAAGAATCTTTTCTGCTTGTTTTTGAGAATACGCGATCAATTTCTTTTTTAAAGGTCCATTGCCCAACGCCATGATACGCAGACTCAAAAGAGCCGCATTGCGCGCGCCCGGCTTGCCCAAAGCAACCGCTGCCACCGGAACACCCGGGGGCATCTGCACCGTCGATAAAATCGCGTCCAAACCGCCCAAACCCATGGAATCAATAGGAACACCAATAACGGGAACGCTTGTGTGCGCGGAGACAGTCCCGGCTAATGCTGCCGAGCCGCCGGCGCCGCAGATAAAAACCCGCGTACCTTCCTTGGTCTTTGCCTCAACATATTTGACGACGTTCTTCGGCGTGCGATGCGCGGAGAGAACCCGCATTTCACAACTGACACCGAATTCTTTTAAAAGCTTGGCCGCTTCCGCCATGATCGGCGCGTCCGATTCACTGCCCATCATGATGGCGACCTGAATTTTAGCCATAGAAGACTCCCGTTTTTAAGTAAGAGGTTAGGAGTAAGAGGTGAGAAGTTAACCTTTGTTAAAAATTTCTTTGATCATTTGATTATTTTTCTCGGCTTCTTACTTCTTACTTCTTGCTATTTACTTCCCACTCTCGATTTCAACGCTTTGACGCCAATATCCCGACGGAAAAAGGCGCGGTCGAATTTGATCTTGTCAACGGCTTTGTACACCCGCTCGATCGCATCTTCCATATTTTTACCCAAACTGGTGACACCCAGCACGCGCCCGCCGTTCGTTAAAACTTTATCGCCTTTTAATTTGGTGCCGGCGTGAAAGACAACAGTATCAGGATCATTAATATCCGAAAACCCTTCAATGACCTTGCCGGTCTCGTAACTGCCGGGATATCCTCCGGAGGCCACGACCACGCACACGCAGGGGCGGTCGTCCCATTTTAAGGTCATCTTGTCCAATGTTCCATCGACGGCAGCAAGCATGACCTCAACCAGATCGGATTTTAAACGCGGCAATACTGCCTCAGTTTCTGGATCCCCAAAACGAACATTATATTCCAAAACCTGTGGGCCCTGGTAAGTTAACATGACCCCGGCGTACAGTACGCCCTTGAAGGGATGGCCTTCTTTGTGCATGCCGCGGATCGTGGGCTCAATGATGCGGGTGATGATCTTGTTCATCATCTCGGGCGTCACGACCGGCGCCGGGGAATACGCGCCCATCCCGCCGGTGTTAGGGCCCAGATCATCGTCGAAAATGCGTTTGTGGTCTTGCGCGGTTTCCAACACAAAAAAATGTTTTCCATCGCTGATGGCAAGGATGGACGCCTCAGGCCCTTCCAGGCAATCTTCGACAACAATCTTGTCGCCGGCGGCTTTAAAGACCTTCTGGACCATGATCTCATCAACCGCCCGTTGAGCTTCCTTTAAGTCTTTGCAGATGACAACGCCCTTGCCGGCCGCAAGCCCGTCGGCTTTGACGACCAAAGGAAATTGCGCCTGGGCCAAAAATTCCAGCGCGTCCTTCGGATTATCAAATATTTTGTAAACCGCCGTCGGGATATTACGGCGGTGCAAAAATTCCTTGGAGAACGCTTTACTGCCTTCCAATTGTGCTGCGGCCTGATTGGGCCCGAAGATCTTGAGATTATGCTGTTCAAACTCATCGACGATGCCCAAAACTAAAGGCGCTTCAGGGCCAACCACAGTTAAATCTATTTTCTTATCCTGGGCGAATTTAAGCAAGCCTTTAATGTCGTCGGCTGCGATCGACACACATTCGGCCAATGCAACAATCCCGGCGTTCCCCGGGGCGCAGTAGATCTTCGTCACCTTGGGGCTCTGTTTGATTTTCCAGACCAAGGCGTGTTCGCGTCCGCCGGAACCGATGACTAAAATATTCATAATGACCTTTGGGCTATAAGCTATAAGTCGTAAGCTGTAAACAAAAGCCTTTAAACCTATCGTTCCAATTTGCTTTTTTCTTACAGCTTAAAACTTACTTAAAAACAACCTTATTTCTCGAATCACGAACCACTTCCCCAATCACGAACGACTCCATTTTTTGCTGACGGAAAAATGCCTGAACGGAACCGACGTCTTTGGGATCGACGACAAGTGCAAAGCCGATGCCCATATTAAACGTCTTATACATATCATGCTCGAGAACTTTTCCTTTGTCCTGGATCAATTTAAAGATCCGCGGGATGCGCCAGCTGTTCTTGTTGATCGAAAAGCATAAACCATTCGGTAAAACCTTCGTGAGTTTTTCATAAAACGCGCCGCCGGTGATATGCGCCATGCCGTGCACATTGATCTTTTCTAAAAGCGCTAAAACTTCCTTCACATAAATGCGCGTGGGTTCCAAAAGGATCTTGGCATATTTTTTCTGATCAGCCCTTGATAATGCTTTGCGCACGAGCGAATAACCATTGGAATGAATGCCGCTCGAAGCCAAACCGATCACCTTGTCGCCGTAACGAATGGCGGAACCGTCCTTGATCTTATCGAAATCGACAATCCCGACAGTAAAACCGGCCAGATCATAATCTTCGCCCTTGTACATCCCGGGCATCTCGGCTGTTTCCCCGCCAATCAGCGCGCAGTCAGCAAGCCTGCAGCCTTCCACGATCCCTTTCATCACATCATTCATAATGCGATTGTTGAGTTTTCCGCAGGCGATGTAATCTAGAAAGAACAACGGTTTAGCGCCGGTGCAAAGCACATCGTTCACATTCATCGCAACCAGGTCAATGCCAACCTTATCGTGTTTGCCCGCCAAATTCGCGATCAAAAGTTTTGTTCCGACACCATCGGTGGATGAGACCAAAACCGGATTCTTATAATTTTTAGCATTGAGCGCAAACAACGCGCCGAACGAGCCCGGGCGCGAAACCACATTCTTGTTCGTCGTGGTTTTCGCCATTGCCTTAATCGCATCAACGAAGCGATTGGCCTTATCGATATCAACGCCGCTGGTTTTGTATGTAATTCTTTTCATTTCAAAATAGATTGAAAGGTAATGATTGCTCGAATCAAAAATTGACTAAAAATTGTGATAAAAAAACCAACCAAAGCTGTACTTAATACGGCCTGCCATAACCAATCCAAATCTTTTCTTTCTTTAAAACTTATATTAGGCCATAAATGGTTAATCGCCCGTAAAATCAACGAATATACCGGCCCCCAAATATTAGAAAAGAACAACAGCACAACAATAAACAAAAAGGCAAAAGCATTATCGATAGAAAGCTTTGATGAAAATGTCATCGAAAGCATAAAACTAACTAAAACAATAAAAATGACACCTAATAACTGAATTAAATGCGGAATTAAACTGTTTTGAAAAATAAAATTATAATTTTTGTACTTGGACAACCTTTCTCGTAAACAATGAAAAGTGGCATCAACCCACACATTGTTATCGTCCATTACCCTAATATAACAATTATTCGCATTACTAATATCTAAACTTAGCTCAATTGCTTTTCCAGAAACTCGATTAAGACTACTAATAGAATCAACGTTAAAGAAAAATCTTTCTACCCTTCTTGCATCTTGAAAATAACGGATGATTTCTCCAAAATCTTGGAGCCTAAAACCTTTTCCGTCGAAGCGAATAACATAACTAACAAGCAAATGTTGTTTAATTAAATCGTCACCAGTCAAACTCTTTTTCAGCTCTTCATTAACTCGATTAACTATCTCAATAATATCTCGGTTAATGCTGGTTAATGCCACCTCATTAAGGGTTAAATTTTTCAAATACTCATCGCGAAGGAAATTGCTCATAACAGCTCCTTAATAACATAATTAATGCCATTCTCAAAAATTTTTGCCCCGTCGCCGTATTCGCTTGTTTTCTCCAAGCGCGTCCACGACGGGCACTGCGTGAATGAAAAAAATCTTTCCGGATGCGGCATCAGCCCCAAGATCTGTCCCGTCGTATCCGTGATGCCGGCGATATCTTCGATGGAACCGTTAGGGTTGACCGGATATTCACCAGGATTCCCATCGGCATCGCAATAACGAAAGCTTACCTGGCCGTTGGATTTCAAGCGATTCAAAATTCCTGTATCACGCACCACAAATTTTCCCTCGCCGTGGGCTACCGGCAAATAAATAACGTCTTCCAAATCCTGCGTCCACGGTCCTTTGCCGTCGGTCTTAAGGCGCACCCAGCGCGCCTCAAATTTGGCGGAATCATTGGTCGTCAAGGTCACATCCTGATAATCATTGCCTTTCTTCAAAGGCCCGGGAAGAAATCCGGTCTTGACCAAAATTTGAAATCCATTGCAGATACCAATGACCAGTTTCCCATCGTCGATAAATTGCTTGAGGTCTTTGGCCAAATAAAGGCGTAGTTCATTGGCCAAAACGCGGCCGGCCGCAATGTCATCGCCGTAACTAAACCCGCCCGGCAATGCCAGGATATGATAATCATGCAAGGAAACCTCGTGCTTGACCAGGCGATTGACGTGCACCTGGTCAACCTCGGCGCCAAAATGCTTGAACGCGAAGGCCGTTTCCTCATTGCAGTTGGTGCCGGCCGTCCTCAAAACGATCACTTTGACTTTTAACTTTTTAGCCATTCTCTAATACTCGGCTTGTGTGCCCTGTTTTTTATAGAAATTCCTGATCACCTTAACCGCGTCCTCAGGCTTATCCACCGTCTGAAAAATAGTAAGGTCGTGCTTATCAATACAATCTTCACTGAGCACGGAACCTTTCAACCAATCGATCAAGCCTTTCCAATACGCGCTGCCGTACATAATGACCGGAAAACGTTCCATTCGCTGCGTCTGAATAAGGGTCAAACTTTCAAAAAGCTCGTCTAAGGTGCCAAAACCGCCAGGGAAGATCACGAAAGCCTTGGCATATTTGACGAACATCACCTTTCTCGAGAAAAAATAATGAAAATTGATCAAATGATTAATATATGGGTTCGGTTTCTGCTCGAACGGCAAATCAATGTTCAACCCGACGGAAACCCCGCGCGCGCCGGCCGCTCCCTTGTTGGCCGCCTCCATGATGCTGGGCCCACCGCCGGTGATAACGGCATACCCCTCCTTGACCAAAAGCTCGGCGGTTTTCTCGGCAGCTTTGTAATATTTATGCTCCGGATTGATCCTCGAGGAGCCAAAAATACTTACTGCCGGCCCGATCTGCGAAAGCTCATCGAAACCTTCGACGAATTCCGCCATAATGCGGAACACGCGCCACGGATTTTCATCTGGAATGGGAGTCTTTTTTAATTTTGCCATGATAGTCCTTGGTGGTTTAGTTGTTCATTAATCGTTGTTCGTTGCTGGTTGTTCGTTGTTCGTAAAACACATTGATGGTCAATGGCCAATGGTTGCGAACAACGATCAACGATTAACGAACAACCATTCTAAATTAAAACGCCAACGGTTTCTTCCATACTTCCTTTAAAACATGAATATCAGCATGCGCGCAGATCTTGCCGTCCAGACCATTAATCACCAACTCCTGCGCTGATTCAATGATACCGGCCTTGCGACAAACCACTTTCGCCATCGCCTGCTCGAATTTCTTCTGATGTTTTGGCTCAATCTCGACGATAAAACGCGAATTGGATTCTGAAAAAAGGACGACGTCGTTGCGCTTGCGACTACCTTTGTAAGGAACGGCCCCCAGATCAATGGTCGCACCGAACCCGCCGCTAAAGGCCATTTCAGCAACCGTTACGCCGATGCCGCCCTCGGAGCAATCATGGACAGAACGAACCAAACCTTTGGCAGTCGCCGCGCTTAACGCATTAAAAGTTACCACTGCTTTTGAAAAATTGACCTTCGGCACATTTTGCCCGATCACGCCGTATTGGTCAACGTAAATCGAACCGCCCAGCTCGTCATACGTTTCACCAACGATGTAGATTAAATTGCCGGGTTTCTTGAAATCCATAGTGACGCAGCCATTGACATCATCGACGATGCCGATGGCAGAGATTAAAATCGTTCCGGGGATTGCGATCGACTTGCCGCCTTCGGCGTATTCGTTGTACAAACTGTCTTTTCCCGATATAAACGGCGTACCGAATGCAATTGCCGCTTTATAACAACCCTCCGCTGTACGCACTAAACCTCCTAAGCAATCCGGCTTATCCGGATTACCCCAGCAAAAATTATCCAGAAGCGCGATCTGTTTGAGGCTTCCCCCGACAGCAATGATCTGGCGGATGGCTTCATCGACGCAGGACGCTGCCATCCAGAACGGATCGAGCATGCCGAAACGGACGTTGATGCCGTTGGAAACAGCAATTCCTTTATCAAATCCCAACCGCGGACGAAGTACGGCCGCGTCCGACGGGCCGTCCCATGCCACGCCCACAAATGGTTTAATAACGCTCGTTCCCTGCACTTCGTGATCGTAACGACGGACAACGGATTCTTTAGAGCACACATTGTAATGCGCGAGCGCGAGCGCCAAAGACGGCGCCAAATCCTTCGGGCAATCAAATTTCTCAACGGACGGCTTGGGCGTCTTATAAACAGCTTCCTTCGTAATGTTGGGAACACCGTCATGCAAGAACGCCATATCCAAATCACATACCTGGCATCCGTCGTAAAAAAGCTCCAGGCGGCCGGTGCCGGTAAATTCACCAATGACTGTTGCCTCAACATTTTCAGAAGCAAAAACACTTAAGAGTTTCTTAATTTTATTTTTCGAAACCGACATGACCATGCGTTCCTGAGATTCGGAGATCCAGATCTCGGTATAACACAGTCCCTGATATTTCAGCGGCACTTTTTCCAGGTCAACGCGGGCGCCCAGCTTTTCACCCATTTCTCCGACGGCGCTCGATAAACCGCCGGCCCCGCAGTCAGTAATAGCCGAATACAATCCTTTATCGCGGGCCTGCAGGAGAACATCGCAGACTTTTTTCTCTTCGATGGGATTTCCGATCTGCACTGCACCGGAAGAAACGGTTTCCGACTCAGTGGTCAGCTCTCCTGAGGAGAACGTTGCCCCGTGAATACCGTCGCGGCCGGTCCTGCCTCCGGCGACAACCACAAGGTCGCCCTTTTGGACCGCCTTCTTTTCTTTCCCCTTGGGAATGAGCCCGACGTTGCCGCAAAAAACCAATGGATTGCCCACAAAATGTTTGTCAAATAAAATGGCGCCATTCACCGTCGGGATGCCCATTTTGTTGCCGTAATCGCGCACGCCGCTGACAACGCCCTTCATCACACGCTTGGGATGAAGCGTGCCTGCGGGCAATGCGTCAAACGGCATATCCGGCGGCGCGAAACAAAAAATATCAGTGTTGCAGATCGGCTTGGCGGCCAAGCCGGTGCCGAGCGTATCGCGAATAACGCCGCCCACGCCGGTATTGGCGCCGCCGAAAGGTTCCAGCGCCGATGGGTGATTGTGCGTTTCCACTTTGAAACAAACGTTATAATCCTGATCGAATTTAATGACCCCGGCGTTGTCGTGGAACACCGAAACGCACCAGGATTTATTGAGCGTTTGGGTCGCTTGGATGATCGTCGACTTAAGAAGGTTCTTAATGACCCTGGTCTTTGTCTTGCCGTTCTCGGAATATTTGAGGCGGATATTTCCGCGGAATGTTTTATGCCGACAATGCTCGCTCCACGTTTGGGCAACCGTTTCCAGTTCGCAATCCGTCGGGTTACGGCCTTCTTTTTTGTAATGCGTCCGGATGGCCTTCATCTCATTGAGATTCAAGTACAACTGGCCTTCCTGGCTTATCTTCATAAGTTTTTTATCGTCGGCGCCCAAAAGGTCGACCTGAAGAAGATCCACCCCGCGGTGTTTGGTAGAACCCATCGACAAACTTTTATTCTGCTTCGCTCTAGCAACGGATCGATTCTTGAGCTTCGCAGCAATTATTCCTTGAGAAGCAGAATATTGCTTCGAAGCACATCGCGTTTCATTGCTAGTGCGAAGAAGAATAAATTGCGCTTTTGGATCACAAACAGCGTGCTGGATGAGTTTGTTCATCAGCACTTTGTTCGTAATAAAATCGAGTTCTTTTGCCGTCGGATGACCGTTAAGTAAATATTTTTTGGACGTACGTACCGCGCTGACCGTGCTGATGCCAAGGTCGCGGATCCCTTTTAACGTGGATTCCTCAACGGGATCCATAACTCCAGGATTATAAGCGATCTCAACGGTCTTGCTGCCGGAATTCGGCTGGGAAAGGAGGGTCTTCTCATTAAAAATGGAATAGTCTTGGACAACGGAATCGACCAGAAGTTCAGAGGCGATCGTGCGCGCCGCGTCTTCCTGAACCTCGCCATCGACGAGATAAACCTGGACGACCTGAACTTCCTTAACAGAATGGATTCCGCAATCAAGGATATCTTTAAGGACACTGTCGCCGGCAGCATCAAAAATGCCGGGCTTATCTTTGATTTCGATACGCCAGATCATGAGTTAGAGGTAAAGAGGTAAGTGATAAGAGGTAGAGTTAACGGCAAGCGGATCGATGGAAGGATTTCCATAAACTGACAACTCCTTACCTCTTACCTCTTACCTCTCCAAGTTTTTAGTTAGCTCGTGACGCGGCGCAATACTTCCTGGTACGCCTGCTCGATATTGCCCAGATCCCGACGGAAACGGTCCTTGTCGAGCTTCTCGCCGGTCCCCACTTCCCACAAACGGCAGGTGTCGGGAGATATCTCATCAGCGAGGATGATATCATTTTTGTATTTGCCGAACTCTAATTTAAAATCAATGAGCTCGATATTGAGCGACTTAAAAAATTCGCGCAAGGCGTCATTGATCTTGAACGCCAGCGCCTTGATCTTCTCCATCTCGGCGTCGGTCGCAAATTTGAGCGCGCGGATGTGGTACTCATTGACCATAGGATCGCCCAATTTGTCTTCCTTATAGGAAAATTCAATGGTAGGACACGCCAAATTTGTCCCTTCCGCCAGGCCCAGCAAGCGGCATAAAGACCCTGCTGCGCGGTTGCGGATGATGACCTCCAAAGGCACAATGGTCACTCGTTTGACCAACATCTCACGGTCGCTTAAGGACTTAACAAAATGCGTGGTCACGCCGTGGGATTCGAGCATTCCAAAGATCTTCGTCGAGATCTTATTGTTGATAATGCCCTTCTGATCGATGCTGCCCTTTTTGGCCGCATTAAAAGCAGTGGCGTCATCTTTGAAATACTGGATAAGAAGATCCGGGTCATCCGTCGTGTAAAGGATCTTGGCTTTGCCCTCGTAGATCTTATCGCGTTTTTCCATTACTTGATCCCCACTTGTTTGAAGATACGGTCACGGTGACGGATGTAATACTTAATGTCAAAACACGCATCAATCTCGTTTTTGGAAAGATATTTACGCACCTTGCGGTCGCGGTACAAGACGTCCTTAAATTCCGTCGTTTCCTGCCAAACCTGCATGGCGCACGCCTGAATAATCGAATACGCAGAGTCGCGCGTTAGACCCTTTTTCATAAGCTCAAGCAAGATGCGCTGAGAATAGATAAGCCCGCGCGTCTTGGCCAAGTTATTGATCATGTTCTTGGGATAGACCAAAAGACCGTCGATGACCGGGATGATCTTATTAAGCATATAATTTAACGTGATCGTACTGTCCGGGAGGATCACGCGTTCAGCGGACGAGTGACTGATGTCGCGTTCATGCCAGAGGTTCATGTTCTCATAAGCGACCTGGGCATTGGCGCGCAAAATACGGGCCAAACCCGTGATACGTTCGCAGGTGATTGGGTTTCTCTTATGCGGCATCGCCGACGAACCAATCTGTCCTTTAAAAAACGGCTCCTCCACCTCAAGCACTTCGGTCTTTTGCAGAAGACGGATCTCGACGGCAAATTTGCTGAGCGATGAACCGATCAAGGCCAATGTCGACATAAACTCCGCGTGATGGTCGCGTTGAATGACCTGGGTGGCCACGTTCTCAGGCTTTAAGCCCAATTTCTCGCAGACATATTGTTCGACGAAAGGATCTATATTGGCATACGTCCCGACGGCGCCGGAAAGTTTCCCAACGCGCATATTCTCGCGGGCGCGTTCCATACGATCCAGGTTGCGGACGGTTTCATCGTACCACATGGCGAGTTTCAAACCGAACGTCGTCGGCTCAGCGTGAACACCATGTGTACGCGCGATGCATGCGGTATCTTTATATTTTTTTGCCTTGGCTTTCAAGACCGCCAAAAGCTTCTTGAGATCGGCAAGGATCAGATCGCTGGCCTCAATGCATTGAATGGATAGTGATGTGTCCAAAAGATCAGAGGATGTAAGGCCCATATGAAGATACTGCGCATCCGACCCTAAACTTTCACCTACATTTTGAATGAAAGCGACAACGTCATGCTTGGTCTTTTCTTCCAAGCGGCGGACTTCTTCCAACTCAAACTTGGCGTTTTTGCGGATGTTCTCAACCGCTTGCTTGGGAATCTGCCCGAGCTTGGCCAAGGCCTCGCACGCCAGAATTTCAATGTTGAGCATGATCTCCAGTTTGCGCTGGTCAGACCAAATGCGCCCTATTTTGGAAAGGGTGTACCTCTCGATCATAAACTGTTCTCCTTTTTTGTATTTCTGGAAGGGGAAAGACTATTTGTGTTTGCGGAAAAAATCATTCTATCGATAAAAATTAAGTAATAATTCCTTTTGAAAACTTCAATAATATAACAAATATTACTTTTGAAATCAACGAAAATAAAAAAATTTGGCCTTAAAATGTCATAAACTATTGAAATATATAAATTTATGATAAAATTATTTTACAAATAGGGCAGGCGTTAAGAGGTTTCTACAAGAAACAAAACTGATGATATACCAAGATGTTATATTGTTTCTTAAAATACTGAAAGACACTGAAAAGCTACTTCATTTCTTGGGCAGGGATGTTCGGAAGTTTAGTTTTAAAATATTTGAGGCTGACGCCAACACTATCGGTCATCACATGCGGGATGGTTTCAACCAGCTTCTTTCCTGCAGGAGAAGAATAAAAGTAAATGTAGGATTCCATTTCTTCTGCGGTAAAGTATTTATCATAAATCGGGACAAGCCCCTCAATGAGCTCATCGATATTGACATTTTTCTTCATTTCCTGCGCCTGCGCCGGCGGAACTGACTTGATCAATTGGTCGAAATTTTGAGTCAGGCTCGTTCGTGTGCCGAAAACATCGATGAATTTCAAAATCAAATCTTTCTTGGAAAGGCCGGAGGGCGCCGGTTTTGAAACAGGGCTGGTTGGGGCAATCGCCGGGGCTACGGCAGGCACGGCAAGATTGTTTGATACGGCTGATGCGGGCGCGGACGGCACCGAAGCCGGGCTCACAGCTGTCGTGGGCGCAACGCCATCAATAACCTCAATTTCATCCAAATAATACGTCATGGGAACGCCGCTTACTTCTAATTTCACTTTCTGCCCGTCCTTCTCTATTATCCTGCCTTCCACAGCGCTGCCATTTTTAAGAATCACGAGTTCGGCCTGTGATAAAACAGGAACAACTAAAAATCCAACCACCCATAATGGCAAAAATTTTTTCATAATCATCCTTTTTATCAAACTTTATTTGAGACTCTATTTTACCTGCGGGCATTGATTGCCCCCTATAGGGTTGCACACATATCCTGGAGCAATAGAGACTCCCGCCATTGGAAAACCTGTCGGTAGATATCCCTGCATACTCCACTTTCCCGGTAATATTGCCCTGCAAGTAACACTATTCATAATCATAATGGTCTGGCATGAATATACTAACCCTTTTTGTTGTATTATATTTAAATGGAACACCGTGTTAAGTTCAGCCGTATTAGCTATCCACAGTCCATCAGGGTAATACACTCCGGGGTTTTGAGCTGCGTATCCTACTTCTGCGCTCATCAAAATTCTCAAATTATTAAGAGCATCCTGGCCAACAGCCTTATCGACCGCTTTACTATAATTAGGAATAGCAAACGCTGCCACGATGCCGATGATAACAACGACGATCATGAGCTCCATTAAAGTAAATGATTTTGTATTATGCATTATGGAACCCCTGCCGGACATGCCCCCGAAGCACAGGTGATTTGATCCCAATTGGGGGACAACGCACCCTTCATTATTTGATATTTCCATCGTGCCGGATAATCAGCGTAACATATACAACCACTGCTAGGCGTAAGCATGCTGGTCTTACATGAATAAATCACTCCTTTTTGCGAAATGAGATTTAACATCAAATTCGTATTCAATTGATCCTGGTTCGCATCGCCCAACCCACTAACGTAAAAGTACTCCCCCGTCCCACCTGCATATCGAAAGGATTCCTGAGCCGCAGCGATCACCCGCAAATTGTTGACCATGTCCCTTGCCAGCGCCTTGTCAATGGCCTTGGCATAATTGGGAACACCGAACGCCGCCACGATGCCAATGATCGTAACGACGACCATGAGCTCCATCAAAGTAAACCCCGTAAATGCTTTTACCGTTTTTATCGACATCGCAATAATATCCTAGCCTTCTTGTAACAAACAGCCCCCTGCCCTGATCAAACAAATTCATTTACTGATTAGGGCAATCCTGTGGCAGACCCATGGCGGCCAAATCCGTACATTTTAAGATGGACCCGGGAATGCCTTGAAAAATCCACCATTTTCCAGGCAGCTGAGCCACACACGCCCATTCCGCCGGGACAAAAGACCCATCTAAGCACCAATAGGTAACTCCCTTTTGTTCTGTAATATTCAGGCCTAATGCGGAATTCAAGTCATTGATGTATGTTGCCACCAAGGCCTCATCAAAATATTTTCCATACCTGGCTTTATAAACAATTTGCGCGCCAGCAAGCAACCTTACATTTCTTTCTGCGTCACGATGCAGAGCTTTATCAACCGCTTTGTCATAACCAGGAACGGCAAACGCCGCCATCAGGCCAACAACAACGACGACAACCATCAGCTCCATCAAAGTGAACGCTTTTTGAATTCTTATGGGCATCTTGACAACCTCTTGGCGACACTTTGAAAACTTGTATTGAAGGCCAAAAAATTCTGTGCTACCATAACCGCCATGATTGACCAAATCAGAAAACGCATCGACATAAGTTTGGCTTCTTTTCTGGAATCCGTCAAGAAGGATTACAAACTTCATTTAGTCAGCCCCATCCTGTTTGAAAGCATCAAGGAGTTCACCTTGCGGGAAGGCAAACGCATCCGCCCGCTTTTATTGATCCTGAGTTATAAAGGCTACGCCCGCCACAAAAGAATCATTTCCCAGGACATTTATAATGCCTCCACCTGCATGGAGTTCCTGCACAACTTCATGCTCATTCACGATGACATCATCGACCGCTCAGATCTGCGCCGCGGAAAACCCACCATGCATAAACTATTAAGCAAGGCGGCCAAGACCGAAGATCCTGAAAAATTGGGATACGACCTGAGCATCGTCGTCGGCGACATTGTGTATGCGCTGGCCATCGACGCTTTTTTATCCATCAATGAATCGTTGGACCGCAAAGAGCGCGCGCTGAAATACTTTATCCAGACCGCGGCTTTCACCGCGATGGGTGAGTTCATCGACACTTTACATGGCGTTGAACACATCAAAAAAATCAAAGAGCCGGATGTGTATTTAAACTACACGCTTAAGACCGCACGCTATACGTTCGATTGCCCGCTCGTGACAGGCGCCATCCTCGGAGGCGCTGATCATAAAGAGATCAAAAAAATTTCCAGGTTCGCGATCATGATCGGCCAGGCATTTCAAATTCAGGATGATATTATCGGGATCTTCGAGTCGGAAAAAAATATCGGCAAGTCGATCTTAAGCGATCTGGCGGAATCCAAAAAAACGCTTTTGGCCTGTCATGCCTATCAACATCTTAAAGGCGCCAAGCGTGCGGAATTCATGAACTATTTCACCAAGAAAACAAAAACGTTCAACGATCTCGTGGCTGTGCGAAAAATTTTTATCGACGCCGGCAGCCTCGATTACAGCCTCAAGGCTGTTAAAACGCGCCTCGAAAAATCCCAAAAGATCCTCTCCACGCTTAAGATCCTTCCCAAATACAGAAACCTGATCGGCGATTCACTCCTGCGGCTTTTTAAACAAAGCCAGGGCATTGCCCGGCAATTTCAGCGGCCGGTCATCATTATTAAATAAATCCTAACCACGTCCGTTGATTATAAAATTGCTTCGTCGCTCGATGCCACGTTAACACAAGCTCGCTCCTCGCAACGACGTTTATTAATTTTTCTTTTTGGTGTGTGACGGAAAAAACAATAGACGTCGTTACGAGGAGCGAAACTCTGAATAAAATCCTTATCCGCGGCGGAGCGATGAAGCAATCTTATATAGCGCCTAAATTATATAAGCCGGCTGGATAATTCATCCAAAACTAGACGGCCTTTCATCGATGTCTTGATGCGCGTCCCTTCGCGAACAAAAAACCCGTCATTTACAAAATCATCAATCATCTTCGAGCGCTCCACCGTTAACGTGACACCGGCACTCTGTTCAATATCTTGAAGGCAAATCCCGTCATTCATGCGAAGACCGAACAGCACGCGTTCCATTAACCGCGTTTGGGGCGTTAGGTTCTCAAACCCTTCAACTGCTTCTCCTGACGCATCGACCCCGGAAAAATAATCCTGCAACCTGGAAACATTCCAAAAGCGACGGTGATCCAAATAACCGTGAGCGCCCACGCCGAGCCCGATGTAGGAACCGCCGTTCCAATAGTTCATGTTGTGTTGTGACGCGCGACGATCACTGCAAAAATTGCTCACTTCATATTGGCACACGCCGGCCTTTTCCAAAAGCTCGCAGATCAAAACATAATGCGCGGCCAGGCGTTCCTCGTCATCCAGTTTTAATTGCTTTGCAAAAAAACGGCTGTTCTCTTCAATGGTCAAACTGTAAAGCGACACATGTTCGCTCTCCAAAGCGGTCATGGCCTGAACATCCTGGGTGAGCTCATCGGACGTTTGCTCGGGGAAATCGAACATCAGATCCAGATTGATGTTATCGAACCCTGCCTTGCGCGCGTGGTCATAAGCCCGCAGCGCGCCGTTCCTGTCGTGGTTCCTTCCCAAAAATTTCAAGTAACGGTCGCTCAAGGATTGCACACCGAGGCTGAGGCGGTTCATGCCAAGGCTTTTTAAAAATTTTGCTTTGGACAGGTCAAGGCTTTCCGGGTTAGCTTCAATGGTCCATTCACTATCAGGCCCGCAAATAAAATTCCGGCGCACGAGGCCAGCCAAACGCTCAAGTTCCTTTTCGTTCAAAAACGACGGCGTGCCACCGCCAAGATAAACGGTTGAAACACGGGCGCCCTTATAACGCGCCGCTTCTTTTTCCAAAGCACCGATATAATCAAGCGTTCGATGCCCCTGCCCTACTGCGATCGCGAAAGAACAGAACAAACATTTTTTCGCGCAGAACGGGATATGAACGTATAAAGAGGGTATTTCGTGAATTATTTTCATAAAAAAATTATTTTTTTAGATTCAAAAATAAAATTTCCACCATCCGACGAGAAAATCATATTAATTGAAAAAAGCAAATCAAAAATTCTTCAAAAATTTTTTGCATCACCTTTTTTGTGTGTTAATATGGAATCAATAACAATTTACTATCCAGGAAAGGAGAACATCCATATGGCAACCAAGAAGAAAAAAGCCAAAAAAAGAAAATAAGTATTCCCTATCCTTTGTTTTACAATAAAACCCTCCGGATATCGGAGGGTTTTATTGTTTGTTGACCTTCTCCTTAGCAATCAAAATGACAAATCTCCAAACATCGTCAATATCGGAAGCTGGAGATTTGTCATTAGTAAAGAAAAGGTCAATAACGAGCCTTCCTTAGATATCAATTCATATTTTTTTCCGGTAAGCCATCACTGAAAAAAGAACACCGAGCTCATAAAGCACAACCAGCGGCATTGCCATCAAAAGTTGTGAGATGGCATCCGGCGGGGTTAAAATGGCGCTCACGATCAAGATCACCAAAATCGCATGGCGGCGATACTGCCTTAAAAATTCCGGTGTCGCGATCCCGATCTTCACTAAGAAAACCAGGATGAGCGGCAACTCGAAAACGATCCCAAATGCCAAAACAAAACTTCCGACAAATGAAATGTAATTTTTAATGCTGATCATGGGCACAACATAATTGGAGGAAAAGCTCAGAAGGAATTTGAGGGCAATGGGGACAATGACAAAAAACGCGAACGACGCTCCACCTATGAAAAACACCAAAGAAAGCGGCCCGAAGAGCACAATGTACTTGCGTTCCTTGTCGGTCAAGGCTTCCCAGGCAAACACCCAAACCTGATAAAGGAAATACGGCAGCGCGATGATAAAACCTCCCAGGAGAGTTAAGATCATGTAGGCGGAAAACGCCTCGCCCGGCGCGTTAAAAACAACCGCGCCCACGGGCCTGATAATATAGGGAAGGATGCTTCCGGTCAGGTTATAAATAAAAAAACAACAGACGATATAAACGAACAGGAATTGAATGACGCGGCCGCGCAGTTCATCCAGATGGTCAAAAAATGTAGCGGGTTTCCGGGCGGGTTTCACTTCTTTTTATCGTCGAGAGCGTCTTCAATGCCGCCTTCTACTTCTTTACTGGCGCGCTTAAATTCCTTGATCGCTTTGCCGATGGCGGCACCTACTTCGGGCAATTTTTTAGCGCCGAACAAAAGCACAAACACGAACGCAATGAGTAATATTTCTGTAAATCCGATTCTTCCCATAGAATTTTCTCCTTAAAGATTTTTGTCTTTAAAAAACAAAGAGATGGCTTAACGTTGACGCCGATATTGTATAAGGAAAGCTGGTAAACGACAAGGGGAAATTACAGGGAAATTACAGTAAAGAATTTGACATGAAAATGTGCCCCCTCAGGTTTCATACCTGAAATTATTCTGAACTTATTGATTTTTCTTCAAATTCTGACCATATAAATGAATGTTTGTCAAATTAATAAGTTTGACCATAAAACACGCCCGGCATCAACGGCCGGCGTGGAAAGAATTTTCAAAAAAAATTCTAAAATTAATATTTGTCGTCGATGATCTGCTCAAAAAATTTACTTGCACAACTGCAAACAGCGTGGCATACTCAGGATGTTAAGGGAGGATTTGAAGGATAGCGAAAGCAATTCAAGGCCTATCCCCTTACAAGAAAGGCTTCCCGCCGTGCAATGGGAGGCCGTTCTTGTTTATAGAGGGGATTTTTATTGGAACCAAAAGAACTGCGACTTACCAGTTGAGCGTAACACCGGATGTATAAACAAAGTCCAGGTTCTGATGGACCCCTCCCAAATTTTGATAAACCGGGGCTAAAAACGATCCGAATAAAGAAAAATGCTCGTTGGCGCGGGCGGTTAAGGTTGGCCCTAATAATAGAGTAATGCCCCCGCTGTCTTTGCCCCTGTTACCGTCATCTTTCTGCTTCTGTTCATATTGAAGGTTGGCATCCAGGCCAGCCCTGAACTGAACACCTTTTTCCTGCGGATTAAGAAGATAATCCAGTAAAAGCGACGTGGACAGAAGATCCCCGTAACGGAAATCCTGCACCCCTTCGGTCTTAAACACATAGGCCGTGTTCGCCACCAAGGACGCCCTTTCCCCGGCCCGGCGGTAAACGCCGCCCAGAATATAATCGTAGGAACCGGTGCCCGGCTGCATCTCAGATTCGAAGCGCGTGCCAACGGAATTCTCTTCCTTGGTTGACCCCGTCGGAAATTTCAAACCACCGACCACGCTGACGGAACTTGCCTCTTCATTAAAAACTTTGTAATCACCCATCAGCCGCATATCTCCCAACCCTTTAGAATTCTGACGGGAACCGAGGATATCGTGATCCTCTACCTCCAGCGAATGGCGGACAACGTACGGCGCCTCGACGAAAACGATTACACGTTCTGATAAATGCCCGCCGATGGTCAGATGATGAAACTCTTCGGACGTTTTATCATGCACATGATGGCCCTGATCATGCAGCTGGTGCGCCTCTCTGGCATCTTTTTCATGCCAATTCTGATTTTCATAAAGATAATTAGCGAACCATTTTTTATCGGGGCTATCGGACCTGGCAGCCCTCTGATTGCGGCCAAGGCCGGCAATGCTGCAAGATTCACAGGCAAAAACTGTATTGGAAAAAATAAAAATGCTTACGAATACAATAATAGAATAAACGAACCTCATTGGGGACATAAATCCTCCTTAAATTTGGGAATAATTTAAAGACGAGGAAGATCTAAGCTTTGGGGACGTGGTCGATGGATTTACAGACGAGAAGTTGATAGAAGTTTCGATGGTGTGAAAAATACAGTGATACCTTACCATTCTTTTTATCAAAAAGATTGACGGCAAAGTCATACTGGCCGGAAAAAAAAGAACCCGTTGCCTCTTTGTTCGCGCTTGGGCTCACTTTCATCACGGTTTCGCCGGATTGATTTTTTTTCGCCAAAGCGCCGCCGGCAGAGTGAGAACACAAGCAAATGGCGCGCTGGCCGCCGCAAAACAGTTTTTCCTTGGAAGGAGTGATAAAGATGCCCAGTGGAAGAATCCAGGCAAAAAACATAAAAATAATACTCACGGCAACGAATCTGCGCATAGCTTCTCTCATAACATAAAAGCACCTATGGGTTGTGCGTAATGCGTTGTGCGACGAAAAACGCATCACGCCCAACGCACAACGGTTAGCTATTTCTTCCCCAACAGCGCGAACATTTTCTTTTTATACGCCTCAACGCCCGGCTGGTCAAAAGGATTGACGCCCAGAAGATAACCGTAGATGCCGATCGCTTTTTCAAAAAAATAATACAAATGCCCCAAGTGAAACGCGTCCGCCTTGCACAGCGTCAGCGTCATGTTCGGCACGCCGCCCTCGAAGTGGGCGCTCGCGGTCGCTTCATACGCTTTTTTATTGACGTAATCAAAGCCTTTGCCGGCGACATAATTAAAACCATCGAGGTCTTCTGCGTCCAACGGGATCACAACGTCGTGGGTGGGCTTATCGATCATAACGAACGTTTCAAAAATGTTGCGCTCACCGTCCTGCATGAGCTGGCCCATGGAATGCAAGTCCGTTGAAAAGATCAAAGACGCCGGAAAAATGCCTTGGCCAGCCTTGGCTTCGCTTTCGCCGAAAAGCTGTTTGAGCCACTCGGCAACATAGAACATCTCCGGATAAAATGAGGACAGAACTTCAATCTTCTTGCCCTTTTTGTACAGAAGATATCTTATGGCGGCATAGCGGTAGGCTGTATTTTTCTCTAAATCCGCGACAGCGTATTCACTCTGGCCTTTTCTGGCGCCTTCGACCAGACTTTTAATATCAACGCCGGCCAATGCCAGCGGCACAAGCCCGACGGGCGTCAGGACCGAAAAGCGGCCGCCGACATCATCAGGGATCACAAAACTCTTAAACCCAAGCTTGTCCGCGATCTGGCGCAACGCGCCTTTCTTCTCGTCGGTAACGCAAATGATGCGCTTCTTTAATTCCGCTGTGCTATATCTGCTTTCCAGCGCTTTTTTGATCACACGAAACGCAATGGCGGGTTCGGTCGTCGTGCCGGATTTTGAGATCACGATAACGGTCACACGTTTATTTTTGACGGTCTCCAAAAGATTGTGCAGATAATCAGAGCTAATATTGTGCCCGGCGTAATAAACCGGCAATTTGCTCGCCTCGCCCAAAAATTCAATGGTCGAACGGATGCCCAAATATGATCCGCCGATACCGATGGAAATTAAAACATCGGAATTGGCCTGCACATCTTTGGCCAGATCATTTAGTTCTTTGATGAACGCATCGGATATCCTCATCGGAAGGTCGAGCCATCCTAAAAAATCATTACCTTTGCCAGTCTTGTTGTGCAAACCCTCGTGCGCCTTTTTGACTTCAGGCACAAGCGCCTGAAGGTCTTTGGCGTCGATGAAGCCTTTTAAGTAATCTGTATTTAATGTGATACTCATGACGCTCCTTTAGCACGTTGTTCGTTACTCGTTGTTAGTTGTTCGTAAATTTTCACGGATAATCGAAAACCACCGAACAACGAACAACGATCAACGATTCCCGACAGATTTTTGCTCAAAATACTTATACCACCGCCGAAACGGCTTATAAAGGTTTTCAATGTCCAGCGGCCGGCGGCGCGGCGTTTTTCGGCATTCCTCGCTACAGCAGCCGTCCATTTGAACAGCGGCCTCGGGCGCGCAGAGAAAAAGTTTATTGCATTCCATATTCGCGCAATTGATGTAGGTATCGCACGGGACGCCGGAGATCGCGCAACGGGAGATCGGCCCCCCCTCCTCGGGATTCACGGGAACAGCCATGCGGTCGTCAAACACGAAGCACTTGCCCTCAAAATGTTTGCCGCCTTCCTTTTGCGCATAATTGAGGATCCCCCCGTGAAGCTGGTAAATATTTTTAAAACCGTTCTCCTTCATGTATACGGAAAATTTTTCGCAACGGATGCCTCCGGTGCAGTACATCAAAACCTTTTTATTCTTATCAAGGCTGGCCTTCTCAAGCCATTGGGGAAAATCAAAAAAATTCTCAACATCCGGAGCGAGCGCGCCTTTAAAACGGCCGATACGGCTTTCATAATTATTGCGCACATCGATCAAAACAAAATCGTGCTCTTTGGACTCCAGCACCTGTTTCCACTCACAGGGCTCAAGATACCCTTCCCCGTCGATCTTTTGTTTAATGGGTGCAGAAGGTTTCAATGCAACGATCTCTGGCCGGATGCGCACGATCAAACGCTCAAACGGAATAAAATCACAGGCATCTTCTTTAAACTCGGTTTTTTCAAAACCCGGGATCGACCACAGGTATTCTTTGTAAGCCTCAACGTCGGCGGGCAGACCGGCAAGCGTTCCATTGATGCCTTCGGCAGCGACGAAAATACGGCCCAAAAGATTGAGTTCCTTGCACTTGTTGCGGTGTAGGCGGCAGAAGATCTCAAGGCGCTCAGGCTTCAAGGAAACAAATTTATAATAAAGGATGACTTTGTACATGGCGTTTACTACCCCCGCTCATTTTGCTTGTCGATTTTGAAGATACAAGCAAAATGCGGTAGCGGGGGTTGTTTTGACACCCCTCATGTCAAAACAAGAAGAGACGTCCAGGACGGACGTCTCAGAATTAATAAGGCCCCCAATTATTTCTTTTTATCCGGCTTATCTGATTTGCCCGATTTATCCGGCGATATGAGAGATTGGTCATATTCTTTACGGCTCACCAGGTTGCCATCTTTATATTCTTCCTGTGCTGTCAACTGGCCCTGCTCATTGAATTCACTGGCGCCGCCATTGAGCATCCCGTTGGCATAGACCATCTGTTTTTGAAGCACACCGCTTTTGTAGTACGTTTTGGATGAACCTTCCAAACGGCCGGCCTTAAAAACAGACTCGCGGTCAAGCTCGCCGGTGTCGTAATAATGCTTGAATGCGCCGTCGAGCTCATTGTCGAGAAAATTAACATCGGTCTCTATTTTACCGTTGGGATACAATGTCCTGCCCGGGCCCTGGCGTTTGCCGTCGACATAGGTCGCGATCGAGGCCAAACCGCCGTCCTCAAAAAATGTTTTCGCCGGCCCGTCGAGAACGTAATTCTTGTAATTCTCTTCGCGCTGGACAACGCCGGTGTCGTAATATTCACGGTAAAGGCCGTCAGCAGGTTTTTTGCTTTTGGCAGAGGCGGCAAAAGTCACAACAGCAGGCACACAGAGCAAAACCAACATCACAAGAATGCGCATCATAAATTTCCTCCTGAAAAATTATCGCTGGGCAACTTCAAGCGGTAAGGCCCCCGGTGAACACGGAATCGGTTCATCAATAATGGCCCCACCTAAAACGACATCTCCGTCGTAGAATACAACCGATTGGCCGGGTGTGACCGACTTTTGAGGCGTTTGGAACTTCACCTTCACATGAGTTTCGTCCAAACACGTCAAAAAGGCTTTCACTTCAGCTTGATTATATCGTATTCTCACGGTGACCTCTAGCGTTTCTTTGGCAAAATTCATGCTCACCAAATTGAGCTGACCGGCGTACAACCCACGGGCATATAATCTGGCCAAATTCCCCACATAGACGGTATTCGTCACTTTATCGATCTTATAAACATAAACAGGATGCCCAAACGCAATGCCCAACTTATCACGTTGGCCAATGGTGTAGTAAGCAATCCCCTTGTGCTCTCCGACGACTTTGCCGGTTTCATCTTTAAACGGACCAGGGATCATGATGTCTTTACCGAGGCGATTTTCAAGAAATTTCTTATATCCGGCATCAGGGACAAAACAGATGTCCTGGCTTTCCGGTTTGTCGGCGGTATTAAGGTTGTACTTTCGGGCCAGATCGCGCACCTCTTGCTTGGTCAATCCTCCGAGGGGAAACAGAACCGAAGACAGCGTTTCTTTCTTCATGCTGTAAAGAAAGTACGATTGATCTTTTCTGGGATCAACGCCTTTACGCAACTGAAAGATTTCACGTTCACGGTTGTAATCAATGATCCCGTAATGGCCGGTGGCGATGTAATCTCCACCAAGCGATTTGACCTTGTCATAGAGAGAACCAAATTTTAAATGCTGATTGCAGCGCACGCACGGATTGGGCGTACGGCCGTTCAAATATTCATTGGTGAAATCATCGATGATAAAATCGTTGATGTCTTTGGCGAAATTAAAAACGTAATGCGGGATGCCCAGGATCTCAGCCGCACGCTTAGCGTCTTGAATTCCGTCGATACCGCAACACGAAGGCTTGTTCGAATTGGGATGCGTGATGTTAAAACACATGGTGACCCCGACGACGTTGTAGCCCTCATCCTTCATGAGGCCGGCAACGACGGACGAGTCCACCCCGCCTGACATGGCGACGAAGACCGTTGTGTCTCTATTCAATTTTTTGTTAGGCATAATCATTAACTATTTAGCTTCTTTAAATGTAAAACCGCAGTGACGACATTTTTTCGTTTTTAAAAATTTCTCTGCTGAAAGTAGACTGCTGTCCGCTCCCTGACTACGGCTATTTATGGGATTTGACGGGAATTTACCGCATTGCGGACAAATCATCATAAACACAGTAATACCAACAAGAGGAACAGCTATTGTAAAAAAACAAATAATAAACTTTATCGGCTCTTTTAATAAATCTGGTGGTTTAAAAATGTAATAAAATATAACTCCCCAAATCAACACAGCAATTAAAACGACACCTAAATTCCTACTTAATCTTTGATACTGCTTGAAATCTTTCGGTATAAAATTCATTAGAAACCACTTCGTGAAAATTGGTTACATATTCTATGGCGCGATAAGCTGCCGAAATCAATTTCTCAAGCTCTGCCTTCGAAATACTTAACGGCGGCATAAGAACGATCACATTGCCCAACGGCCGTAAAATGACTCCGTGATTCCTTGCTTCCTGACAAACACGTGCGCCCATTCGCTGTTCCCATTGAAAAGACTTCTTGGTTTTAGGATCGACCAACTCGATCCCGACCATAAAACCCTTCTGTCGCACGTCGCCAACGGAAGGTAAATTATAAAACATTTGAAGCTTTTGCGCCAAGTATTTTATCTTGGGAGCCAGCTTCTCTAATACCCGCTCTTTTTGGAAAATTTCAAAATTCGCGAGCGCTGCCGCGCATGCCAAAGGATTCGCGGTATAAGTGTGGCCGTGAAAAAATGTCTTTTGATCTTTATGATCAAAGACAAAACCATCGTAAATCCTTTGGATTGTGAGCGTGGCCGCCAAAGGCAGATACCCACCGGTGATCCCTTTGGCAAGGCACAAAATATCCGGCGTAACTCTCTCGTGTTCGCAGGCAAACATCTTGCCCGTACGCCCGAAACCGGTCGCGACCTCGTCGGCGATCAAAAAAATATCATACTTGCGGGTCAACGCGCGCAATTCCTTTAAAACACCCTTGGGCCAAACCAGCATACCGGCCGCGCCTTGAATAAGCGGCTCAACGACGAGCGCGGCAACCGAACCCGCTTTCTTTTTAAGCAAACGTTCGAACGCTTCAACCGTTTCCCACCCCTGCCCTGGCAAACCAATAGTTTTGAAAATCAAGCCGCGATAAACACGATGAAAAAAATCGATCCCGCCGATACTGACCGAGCCCAAAGTATCTCCATGGTACGAATTAGCCAAGTGAACGATTGCTTTTTTATTTTTGCACCCGGTATTTTGCCAATACTGATACGCCATCTTGATCGCAACCTCAACCGCGGTCGAACCGTTATCCGAATAAAAAACTTTCTTGAGCCCTTTAGGCGCGATCTTAATTAATTTTTCGGCGAGTTCAACGGCAGGGACGTTGGACAATCCTAAAAATGTTGAATGACCGATACGGTTTAACTGCTTAACAATAGCGGCATCAATTTCCTTTTTACGATGGCCATGAACATTGACCCATAAGCTCGAAACACCGTCGATATATTTACGGCCTTCGGTGTCGATAAGATAGGAACCTTCGCCCCGTTCAATGACGAGCGGTTCGTCCTTGACCCAATCTTTCATTTGGGTAAAAGGATGCCAGATATATTCTTTATCTAAAGACCTGAGGCATTCAGTGGTAAGAGGTAAGTGGTAAGAGGTAAGTAAAGGATTTATATTAACCCTTTTCTTCACTTGAGCTAAAACATAGGAAGCGTTGAAACGCTTTAAATAAGGAATAGTTCCTAACACCGGCACATCGGTCAGCTTAGAGATCTCCACGGGATTTGTTTTTTCAGCGATGCCCTTTGCTTTGCCTGTGTCGCTGAAGATAATTCCTTTGACCGGAATGCCGCGACTTTTGGCCCGTTCGATCGTCAACAGCGTATGATTGATCGTTCCCAATCCCAAACGCGAAACGATAACAAGTTCAGCATCAAGATCGCGGATCAGATCAGCGATGAGATAATCTTTGGTGAGCGGGACCATCAGGCCGCCGGCGCCCTCGATCAAAAGAACATCATGACGGGATTTGAGCGTTTCAAACGCATCAAATATTTTCCGACGATTGATCTTGGTTTTGTCGCGCGCGAACGCAAGGTGCGGCGACAACGGCTGGGAAGCGAAACACGGATTGATCTCATCAAGCTCATCTATGATGTTCAAATGCTTACGCAAAAATTCAGCATCATCACCGGCGCACTGGACAGGTTTAAAAACACCAACGTCGATCTTTCTGTCTTTGAGAAGAACGCCGAGCGCCAGCACCACAACCGTCTTGCCGACGCCTGTGTCGGTTCCCGTTATGAAAATAACTTTATTATTCATAGCCAGTGAAAATAAAAAATAATACTAATAACCGTCATTGCGAGGAGCGAGCCTACGTTAAAATAACGGCGAGCGACGAAGCAATCTCGTCCGTCGACCATGCGATTGCTTCGCCTCACCTCCAAGCAACCGCAAGCTCGGCTCGCAACGACGTCTATTTCGATTAATTTTTGTTCGCTATTACCCAAACCACTTCAAACGTCGCGCACACCCCGTCGGCATATGGGTAATGCGCTTTATAATATTCATCCATCCTGGCCAGCATTTGTTTGCCCAAAAAAATATCGTCATTAAGAATGTTGGCGCCGATGCCTTTGACCCACCGCAAAAGATCAACGATGTCGGTAAATTGAACTTTGATCAATTCATAATCAACGACAATATCTTTAAATCCTGCCTTAGCCAAGGCAGCGCGCATTTCTTGGATATCCGGCAGGCGGTTTAACGGATCGTCCTGGGGCGCGACCGCCTGGACCGTTTCAAAAAGTTCATTAAGTGTCTGGCGGCCGAAGATCGTCGCGCAAAAACTTCCCTCGGCGGTCAAAGCATCGTGGGCTAAAAGAAAAGCGCGCTCAAGATCCGCCACCCACTGGTACGCCAGATTGGAAATAACAAGATCGAACGATCCTTTTCGAAACGGGAGCGCGCAGGCATCGGCCTGGACGATCTGAATGCCTTCCTTTAATTTATTGGCCTCGAGCACCATCCCGTCGGCAAGATCAAGGCCAACGACCATGGCCTCGGGAAAATAAAATTTGGCTTTATTGGCCAGATACCCGGTGCCGGTGCCCACATCGAGGATGCGCGCGCAGGATTTTTCCATGACCTTACGGACAAGCTCGCGGCCGATCTCTTTATGAAGATTGGAAAGCACTTCGTAATTGAAGGCGGCATCGGAAAAAGCACGACGGACTTTGTGAATGGTTTCCCACATACGCGTATTGTGAGCGAGGGTCAGAAGTCAGATGTCAGAAGTCCTCACTTGTGACATGTGACCTCTGACTTGTGACCCTAAGTTACGATGTTAAAAACCCTTCCAGCAGTTCATTAAACTCCCGCGGCTTGGTGAGAAATGGGAAATGCCCAACACCGTCGATATAATCAAAATTCGCGTGCGGCAGCATTTCTTCAAGCCACTTCATGATCGCCATGGGAACGATGTAATCATCAGTGCCGTTAATAAACTGCACGCGGCCATTGACGTTCACGATGACATCGCGGGCGTCTTCCTGTTCCAAAATATCCAAAAATTTCTTAAGCGCCTGCCGCTGGGGAACGGCATCGCTTTTATGGAATTGTTTGATCCACCTGAAACGCTCGCTCTCGCGGTCCTTGCGTGAAAAAAACGAACGAAAAAAGACCTCTAACATTGCCTGATAATCACCGTCGAACTGAGAACTTAAATGGCGAATACGTGCGATGTCTAATCCCGCCGGATAATCAGCCGTGCGCGCAAATTTCGGCAGCGATCCGACAAAGCTCATACGCTGAATGCGCTCTGGGCCTGTCTTAAAAAGATACAAACCCACGAGCCCGCCGAAGGAACTTGCGATCACGTTCACCTGTTCGACCTCAAGCTTGCTCAAAATAAAATTAAGGTCCACGGCCATTTTCAGAAGGCCGACGTCCTGCCACGCGCTTTCACCGTGACCCGGAAGATCAACGGTTATGACCTTAAATCCCGTCGAGAAATGCTCAACCTGACTTACCCACAGGCGCGAGCTCACGCCAAAACCGTGAATAAAAAGAAGCGCTTCGCCCTCGCCTGCAACATCGTAATGCCAGGTAAGGCCGCGTTGTGTAGTAATAAAAGGCATGTTCGTAAGTTCCCGCAATAGAGAAGATAGAGGATAGAAAATAGAAAGGAGAAAATAGAAAAAAGAAGATAGAAAAGAAAAAATTAAAAAAATCTTTTTATTTTCTTATTTTTTTCTGTCTTCTCCCCTCTATCTTCTATCCCCCAACTCACAACCCCAACAATTCCTCACCCACCTCATGCATAGATTTAAGCAACCGATCCAAATCTTCACGCGTATGCGTTGCCATGGCCGTCACCCGCAGCCGTGCGGTGCCCGCAGGCACCGTCGGAGGACGAATGGCCTGCACGAAAATTCCTCGATCAAAAAGTTTTCTGGAAAACTGAACCGCGAGCGCGGCATCTTTAACAACGATGGGAATAATGGGAGTTTGCGAAGCCATCGTATCAAATCCGATGGCCTTTAAGCCGATCCTGATATCGTCAGCGTTCTTTAAAAGCTTTTGGCGGCGCCCTGGTTCTGCGGCAATGATCTCGACGGCTTTCTGCCCGGCTGCAGCCACCAATGGCGGCAATCCCGTCGTGTAAATGAAACTGCGTGCGCGGTTGAGGATAAGCTCAATAAGATCGTTCGAACCGCAGCAGTACGCCCCGAAGGCTCCGGCAGCTTTGGAAAGCGTTCCCATCTGAATGTCGACTTGTCCTTCCAAACCAAAATGTTCGACGAGGCCGCGGCCATTTTTCCCAAGCACACCGAACGCGTGCGCTTCATCCGTCATAACAAGCGCGTTGTATTTCTTCGCCAGACCGACGATCTCTTTAAGTGGCGCGCAGTCACCGTCCATACTAAACACGCTGTCGGTAATGATGACGCGCTTGCGGTATCCGGAAACTGATTTCAACTCCTCTTCCAACACGGCCATGTCTTTGTGCGGATACCGCTTGAACTGTGCGCGGCTTAAAATAATCCCGTCGATGATAGAGGCGTGATTGAGCTTGTCAGAAAAAATAACATCTTCACGGCCGAACAAAGCTGAAATGATCCCGACGTTGGCCATATAACCGCTGGTAAAAAAAAGGCATCGCTCGGCCCTTTTGAACTTGGCGATCGTTTCTTCAAGTTTACGATGGGATTCCATATTGCCGCAAACAAGACGGGAAGCACCGGAACCAAAACCTTCTTTTTTAAGCGAATCAATGGCAGATTGGATCAGGCGTGGGTCATCGGCCAATCCCAAATAATTATTCGAACAAAAATTCAGGACCTTGCGACCGTCAAGAGTGATCTCTTTTCCTTGAGGCCCGGACACTTCCCGCAACGACCGCTTCAGGCCTTTGGCTTCAAGCTCTCGGATCTCTTCTCTAATAAATGAAGTTGGCATACTCACCGCAATTGCGTAATCCGCCGAAATTTTTGATTTCGGCGAGATCTCGCCAAATTTCTTAGGCAATTTGGCGGACATCTCCTGCCATTTTCTTGACGACCACACCGGAATCCTGACGAATGAGAAGCCCGCCGTCGTGGTCCAAATCCAGCGCAACGCCTTCAACGACGCCGGCAGGATCTGTGATCTTGACCCGTTTACCGAGCGTGTGCGAACGTTCCTTCCACGCGCCAATAACATCATCAAAGCCTTTTTTATCCAAATGCGCGTACCATCGCTCAAAAGCACGCAGGATCTCTTGAACAACCTCGACGCGCGAGAACGCCCTGCCCGCCTCCTGCCGTAAAGAGGTCGCTCCTTCGACAAGCTGCGTTGCCGTGTTGTTGACGTTCAGGCCGATGCCGACGATGACAAACTTCATTTGATCGACCTCAGCGCGCAACTCGGTCAAAATGCCGGCAAGTTTTTTATTCTTGATCAAAAGATCATTGGGCCATTTGATGCGGGCCGCAACACCTGAGATCTTTTCCACGGCTTCGGCTACCGCAACCGCGCTTAAAAGTGTCAATTTGGCCAATTCCGCCGGAGAAAGTTTTGGACGAAGGATGATCGACAAATAAACGCCTTTATGTTTAGGAGATGCCCAGTTCCTTCCCAATCGCCCGCGGCCTTTGGTCTGGGTCTCCGCGCAAACGACCGTGCCTTCAGGCGCTCCTTCCATTCCCAGCTTAAAGGCCTCATCCATCGTCGAGGTCAATGTTTCATGATAAACCACGCGGCAACCGAAAATTTTGGTCTTGAGGTCGAACTGAATTTCATGGGCGAGCAATTTATCGGGGACGGAAACAAGCTGGTACCCTAAATGCGGAACTGCCTCGATCTCATAGCCTTCCTTGCGAAGCTCCTGCATGTATTTCCAGATCCCGGCACGGGAAATATTGACAGAGCGGCTGATCTCTTCGCCGGAAAGATAGCCCTTGGAACGTTTCAGAAAGTTAATGATCTGTTCTTGCATATTTTAAAGTCACACAGTCACAATGTCACAGAGTCACAAAAAAAACAACCTGTGACGTGTGACTTTGTGACCTTGTGCCCCTTGCGTTAACGCCGTAATTGTTCCACGCTCTTTTTCAACTGCGCACAGAACGCCTCGACATCTTCCGCCGTCGTCCAGCGTCCAATGGAAACGCGCAGCGATCCAAACGCCAGCTCATCGGATAAACCAACAGCTTTTAAAACATGCGAAGGTGTCAGCGCCCCCGATGTGCAGGCAGAGCCCATCGATGCGCAAAACCCGTTCATATCCAAACTCATCAATAGCGATTCGCCGTTGACGCCTTCAAAGGAAAAATGCGCGTTGTTGGGCAACCGCTCGGCGGGATGTCCATTAAAAATACTACCGGAGATGTTCTTTGTAATGTATTGAATGATCTGGTCTCGTAAAACGTTCTGGGCTTTAGCTTCTTCATTCATACACTCATCACAAAGCGCAAGCGCACGCCCCATACCCACGATACCCGGCACGTTTTGGGTCGAGGCCCGACGGCCGCGCTCCTGATCTCCGCCCAACAAATACGGCGATATTTTTGTACCTTTCCGAATATACAAAGCCCCTGCACCTTTGGGACCGTAAAATTTGTGCGCCGACATCGACAAAAGATCGCATTGGATCTCTTGCACATTCACCGGAATATGCCCGATGGTTTGCACCGCATCGACATGAAAACAAATACCGCGCTCACGGGCGAGCGAACGCAGTGAGCGCCCGACGGCGGCAACAGGCTGGATCGTTCCAATCTCATTGCTGGCATGCATGAGGGCAATCAAAATCGTTTGCGGAGTGATTGCTCGGCGCACAGCCTCGGGATCAACGCAGCCATGTTTATCGACATTCAAAAACGTCACCTTCATTCCTTGCGCCTGCAATTCCTCAACCGGACGCAGCACAGAATGATGATCAACTTTTGAAACGATCATGTGATTACCCTTGTCGTGAAGAGCACGGGCAATACCGAAAAGTGCTTGATTATTGGATTCCGTACCGCCGGAAGTGAACACGATCTCCTCGGGTTTCGCACCGATCGTGCGCGCCAGAATCTCCCGCGCATCTTCAACTGCCTTGCGCGCCTTTTGGCCGAACGTGTGAGGGCTCGAGGGATTGCCGAACTCCTCGAAAAAATAAGGCTTCATCGCCTCAAGGACGCGCGGGTCCGTGGGCGTGGTCGATGCATAATCGAGATAAACTTTCTTATTAGGGATAATCATTTTGACCTTTATATCAGCCATCCACTGACTACTGACCGATGACAACTGACTCATCCTACTTCTTCTTAAAGATGCTTCATCATATCGGTTTTCAGTTTTATTGTCAACCTGTCAGGATATTACAGTTTACATATAAAAATGGGATAAGATATACTGTGGAGTTTGGCCGGATTACTCTTGGGAAGCTGTTGTCCCGCCGTGGAACTGCTGGATCAAAGACTGCATGCGAGGGTTACTCATGAGTTTTTGGATGTTAGGATTATTGGCAAGGCTTTGCGGGTCATTGCTTGACACCGCCGTTGTGAGGTCTTTGATGAAATTCGGATCTGCCATCATGGCTGAAATTTCCGGATCCTGGACCATGGCCTGGATTGTCTGCATGGTTTGCGGGTTACTCATCATTTGACTTTGCATAGCGCTGACCTGCCCGGAGAAACCTGCATTACCAGATCCACCCTGGGTTTGATGAGGGACAGCTTGAGCCTGAAAAACTTGGGGGATCGCCCCTTCGCTAGCGACACTCACTACGTTCGCTTCCGGCAATTGCAAACGGCCCAAATTATCTGTTTGGAGGGTATAAATGCCGTTCGCGAAAGAAACAAGCTCGCCTTTGATGACTGATCCGTCTTTAAGAGTAATTTGCTTGGCTGTACCGGCAAAAACGATATAAGCTGGTAAGGCAAAAATGAGAAGGGCTAATAGAAAACGTAGTTTCATATAGGTTAAGTGTACCACGCATAAGAAGGAAAACATAAAGCCGGACAATGTCCGGCCTTGGATAATAAATGGTGCTGGGAGAGAGAATTGAACTCTCATGAGGTTGCCCTCACTGGTTTTTGAGACCAGCGCGTATACCAATTCCGCCATCCCAGCTCTACTGCGCTCTCGAATTTACATTCGAGAGCTTCGTAGCAGCAAGCTCTTAGGCTTGTCTACGAAGCAATTCTAAAAGGAAGCAATCTTTTCTTTAAAAAAGCGTAACCAGAACCAGCTTTTAAATATTTTTAAAAATGGATAGCAAGCTCTTGATTTTGAAAAGCAATATAAGTTTCAATTTTCCAAGGCGAGTAACGCTTACTATAAGAACTTTCATCCAAATTATGTTCAAACAATCGCTTTTTGATATCCATTGTGAGACCTATGTAATAGCGATTACTATCTTTTAAACTCTTTAAAATATAAACATAATACATATGTTTGAGGCTTGTTGCTACGAAGCGGCCACACGAAAGTATGGCCGCGAAGTAGAATGGAGCTGACGAGGATCGAACTCGTGACCTCTTGCATGCCATGCAAGCGCTCTCCCAGCTGAGCTACAGCCCCGTTATACCTAAAGTACCATTGACAAAAATTCCAAAATCAAAACCACACATTGATTTTCAAGAGTAGCCAATATAACATCCCCCCTTTTATTTGTCAATTATTGACCTTTTCTTTACCAATGACAAATCTCCAAACATCGTCGATACCGAGGGTGGGAGATTTGTCATTTCCATTGGTAAAGAGAAGGTCAATAAAGGGGATTCCCACAACACATTGAACGCTTTTTAAACAAATTGGGCTTTATTTTTTAGAAAAAACGTGGGGCCTTGGGTGGGGCAAAATTCCAGCAAATACATAAAACCAGTCTTCTAAGGGGAAATATATCTTCCAGCAGCAAACTGACTTGACCCAAAACCGTTTGTTCGAACCATCCCCTAACTTCCGGAATGGCAATCAAAGCAATTCATTTCCTTCCATGAACCGTCGTCCTCGAAAGGATGACGGAATTCCAAACCATCCGTATTTTTTTCAGTAGCATCCGGAACGCCTTGTTCAATGATTTGATGACAAGTATTGCACTGTTTGGTCAGCGCTTTCCCTGTTGACGCCACATGTTTATCATCATGACAACGAAAACAACCTGGAAAATTTAAATGCCCAAGGTTGGAAGGATATTCTTTCCAGGAAACTTTCATTTGAGGAAAAAAGTTCGTTTGATAAATCCGAATAATGGAGTTGATCGAACTGTTAACCTGATCCTTGTGAGTTTCCCAAACCTCCGGATATTTCTTCTGATAAAAATCTTTTAACGATTCCTGAATGGCTTTAACAGCATTTCCTTGTGAATCATAATTTCCGGCAAGGGCTTTAACAGCTTCCCGTTTAATAAACGGAAGGCTCTTGTCAATATCATTGATCGCCATAGCTTCCTCGACCGCATCCACGGGAGCTTTAAAAATATGGCTCGGCCGGTTATGGCAATCCATGCAATCCATAAGGCGCATCTCCCCTTTGGGCGGATTCTTGGCCGTGAAACCCGATTCCTTATCAACGTAAAATTCTTCTTTTCCGTCGGGCGAGACAACCTTGATCCACGGAATGACCTGCCGTTTTTTATCCGTAGCAATATAGTAGACCTTATCTTTGATGTTCATATGCCAATGAATGCCGTTACGCTTGCCAAAAGGCGGCTGTCCGCCTCCGACAAACATCAGCATCCGTATCTTCCATTCGCTATTGGTCTTATCAGAAGCAAAGTGCTGCCGGTCCTTCTCAACGGCTCCAAAGAACTTCTGGGGCCAATGGCATTTCTCGCAAGTTTCCTGGGCAGGACGTAAATTCTTGACCGGTGTTTCAATAGGCCGGTGATATTTATTAAAAATGACAGAGTAAACCTGATAGGTCCCGGCAAGTTTTGAACGAACAAACCAATCGACGCCCGGTCCGATATGGCATTGGACGCAACTCACGCGGGCATGAGGGGAATGTTGATAAGCTGTAAATTCCGGGCCCATCACCTGATGGCATGTCTTTCCGCAAAAGGTCACTGATTCCGTAAACTCATACGCCCGGTAACTCCCAACAGCCGAAATCAAGAGAAAGAGCGTCACAACCCCAATAATGATATACGCCCGTTTTTGGTGAACAGGATTATTAAAATCGATCTGAGGAAATCGTGGGATATATTCACGCTTTCTCCTTCTATCGCGCTCAACCCAGGCGCCAAACGGAATCAGGCATAAACTGATAAAAAGCAATATCGGAAGGAGAAAATAAGAAAATATCCCCACATAAGGATTCGCCTCATGCAAAGTGAGATCCAAAATGAACAAAAATACAATGGCCGTAAACCAGACAACGGAGAGGATCCCTCCAATCACACTGATCCAATTTTGCCAAAGGCTGGATTTTTTTTGTTCGTTAATCATTTTGATATTGTTTAAACACCCTGCCCGTTGCCAGACAGGGTGTTTAATAAGTTAGTATACCTATTCATTGCTGTCCAAATTAAATCCAGTCATTCCCGCGCAAGCGGGAATCCACGACGAGAAGAGCCAGTGGATACCCGCTTTTGCGGGTATGACAAAACTCATGTCTCTAACCAACCATTCCGTCGGATAAACGCTCGTTAATTTAGACATGCGTGATATCTATTATTTTATTGTTTGGGAACAGGATGCTTGATCTTTTCCCAACTCTCCTTGTAATCAAAGGACTTAAAAGCAGGGGATTCTGCATTATGACATTTCGTGCAGGTCGTCTCATCAGGCATCACTAATCCTGAACTGATCGCCTGGTCCTTGTCCTGCATAACGCTCTTTTTCATATAATCCTTACCGGCGCCGTGGCAGGATTCGCAAGAAATAGCTTCTTCCACCGAGATGGCGTCCGTCACCTTTTCTTCGGTAAAATTATACGCCGTCGAATGGCATTTCAAACACTTGCCGCTTGTTTGAGGATCTGTAATGCCGAGTTTTGCCGCTACTTCTTTGGCAGCAGGCGTCCCCAAAGTTTCATAAGCCTTCGCGTGTTTTGATTCCTCCCAAATGCGAAATTGTTCACCCTGTTCGGGTTTCTTATGGCACATGGCGCATTTCTTGACCCCGACAAATTCATGCGCGGACGGCTCAGCATAAGCCTTCGTCAACACAAAAGCTGATAGGACCAACCCGGCAATAACGCTTTCCACCAAGAATTTTTTTTTCATCGTCCCACTCCTTCTTTATTTTTTATCTTCCAAAGAATTCTTCTTTTCTATAGACGGCTCTTCCGATGGGCTTTGCCCCGTCCCAAGCGCGTGAGGAACGCCGTAAATATCAAACTCGTAGGTTTTGGAACCAATTTTCATTTTTGTCTCTGCCCAATAACCGATCAACCCAAAGAATAGAAACGAAAGAATGACAAGAATACCAAGCGTTGTCGAGATCGGCCGTTTCAACGGATGCCGTTGTTTACCGCGATCGATGAGCGGCCAGATCAACAAGAACAACGGGACCAATGAGATCACAAAAATCCCCAAGAGTTTCGGAAAATACTTTAAAACCTGATACATGGATAAAAAATACCATTCCGGTTTGATCGCATACGGCGTCTCTAGAGGATTTGCTTTTTCACCCAATTCAAAAGGCATGAGGATCGATAACGTGATGAGAATACCCAATAAAACAAAAAGAACAATCCCCTCCTTAAGAACATGGTGCGGGAAAAACGGGACTCCCTCGCCTTTTTTTGTTTCTTTCTCTTTGTCGACGGGATCCATGGTTGACATTCCTTGAAAACGCACCAAAAATAAATGGATACCGACCAAAAAGAAAACCAGCCAGGGTAAAACGATCACATGAATAACAAAGAAACGGGAAAGGGTTTCTTCACTCACAGCACTACCGCCCCTGAGAAGAGTTTTCATAAAATCGCCGACGAAAGGCACGGCCCCGGCCAATTCTGTCCCTACCGTCGTCGCCCAATAAGCCAATTGATTCCAGGGCAAAAGATATCCTGTAAACCCAAATACCAGCGTAAAAATAAATAATAAAACGCCCAGCATCCAGGTCAACTCGCGGGGCTTCTTGAATGATCCGGTGAAAAATGTCCGCAACATGTGCAGGAACACGACGATGATCATCAGGTTAGCACCCCAGGCATGAACCTGGCGGTACAGCCAACCCATGCTGGGCTGGGTCATGATGAATTTGATGCTTTCAAAGGCTTCATTAACGGTGGGACGGTAATAAACAAGCAGCAAAATACCGGTGATGACCTGGCTGACAAAAAGGAACAGGGACATGCTTCCCAAGGTGTGGAACCAGCTGATATGCTTCGGAAGCGGTTTGTGCAACTGGTGCATGACCGGATCCTGGATCTTCTTGACATCGAAGCGCTGTTCGATCCACTGTTTAAAAAAATTATTTTTCATCGTTTAAGTTCATTTCTTAAACCTTAACAAATACTTTCCCGTCGATAACGCTCACCTGATAGGGCGGCAACGGGCGCGGCGGCGGCCCGGCGACAACTTTCCCGTCGGTATCAAATACTCCGGCATGACAAGGACAAAATATCTCACGTTTTTGATCATCCCAGCCCACAAGACAACCTAAATGGGTACATACAGCTGAAAAAGCTTTGAATTCTTTAGCTGTTCTTAAAATAAGGATTGCACTCCCGCCGACAATCACTTTCTTTGATCCCCAGACCGGGATCTCATCCTCGCGTCCGACTTCTTGCATCCCTCCCGCAGGACCCTGACGCGTGACTGGCCAAATATAAGCCAACGCCGGAAGCACCATGGCAGATAACGCTGCCAGAAGACCGCCCTTGATCACCCAACCCAAAAAATCCCGACGATTGATATCTTTTTCAAGAAGCGATTTTTCTTCCGTTCTATTTTCTATCGGATCACTCATCTTGTCCTTTGCCATGATCACTCTTTAACCGCGTGTACCTTACCCATAAGGCCCATGACATGATCAGCACAAAAATCCATACCGGGATCAAAGCTACCTTGCGCCATGTAAGATCCTGCCGCTTCTTTTGGATGTCCCCTTCAATCTTCTTAAAAGCTGACGTGGCTTTTTCATGAAGTTCTGAAATTTTCTGCAGGGAAAGAGTATGCTGCAACGGCGCCATGGTAACAACATTCGACCTGGCTTCCTCTAATAAGGCCACCTCCGGGTCAACAAAGATCCCTTCCACAGCAGCCTGTTTGACGATCGCTTGTGTTTTTTCTAATCCATCTTGCGCCGTGCGTAAAAATTGTTGCAACTGTTTACCCTGCATGAAAGCCGGGCTTTTTGAGTCATGACATTTTAAACAGGACTCTTCATACAATGCCGGGGTTGGGCGCTCGATAGCATGATTGCCGTGACAAGAAATACACTCAGAAAATTTTCCATCTTCCTGAAGCTTGGCATGGGGACTTTCTAAAAAATTCTTCTTCTCATTTAAATGGCATTTCCCGCAGGTGGCGCCGATATCTTTAACCCCCGGAGGAACGGCCCCATGGCTGCCGTGACAACTCACACAATTAGCGACGGAGATATCCTTTTTCTCAAACAGGGCATGCCCGTGGACACTTTTACTATACTTCGCGAAAATATCCGACGGGATCCCATACGAAGACATCAGCTTTTCATTGCCGTGGCATCGATTGCAGGTTTTGGGAATATTCGACGGATAGGCAGGACTGTTGGGATCGCTCACAGCTAAAACATCATGATACTGATGGCAATCGCTGCACACAGCAACGCGCTTGTCGCCTTCAAGAAGGAGCTTCTTGCCATGAACGCTTGTTTTGTAGCGGGCCAGCTGGTCGGTGCGGATGCCATACGCATTCATGGTTTCGACATTGGCGTGGCAGGTCCCGCACATCTCGACTATTTGTTGTTTGTCAGGTATGCCTATATAACCTGTGCCCAACGCTTTGGCTGATTCTTTATCTGTTTTTGTGGGATCCCCGCCGTGGCAATTCTGACAGAGGATGTTGTTCCGGGAATGGATGCTCGCTTTGGCATCATCCCAAATTTCCGAATGGCAGGTAACGCAGGAATTCCCCTCAATCTTTTGTGCCCAAGCCAGGCTGGGGAATACTATCAAGACAAGAAAGACAAAAACTTTCTTCATATCCCTCAATTTAAACCAAATCGCCTAGGCATTAAGTTACCGGTGTCAACTCAGGATTACATTGTAACGGAAATACCGCACGACGGGCGCCAATTTCATAATTTTATGGAAACCCATTCCTGTCTCTTTACCAAATCCATTTTGCATCAAGCCAATAGACATTGGCGCTGTAATTAGACCCACCGACGTCTTTATTATCCGCGTAATAATTATACGCATAACGGGGCTCGATCATCATGTCCTTTTGGGGCGACCACTGAAGGCCGAGGCCGATATCATACCGCTTAAAGGCCGCTCCATAAAAATGTCCTGATGATTGCAAATCACCAAAATTATCAGCAAATGAATATTGATACGTATTAGTGACATTTAATTTATCGTTAACAACGTAGCTTGATGAAGCCAAATAACTCTTTACATTCGATGTAAATCCGGGGAGTTGAGGCGATAAATTGGACGCTGCCGGAGTTGACACCTTACTAAAATCTTGAGAAAAAGAAAGCGTTAAAAACCACGGATCGATCGGTTGAAGATTCAGATCATACGTAAATATATTACTCAACATCTCCGATTTCTGGGCTACTTGATTTTCAAAACGCGGGAGGTATATATTATCTGATAATTTATACCTAAACCCTGTTTCGATCCTGGAAAATGGTTTCCAGGAAATATGCGTCGCCACATCATCGCTTTTTAATCTCATATCATCAATGAACGCTGACTTGGAAGCAGATCCCGGAGTATCAATGATATCATCATAATCATTGTCTTCCCATTTATGCTTATATTGCATGGTCATATTTAAAGTTTTAGTAGGGACGATACGTGCTCCCACAGTCCATACTGTTTTGGATATGTGTGTCAATGTTTCACGGGCTAATTGCTCTCCTGTTGCGGCAATGGATTCACCCGCGATACTATCCCGCTCTTCGGTTAACCAATTTCTTGTTTGTTCTCCTTCTATTTCAGTATAAAGGGTGGTCTTGGGGATTGCGTTATACCGTAAAGTAGCACTCTCACCTAATTTAAATATTTTATTTTCCATTGTACTGACATCCGTTGTATTAATAATGCCGTTGGGAACCGCATTGGCATTATCGTCGTGAGGATACGTCGAACTTCCTCGCTTCGTCACAAATTCCGATTTTAATTTTGAAACAAAATCCAAGGCTTCATTCAAATTAGAAACAAAACTGCCTACCCATATATGATCCTTGTAAGTTGTATTGGATGTCGCATTAATAGCGCTTTTAGGACTTGTATAATTGAACCGGGCGCCATCTGCGCTATATTCCAAAAGGTTCTCAAGTTCACTATTATCCAAATTATTATATCGATATGCTAAAGCGACATAATTCTTTTCATTGAGAAACCATTTGTCGCCCTTTAAGGAAGTTGTTAACAGGTCGCTTTGCGGACTTTGCCATTGACGACGAATTTTATTAGCTGAAGTCAAGCCTGCATCCGTTGTTAGCAATGGTTCTTCCCGTAAAGAATCTTCATGGAAGTATGAGAATTTCTGCTCGCCAGCCAATCTTACCCCGGCAAGCTCTGTGTTTGCTTTCAAGGACAATGTATCCGTGATCGCTTCGATGTCTTGCCATGAAGGACCAATATACCGCGTCGTACCTGCTTCCTTGACAGCTGTCCAGGCTAAGCGCGATTTACGGCCGTCTTTAGCGCTGCGCTCATAAGAAAAACTCACCCCCGGCTCAGCTATACTTCCACTGCCGAGTTCCATACGAAAATGTTCAATGTCCAGCTTTAAGTCATCTTGTAACTGATTCACTCTTAATGTCGTGAACGGCTGGTATACCCCACCTTTATTATCATAATATTTGCGATACGATTGATAATCCATCTTCAAATAACCAAAATTATTTTTACTAATAGACAAATCAACGCCGTTGTCGTTCTCTTGGGGAATCGAGTGCCCTTCAAGCGATAATTCTTTTCCATTAACAGCACGGTCAAAAGAAATATTTTTGATCCCCCCCGTATACCCATCTTTCATCCAATTCAGCTGACGGAATTTGGCTGTGTCGCCTTTTACGGAGGCAAAGTGAAACGGCATCATAATAACATTAACAGGCGGCATAATATTAACAGATGGCGCCGCTTCCTGGGCATGGACCTCAAATATCGCCAAACACATAAAAAGTAAACTCGTAAGGAAGATCTGTTTCCAATTTCTATATAATAAGCTTTTCATATAAGCCTCCTGGATTAATAACGCAAATGATCGTCAAAGTTTGAACCGTGCACTGCCGTGTGGCATCCCGCACTAAAACAAGTCCCTTGAGGGAACCGGGTGTTATGGTTACTGGCGCCAATAGTGGGATAATTTACCTGAGTATGGCAGCGTAAACACAGGCTCATGTCCCTGGCAACAAGCATTTTGTCATTAATGGAGCCGTGTACTTTATGGCAGGTAGTGCAGCCATCCCGAACAACTTCATGCTCCCAGACGAAAGGCCCTTCTTTATCTTTATGGCATTTAAAACAAGCTTCATTGACATTATTCAATGTGGTCGCAGACCATGGCTTTACCTCTTCTCCGTGAGGCGTATGGCAATCAACGCAGGACATCTTTCCTTCAAGCACAGGATGATGAAAAGGAAGACGGAATTCTGCTTTTTTATCCGTATGGCAGGCAAAACAAGTTTCCGGATTCTTTTTAGGATTAATGATCGTCTCTTTATTACCGCCGACGTCAACGTGAACACTGCCCGGCCCATGACACATTTCGCAACCTTGAGCCGCCCCATCTGCTTTGTCATTACTGATACGTGCATGCGTGGATAACTTAAATTCCTCTCCTTGCTTTTCGTGGCAAGTCACACAAGTCTCGGTGCCCACATAGGTGGCACCCGCCCTTTTCAAGGAAAGAATGTTCTCTGCCTCTTTGGCTTGTGTTACCGGCACCCAAGCCAGGGAAAGCCCTAGAGCCAATCCCACGACGACCACCAGGAACCGGGCCCTGATCATCATTGTGACCATTGATTTTAGAATATGATTAGTCTTCACGATCCGCTCCTTTTTAAATAAACCTAAATAATTTAAGTTTTTTAAATATCACAAAGAGGACAAACAACGCCTCAAAAACCAAGTAATAAACGATCCAGACAATTCCTCCCGAACCTGAACCGTAACTGTGCAAACCGCGGCCTAGAATAAAATTAACACCGTACCATGTCATGAGAACCAAAAGAAAACCTATGATCGTCGAGACCGCCATGCCGAAAGGCCCCAGTTTTCCGGCATAGCGCAAATGCATAATGGCCATATAACCCAAGAACGTGATCAGAGCCCATGTTTCTTTAGGGTCCCATCCCCAGAAACGTCCCCATGATTCATTGGCCCAGACACCGCCCAAGACAGTTCCGATCCCCAAGGTAATGATGCCGATCTGCAGAAGCCTGACCATGGTATAATCCGACGCTGTCCTCGCCTCATTGGAAAATTTTCCCTTCGCTTCTAAAAAAAGATGCCGGTGGCCTAATGCCATGGCCAATCCAAAAAAGCCGTAACTGGTCATGATCGTCAAAACGTGGATCGTCAGCCAATAGTTGCTGCGCAAAACAGGAACAAGTACATCAAGGGAGCGGTCAATAGGCAACAGGTCGGCATAGATCATCACCAGCGCGCTCACGACAGCAGCCGTTGAAAGGAAAAAGTCCTTGCGCCGCAGCATAAAAAATATAAAAGCACAGACCATGATGATCCAATTCATAAAAACCATGGTTTCATACATGTTGGAGACTGGCGGCCTTAAAAGAATGATGGAGCGCAGAATGAGACCTGCTGAATGAAACAATAACCCTAAGGATGCCAATACTAATCCCATATCCCTGCGCCCCATAAAGCTTAAACAAATAAACGCGAGCAAATACAAAATCCATGCTTTTAAAAACGGCCTTAATTGATGGTAATAAAATTCCATCTTCAGGAAATCTGGACGGACGCTTTGAGAAAGCGCGGCAACCTTTTCTACCCACTGACGGGCTTGTTGAGATGCCAAATTCTTGTCACCACTGTTAAAAACACCCACCATCGACATAAATTCATCCGTCAACGGGCCTTTATAAAGATATGGGGATTCCCAACTATCCTTGCCGGCAACCGGGATCAGCTTAACGCTTTCTCCTTGATATATTTGTTCCAGCGTAACCATACGGGTATAAAGCATTTCCGCTTTCTGCTCCAGGAACGCAGGCTTTTGGTCTTTATCCCTTTTCTCCTGGGCAGACCGGGCAAGAGCGATCACATTCTGCACAGAAGGTTTTAGTTCTTTCAGAGAAAAATATTTACGTTCCCGTGTAAGGCCCAGGTAATCTTTTAATCCGTCATAATCGACACGGATGATCTCAAAGGATGGAATTGATGCGGGTTGTGCTGCAAACCCTAAAAAGAATTCAAGAGCAGATTTCTTATTCCAGCTTTCTTTTCCGCTCACCGCCCTGAGCGTTTCCCGCGCAAACGCATCTAACGGCTTGAGGCGGCCCTCATGCTGAACAGGGATAATGCCGATGAGGCCCAACGGTCTGGCCATCGGCTGCAACGGCAACACAAAACCCGCTGCCGCGAGGGCAACGAATATCAAGGCCATCGATATCTTGTTGGACTTTTTACTCATTTTTTTTCCGGCCTTCTGGTGAAGGCAATTGATTGAACGCGAAAAGCAAGAACGCGCCGAGAAATGTAATGATCGAACCCAAATAGATAAACGATATCCCGGGATTCTTGGCCACCGTAAAGACAGAAGCCTCCGCGCCCATGGGCTGCTGAACGAACGAACTTTGAAAAATCTTGTATCCTCTGTATCCAAGCGGATTGTTCATGCTGATCGTTTTTTCCATCGTCAAATTCTTTTCCTTGTCAGTGATGATGACGTCACTTTCAAAACTGGCAGGACGATTGGTGCCGGGATAATCCATTTTCCTGAAATCTTTGAGTTTAATCGAGAACGGAAGCTTTTTGACCCGCGGGGACAAACCAACCAGAACATCTCCGATCGGCGTAGAAAGACTGACATCTTTCCCTTCAATAAGCCAATAACCGGAACCCTTTCCATTCTCTTCCCCTTGGGCAACGATCTCAGCAGCGAACGGTCCGCTGTTATTGTCAGATTCCGTAAATTCATAGGCCGTGCGCGCGTTGGCCATGGCTTCATCAACTGTCCATTGGATATCCATCCACCCGGAAGGGGTCGCCTGTGTCAACTGCACTGTTCCCTCTTTAACCGGTCCGTCTTTCGAGGCCGTCTTGTATGCGTAACCTCCATCGGGAAGGATATAAAATATCAACGAAGAGCCGTCGGAATTATGATCGCCGCCTTCGAGGCCCTCAAAACGCACATCAAAATTAAAAACCCGTTTAACCGCATTACCGTGCGTGGATTCAAAATCAGGAAAAAGAGCGAATTTCATGATATGTTCAACATTCCCGTCAGGGCCAACCGCGTCAAATTCAACGGCGGGGTTAAACATCGAATCCGCCGGCCCATTGTCCAACTTGCCCCCGATGACCTTGGCATACGGCAAATATTTAAAGTTGGAGATCTCCCATCCCTTCTCTTTAAAGGGAACCGCCGCGTCTTTTTGATTAACAAGGTCAACCGCCGCGAGCTCTTGGCCGTCTTCTTTACTTAAAATGCGCATCATCGGCGTTGCCGATTCATTAGAGTTTGGCTTTGTTCTTAAAATAATTTTTAACGGCCCCACAAATTTAACGTTAGCGTCAGGTTCATAATTACTGCGCTCCATCAGCCACACCGATTCCTTCCAACCCATCGAAGGGCTTTGAAGCGTGACATGCAGCGCGTGATTCTTGACCAAAGAATCCCCACCGGGAACAACCGACAAAGACTCTGCCGCATGAGCATAGATCTTATCGATCGAAAAATAAAACGCAGCCGTCTGATCTGATCCGGCTGCTATTTTTTCCCCGCTCTTATCCGCAGCTTTAGGCACCACAGGATAAACTCCGCTCGCCAACTGCGCTGCCTTGGCTTTGACAATCCCCGGGCCTTTCTGCAAAGGAAATCTTTGTTCGGTCCCATTGGGAAAAACGAACCGAAGCTCATAACCGCCCAGCGTGATCTCCTGCGTGCTCGCCCCTTCCGTTAAATACGCCTGGCCATCAACGCTCAAAATGCGCGCCATAAGGGCGCCCAAAAGCAGGCATAGAATCCCAATATGCGTGATCAAGAAAGACATTTGTGATTTCTTGAAGGGGAACCGCAGCAGGGTCGAACAAAAGATATTCAGCCACAAAAGAAAAAGAAGGCCGTCGAACCAGCGGGTATTGTAAAAATTCTTCTGCGCGAACGCTGTGCCGTGCACCGACTCCAAAGAAGTGGTGACAATCAAAAGAAGGCCAAGCAACACCGTTATAAAAACAGTGAAGTAAATGGACCCAATCGTTTTAATGATCTTGTTCATAAAATCCTAAACAGTATAAACACCGGATTCAACAGCAGAGTTTCCATGTGCGGCACAAGCGGAAAGTTTGCCGTAAAACTCTTTAGTCTTATGGACGATGATATCCTGAACTTCGCGCACCGCCGCTTGACGCCGTTCACTGCTTCCCTTGACCACCACTTCAAGGTCATCAATGGTAAAAAGCTTGACATGATCGACGGTAGCGACCGCCGGGTTGATGTTGCGCGGAATGGACATGTCCATAAAGACGATCAGCCTGCCTTCGCGTTTCCTGGCGGCCTCGGCCACCAAATCCTTATCGATCAGATAATGCGGCGCGCCGGAAGCGCATATGCAGACATCCACCAGCGACAATATCTCTTTGATCCTCCAGAACGGGACCGCCTCGGCGCCCAACTGTCCGGCTAAAGACGCGGCTTTTTCTTCGGTGCGGTTCATCAGATAAACTTTTCCCCAACCTTTTTTATGCAGATAGCAGGTAGCGAGCTTGCCCATCTTGCCGGCGCCGATGATCAGGAAAGTCTTTCCCTCGAGCGTCCCCAAAACTTTCTGCGCCATGGCAATGGCTGCCCAGCTTACCGACGATCCGCCGTTGCCGATCTCGGTCTCATGCTGGGCTTTCTTGCCGGCGCGAATGGCCACATGGGACAAAATATTGAACGTTTTGGAAAGCATGCCTTTTTCGCGCGACAAGGCAACCGCTTCCTTGACCTGGCCCAAAATCTGCTTTTCGCCCAAAACAAGCGAATTTAACCCGCAGGCCACTTCAAAAAAATGTTCGACAGCCTTTTCTTCTTTATAGATATAGAAATGTTTGCGCGCATCGTGCCCGGAGCCCATCTTCTTGATACGGAACATATGTTCGATCAAGATTTCCGGCTGATCATCCAGCATATGAGCGTAGATCTCCGTCCGGTTGCAGGTTGAAATGACCATGGCCTCAGCAACCGACGGAAGGCATTTAAGTTCGCTCAAAAGATATTCACGTTCGGTTGGGGATAGATACAACTTCTCTCTGATCGCGATAGGGGCTGTTTTATGATTAAGGCCAATGGTTATGATTTTCATAGGCAATTTATATTTTCTCATCAATGATTAAATAATGACATATACAATATATGATTGAACCATCGTTGTTTCCACCAATAATTCATAATTATTTAGGTGCATTATTACATTATAATATGGCCAAACAATTATTGCTTCTATAAGGTGAAACACGTAAGGATGTCGGTAGTACTACGTAGGAAGCACCAATATAAATGGGAAAGTCTATCCATGGGCGAGATACCCTGCGAATGACTCAACAAGAATGTAAAAAATGATTGTTTGGGAGGTGTTTCAGGAAAAATCTATTTGAAGGCATGCCTTAACTGCCCGCAAGCAGCGGCCACGTCGCGGCCGCGCGGGGTGCGGATGGTGGTGTGGATGCCCGAACGTTCCAGAAGATCGCGGAATGCGAACATCTCAGATTTCGACGGACATTTATGGCCGAATTCCGGAACCGGATTATATGGGATCAAATTCATCTTGCAAATAAGCCCTTTGAATAATTTCTTAAGCGTTTCCGCCGCTTTTTCCGTACACGTCACGTCCTTGATAAGAATATACTCAAAAGTGATCTGACGTTTCTTACTGCCCACATATTCACGGCAAGCCGCGATCAGCTCTTCAATCGGATATTTTTTATTGACGGGCATAAGAATGTTACGCGAAGTGTTGTCATAACCGTGAAGCGAGATCGCGAGCTCAATTTGCAGGTCCTGTTTGGCAAGCATTTTAATTTTAGGAACGACGCCGCAGGTGGACACCGTGATCCGGCGGGCGCCGATGTTGATCGCTTTGTCCGAATTAATAAGACCAATGGCTTTAAGGACATTGTCATAATTATCCAGCGGTTCGCCGATACCCATAAAAACAATATGCGACAAGGGGCGCTGTTTGGCCTCGCGTTTGGCATGGATGACCTGAGCGACGATCTCCGACGGGCTTAAGTTGCGCGTCCAGCCGGCGATGCCGCTGGCGCAAAACTTGCAGCCGAATTTGCAGCCGGCTTGTGTGGAGATACAAGCGGTGGCACGGTTTTCCGTCGGAATCAAGACCGTTTCCACTTTCTGGCGGTCTTTAAGATCAAAAAGAAATTTGGTCGTTCCGTCGATAGAAACATCTTTGTGAGCCACGACTTGCGGGGCAAATAAAAAATCCTTGGCCAACCGATCGCGCAACGGTTTGGGAATGTTGGCCATGTCATCGAAGGTCTCCGCGTTCTTCTTGTAGATCCATTCAAAAATCTGGGCAACGCGGAAAGACTTCTCGCCTATTCCGTCGATGTAATTTCCAAATTCTTCAAAGGATAAATCGCGGATGTCTGGTTTTTGATTAATGGCGGATGACATATGATTTGTTGTGCGTACTGAGTACTGCGTGGTGCGACGCCGTACGCACAACGCAGTACGCAGAACGTTATTTTTCTACAAATTCCCCGATCTTGCGGTATTTTTTATATCGCTTTTCCAGCAATTCGTCGGTGGGGATGGAGGACAGATCTTCAATGTGTTTGACCAAAGATTTGCGCAGGTGCTCGGCCACGGCCTCGGGGGCGCGATGGGCCCCGCCAGGAGGCTCCGGGATCATTTCATCAACAATATCAAATTTTAAAAGATCATCAGCGGTGAGTTTGAGCGCCTCGGCCGCTTCCGGCGCTTTCAAGGAACTGCGCCAAAGAATGGACGCACATCCTTCTGGCGAGATAACAGAATAATAGGCGTTTTGCAGGATTAAAACTTTATCGGCAACGCCAACGCCCAGCGCCCCTCCGCTCCCGCCTTCACCGATAATGGTGGCGATGATCGGGGATTTGATCTGCGCCATGTCTCGCAAGTTCTCGGCAATCGCCTGCGCCTGGCCGCGCTCTTCGGCGCCAACGCCGGGATACGCGCCCGGCGTATCAATAAAGATAACGATGGGAATTCTAAATTTGCTGGCCATTTTCATGAGACGCATGGCCTTGCGATAACCTTCAGGATGCGCACAGCCAAAATTGCGCATAACGTTCTCTTTGGTGTCGCGGCCTTTTTGGTGGCCCATGACCATCACCTTATGTTCATCAATCTTGGCAAATCCTCCGACGAGCGCAAAATCGTCGGCGAATAAACGGTCTCCGTGAAGCTCGACGAATTCGGTGGTGATCATCCGGATATAATCCAGCGTGTAGGGACGTTTGGGATGGCGCGCGATCTGCACCCTCTGCCAGGCGGTCAAATTTTTGTAGACGTCCTCTTTCATCTTCTGCAGTTTCTGCTCGAGCTTTTTGATCTCCGGATCTATATTCACCTTCTTGGACCCGGACGAAGCCATGTGCTTAAGCTCCTTGAGCTTGTTCTCGAGTTCAATGATCGGTTTTTCGAAATCCAGATAAGCCATATTTGAAATCTTTTGTTTGATAATCAGAGTTCAGAGTTAAGAGTTCAGTAAAAAATAAAAACTATTCTGAACTCTTAACTCCGAACTCTGAATCAATCAACAATCTTCACTTCCGTCGCCATGGGAATAAGCATATAAAGCTCTTCGACATCTTCATTGCGCATACGGACACATCCAGCCGTCACCTGCTGGCCGATCTTGTCAGGTTCCGTCGTGCCGTGGAGGCCGTACCCGGCAATGTCAAATCCCATCCAACGCGTGCCCAAAACGTTGGCCGGGCTCTCCGGCGGGACAACCGCCCCGCCCTTGAACCATACTGGGTCGACGAGCTTGGAGGTAATCTTAAAAACCCCCACTGGTGTACTGTTGTTCTCGCCCGTCGAAACGCTATAAACTTTCACAACCTCATTCCCGTTCTTCAAGATCAGACTGTTCTGCGATTTGTCGATGAAAATATTAAATTGCCCTTTCCAGATACGCAGGCGCTGGCCGGCGCGGATGACGTCATTATTTAAGTTATTGCTTTTTTTGATGAGCTCAACCGTCGTGTTGTATCCTTTGGCGAGCTTCCCCAGCGAATCTCCTGGCTGCACTTCATGCATGACGGTGTCAGGAGTCTCGACGTTGGAAACGATGATATTAAGGTTAAGATCATTTAAATGTTTTTGAACGGCATCCATCTGGTCAAAATCAGAGTAACTATCAATGATCTTCTGATAGGCGGCCTTGGCTTCCAGTTTCTGCCCGCCGGATTCCAAATTCACAGCTTCATCATAAAGTTTTTTTGCCTCGCCCGATGACGATGAGCGCGAGACCGAGGTTTTTTCGGTTTTATGACGGCCGACGGCAACAAACGCAACCACAACCACAAAGATCACACCCGCCATAAGCATCCATCGTTGATTCACGTTAAAACCTCCCTAAAATGAAAACGTATTAGTATAAAATTAAAGCCAGCGTTAATCCTAAAAAAAGACCGACAAAAACCTGAAAAGGTGTGTGCCCAATAAACTCAACAAGCCGGTTGGATTCGATCTTGCCCTTCCAATACATATCATCCATGATCTTGTTAAGGATCCCAGCTTGCGCACCTGCGGCACGACGGACGCCCTGGGCATCGAACATAGTGACCAAAGCAAACACAGACGCAATGGCGAACAAACCGGAAATAAATCCATATTCCAAACCAACGGTGGTGGCCAGCGCCGTCACACCGGCCGCGTGGCTGGAAGGCATCCCGCCTGGCCCAATAAACCATCGAAAATTAAACCGTTTCTCCTGAATAATACCAAAAATGACTTTAAGTGTTTGGGCAATGATCCAGACACTTAGAGTTATGATAAGTATCTTGTTATGAGTTATATCCCTAAAGGCGGATTCAAGGGTGGTCAAATGCATGAATGCTTAATCCCGGATTTTTCAATAATATATCACACTAAATTATGCTTAAAGAAATCCGGGATTAACCTCAACAGACGTGATTAAATCTCGAAGAGATTTAATCAGTTGACCCCTGCCAGAGGCAGGGGCGGATTTTGTCCCGATCCAATCCCGCCATCCCGAGCGCAACGAGGGATTGGCTCGGGATTGGACACTGCAAAATCCGGGTTAAAAATTAGGCCTTTGAGCTTTGGGATCCTACAGATCACAAAAATTTGACGATGTACCGTTATTATGTTAAATTACATTATAACTTTGGTCGATAAAAAAGCAAGGTCTTTTCCCCCCAAAGGCCGTTCTACCAAGCGTCCATCCCCACGGACCACGATTCGACCAACTAACGCTCCCTAAAAACGCGTTTCCCCCAATTTCATCAACCTCATTTACGATAAGGACTACCTATGTTCGCAAAAATTCACAGTTTCGGCATCCTGGGGTTGGACGCTTACCCTGTCACCGTCGAAGTGGACGTCAGCCGCGGCTTGCCTGCCACCACCATTGTTGGCCTGCCGGATAATGCCATCCGGGAAAGCAAAGAACGAGTACGTTCTGCCATAAAAAATAGTGGCTTTAAATTCCCTTCCGACCGGATCACCATCAACCTTTCCCCTGCTGATATTAAAAAAGAAGGCCCTTCTTTTGATCTGGCCATTGCTTTGGGAATTCTTGCGGCCAGTGAACAAATCAATACTGAAGCTCTTAGTTCATTTGGATTTTTGGGCGAGCTCTCCCTGGATGGCCGCATACAACCCATAACTGGGGCGCTATCCATCAGCCTCAGTGCCGATCCAAAAAACATCAAAGGAATTATATTACCCACAATAAACGCTAAAGAAGCATCAATTTGTGATAATATTCCCATATTTTGTGCAAAATCACTGAATGAAGTGGTTTATATTACCCATAATAAAGAATGTCAAAAAACTGTAAAAAACTGTTTTGAACACTCCACTTTCCAACCACATTCCTATGATCTGGATTTCTCCGACGTCAAAGGACAGCTTCATGCCAAACGGGGATTAGAGATCGCGGCAGCCGGGGGCCACAATTGTCTCCTTATCGGCCCGCCGGGAAGCGGAAAAACCATGCTGGCCCAAAGACTCATTACCATTCTCCCGAATATGACCAAAGAGGAAACCCTTGAGACCACAAAGATCCATTCGGTGATGGGCCTTCTGAAACCGGATCAGGGAATTATTATGACACGCCCTTTTCGCTCGCCTCACCACACCAGTTCCGCTGCGGCCCTGGTTGGCGGCGGATCCAACCCCAAACCCGGAGAAGTGACCTTAAGCCATAACGGCGTCCTTTTTCTGGATGAACTTCCGGAATTCAACCGGGACGTCCTGGAAGCGCTGCGCCAGCCGCTGGAGGATCACACCGTCACCATCGCCCGCGCCAGTAAAACTCTACGGTTCCCCGCCCAATTCATTTTGATCGCGGCCATGAACCCCTGCCAATGCGGCCAATACGGAAATTCCCGGGCTGTGTGTCGCTGCAACCCAGCGCAGATCCAAAAATACCGCTCTAAAATTTCCGGGCCGCTCTTGGATAGAATTGATATTCATCTCGACGTGCCAGCGGTCAATTATCAGGAATTGACTACCACGCGGCCTGCTGAAAGCTCCGCCCAAATCAAAGAGCGGGTCAACAAAGCGCGGGCTGTTCAGCTCGAAAAATTCAAAGGTTTGGAAACGATCTGTAACGCTCAGATGAGTCACAAACAAGTGCGGAAGTTTTGCGCGTTGGGGAAAGAAGAAAGCGAATTGTTAAAGATGGCCATGACAGAATTAAATTTCAGCGCGCGGGCCTACGACAAAATATTGAAAATCTCTATGACAATTGCTGATTTGGCCGGGTCTGATGAAATCAAAATCGAACACCTCGCCGAGGCAATTCAATACCGGAGTTTGGACAGGAATTGGTGGGGGTAATTTTTTAGCAAGAATATAGGAGTGGCAAAAAGAATCAGGCTTTCTTTAATTTTTCCCAATAGGAATACAAATTCAATTCCTTTGTTTTCTTATCGATATAGGACAAATCCAATTGATCGCCTGAAATCTGTAACATCCCCTGGATATCTCTCAGGTGTTTCTCGCTTTGGCCTTCTTTGTAAAAAATCAATTTGTTAATAATGACATCCTCGGGGCGGGAAAAAGAGGCCATCTTGTCTTCACGGAAAGATTCCTGACGCCGGCTTTTAAACATTTGCCGGCTTAAACTGTCATCCTTCAGCTGATAAAAATCGATCTTTGAGCCGCTCGGTATATGAATAATATTGAAATGATCTCTCTGCCGTATGGCGACAAGAATACTGTCCAAATCTTTGTAAAAATCATCGCCGAATTTCCGGCAAAATTCTTCCGCTTTGTTTTCGGAAAGGTCAACCACCACGTCCATATCCAAAGTCAACCGGGGTTCGCCGTAGGCCATCGAGGCCACTGATCCGGTGATCATATAAGGAATATCCAACTCCTCCAGCACATCAATAACAAAAGAAAAGAATTCGCCCTGATTCATCGGACGGGATCCTTGCGAACCTGCTTGTGATCCTCATTGGTGTTAAGGTATCCGTGGTGAGCGAGCGGAGCGAGTCGAACCATAAATCTCTCATTCAGCTTCTCCCGTAATTCTTCATTCGTCAAATCCGGATGGCGGCGCTTTATTTCACCGGCGACGCGCGAGCGGGCCATATCATGCAATTCAAAAGCGAGCTGGATTCTCTGGTATGGTTTTAGGCGGCGCAGGTACTGACGTTGCTGAGTGTTTTCTTCATTCATCTCCATAAAAAATCTCTCCTCACATAGCAAGTAAACTCATAATACTGCCTTTTTCTTCTTTAGACAAGACTGAAAAAAGTATTTGATTTTACAATTAGCCAAGCGGTCGAGGGGAAAGATTCTCGCCGCGCGGCGAGAATCTTCTTACATAATTAGGGACAGGCGTGTTGCCCCGGAAGTTTCAGTTAATTTTTTCAACTTTCAATGTGTGCACGAAACTCTCAGCCACCGCATTATCCCAACAGTCATCTCATAAGGACTAGTTCCATCATCCCTTTGGCACAAGCGAGGCGTTGGGGAAAAACTTACGAATAGAGTTCTGCGCAAGCTCCCAATATCGTTTTTTTAGGAAGGAATGAGGTATTTTTCTATTGTATTCATGAAATACATACGTATCGAATGATCGATATTTATACTTATCCTTGGATGCTTTATTATTTAAAAAATTACGCAATAGCCGACCCCTATCAAAATCTTTGAATGGTAAGATTTTTTCTAATTCTTCAACCTCAATGATGTGATAATAAAAATCCACCTCTAACCCCTCTTTTTTTAGAATTTCAGCGACTCGCCTTCTCACCCCTATAGAATTATGGTTAATTAGTTCTGGTAGCACGACCACCGGAATAAACTCCCGGACATCGGCGAAGACCTTTAAAACATTAAACTCTTGCGATTTTATAGCTTTGATAGTCGTTGCGAGCTGAAAGACTGCTGCCGCAATTGATTGCTCAATATCGGTATTTAATTGTTCCACATCCCCATCGGTAATGGTCTTGCTTATATGAAACCTCTTATTTTTACATTCAAACAATAATAATGTTTTCCCTTCCTTAAGAAACCAATCAATCGTGCGCTTGGTGGGTGGTGATCCGTATAAAATTTCGGGGAGTATGACCTCCTTGTCACCCAAAGTAAGCTTTAAAACTTTTCCAACATAAGCCTCCAATAAACGACCGTAATAATCGGAAAATTCACGTTTCATTACTGTAAAAAATATATGATAAAGTTCGTAAGACCGGATTAAAAGTGCGGGCACATTAGGGCAAACATACCGGTTTTGGGGAAGACGGATTATGGGGAAGCTTAAAAAAGGAGTTAATGCAAATATTCCATCAGAAAATTTGGTCCTAAATTCATCAACTGAAATAGAATTAAATTCTAAGAACTTGTAGACCTCCTCTCCCAATTCCTTAGGCTTTATATCCTTAAAATATTCTTCGGTTAAAATCGTGTGCTTCAGGAATGAAGCGGATATTGCCATGCCGATATCAGAATAATGCTCAAATGAAACACCTGTAATTTCTTTAAATTTACCGGCCATGTCAAACTGCGGCCTTAAATCTTCCTCAAGGGGAACTTCTTTAAAAATCATATGATTACGAGGAACTAATTGGCATATTTTTTTATTAAAAAGATTATCAAAAAACATTAGCCGGTTTGAAAATATTTCCCATTCCTCTGGGCCCACGGATTCTCCCATAACCCCGGAATTATCGTTCATATATCTATTTACCATCATCATTAAATTCTCGAACTCATCTTTGGAAATCTTCCTTTCGGTTTCTTCTTTTGCAATTAACAAAATGAGTGTGGCAAGATGACTAAGCCTCCAATGTGTTAACAGCTTGTCTGGGCTCAAATGGAGAACGTTGGAAAATAAATATTCGCTTGCATGCCCAATACGAACCAGAGCGTCAGAAAGATTGTATCGGGCAATCTCCTTTAGCAGATCATCTTTTGATACTGGAGAATACCAATCCTTAAGGTTTGGATTGATATCATCCAAGTCCATAACCGCAGCTTTATTGAGAGGGTCTCTATCGGGACGGGTAACCATAGATACTTTAACAGCTTAACCGGTGTTTAGGATAGTCAGTTTCGATCATTGAAAATTCCGGTGCCAAAATTCCGGTGCCACAGGCCGTAACCTAATTCAATCGAAACACATTACTTATCTCGCTAATTAAGTTTCAGTCTATCCCATCTATTCAGGTACATTTTTTCTTTACCTTTTCTCAGCCACCATCCATATGTCCAATTCGATGGTTTAGAAGACTTGGGATTTTCTTTATACCAATCTTTAACAAAACCGTCTATTTGCTTTGCGACATCTTTTGCGGGCACTATAAAACATTCAAATCGCTCTTCTTTTTTAATAAAGCGAGCAAAAATAAAAAATACCGTCTTCAACTTTCTTATATGATCCGGTACTGCCCGATTAATTGGCCAATAATTAGCCTTGTTCTGCAATGTTTTTACTTGTAAACTGACATGTTTTAATCCACTTTGACTGGTAACAACTATATCAAAACCCGGTGTATTCCGATTAGTTGGTAAAGCAATATACCCTCTTCGGGATAATTCATAAGCTACATAATAAACTCCTGCCATGCCACTTATCTGCGATGGTATTCCAAATTTTTGTTTCTTAGGACGTTTGTTTTCTATTCCCATCGATATCCTCCATTGCTCAACTCAGCGATAAAAAAACCCCCGCCCGTTTGAGCGAAGGATTGTTTTTTACATGAGATAGTCTTCACTTCGATACATTATTCATATTTTATAACACGGAACCCTCAGTTTTTCAATCATTTCCAACCTGCTTCAGCCATCCTTTAATTATATCCCGATGTTTTGCATCAGGTCTTCGGCTCCCCATCTCCCAACACGACAACGTGCCCGGATCAACACCCAAACGCTTCGCCAGTTGCGCTTGGGACAGGCCGGATCAAGCGGTCTTTTGGCGGTACGCCTGATATGGCAAAAAGGCAATCCGGCTTCGCCAAATTACTTTCGCGTTTGGCTTCGCAGGACTTCGTCCGTCTCATCCCGACTTTAAATTGAGACGGGTGAGACCTCGCCGAAGCTCCGACGTTAGGTCGGGGCGAAGGCGGGCGCAAGGATGCCCGTGCGGCCACTATGGAAATCCTCGGACTCCCTGCCGGTGCGGATCGACGCAAATCCAGAAATACCGTTCCAAAATCTCCGAGCCGCTTTTGGACCGGATCGATATTCATCTCGATGTCCCGGCGGTCAATTATCAGGAATTGACTACCACGCGGCCTGCCGAAAGCTCCGCCCAAATCAAAGAACGAGTCAACAAAGCGCGGGCTGTTCAGCTCGAAAAATTCAAAGGTTTGGAAACGATCTGTAACGCTCAGATGAGTCACAAACAAGTGCGGAAGTTTTGCGCGTTGGGGAAAGAAGAAAGCAAATTGTTAAAGATGGCCATGACAGAGTTAAATTTCAGCGCGCGGGCCTACGACAAAATATTGAAAATCTCTAGGACAATTGCTGACTTGGCCGGGTCTGATGAAATCAAAATCGAACACCTCGCTGAAGCGATTCAATATAGGAGTTTGGATAGGAATTTTTTCACTTAAATCAAACAAAAACTGGAGATAGCTAAACTTTTGATAATTATCTTTGAGCCTATTAAAATATCCATCCCCTCAATTTCATAATAACTTCCGGCCCGTTAAACGTTCATAAGCACCTATATATGCGGCTGTCGTCTTCTCCACTATCTCCTGCGGTAAAACAGGGCCGGGAGGCGTTTTATCCCATCCTGACTCCTCAAGAAAATCCCTCACAATCTGTTTATCAAGACTCGGCTGGTCTTGACCAAGCTTGTAAGTTCCCTTCGGCCAAAAACGAGAACTATCCGGCGTAAACACTTCATCGATGAGAATTAGCCTATCGTTAAGAATACCAAACTCAAACTTTGCATCGGCGATAATGATTCCACAGGTTTTGGCGTATTCCACACCCTCTTTGTAAATCTGCAAAGATAACCTTTTTACATCCCGCGCTAACTCCTTTCCGATAAGATCTATTACTTCATCAAAACCAATATTTTCATCATGTCCAACTTTTGCCTTAGTCGATGGAGTAAAGATGGGTTGTAACAACTCTTCGCATTGTTTAAGCCCTGGTCTTAAGGCCTGACCGCACACCTTTCCCATTTTCAAATAATCCTTCCACCCTGAACCAGCTAAAAACCCACGAACAACACATTCGACGGGCAACGGCTTTGCGCGATGAACAAGAACTGATCTGCCCGCAAGAATACTTCTAAACTCACGTAAAAAGCCCTGATCAAAACCCATCCTGTCCAAGTCAGCCGTAATAACATGATCGGGTATTAAATCCTTAAGTTTCTCAAACCAAAAGAGGGATATTTGGTTTAACACTTTTCCTTTATATGGAATTGGTGTAGGCATGACCACATCAAAAGCGCTTAAACGGTCTGTCGTAACAATAAGAAGTTTGTCGCCTCCCACTTCATAAATATTACGAACCTTCCCTCGATTAACTAAAGGTAAAGATATATTCGTCTCCCATACCGTTTCACATTTTACCGTCTCTGCATCCATCAAAACACCTCCCTAAAATTTACTACAGACTTTTAACCCGTGCTCTTCATCCCGAAAGCAATGCCATTCACTGTTAAAAGAAGGATTTCGTAAACAGTCCTTTTATAAGAATCTTTTTTCAAAGCAAAGTCATCTTGTCTTATTTCATCAAGAAACCGAAGCTGGATATAATTTAAAGGATCCACATAAGGGTTTCTTACGCGGATCGACTCCTTTAGAATCGGACGAGAATTAAGAAGTTCCTTTTGGGATGAAACTTCCAGAACTCTTTCTAAAGCTCGTTGATATTCCATACAGATCTGACTGTGGATCTTTTCTTTGAGCTTCCTATTTTTCACCAATGCCCCATATTGTTCTGCGATATAGAGGTCCGTTTTTGCCAGTGAAATCTGGGCATTGTCAATCACTGATCGAAAGAACGGCCATTCTTTATACATCTCGCGAAGCTCCTCGAGGCCGGGGCGTCCTTTCTCCTCAAGATATTTCTCGATGGCGTAACCGATACCATACCAAGCTGAAATAATGTACCTTGACTGAATCCAGCTAAAGACCCAAGGGATAGCCCTCAATCCATCAAATGCTTTTTTCCCTCCACGATGAACCGGCCGTGATCCAATCCTGGCAAACTCTAAAACTTGGATCGGGGTGGCCTGATTAGAGAATTCAAGAAAACCATCTGTCTTATAAATGAGTTCCCGGTAAAAGCCCAAAGAATGATCAGACAAAATCTTCATGCGGTCTTCCCAAAGGGAAATTTTCTTGTTTCTTTGAACCTCCTCTTTGCTGACAAGATTCGTCCACAAAACAGCCGACACTAATTGCTCAAAATTTCTTTCGGCTATTATGGCATTGGAATATTTTTGAGCCACGACTTCGCCTTGTTCTGTAATTTTTATCTGGCCGCCAGCCGCTGAGAATGGTTGCGCCAAAATGGCCTTGTGGGATTCGCCTCCCCCGCGGTCAATGGTCCCTCCCTTACCGTGAAAAATTTGGAGTTTTACCTTGTATCTCTCGGCTACCTCAACAAGCTTTTTCTGAGCTATATAAAGTTTCCAGTTGGCCGCTAAATAACCGCCATCTTTACTGCTGTCTGAGTAACCAAGCATGACTTGCTGAAGATCACCTCGAAATTGAACATACGATCGATAAATGGATATTGAAAAAAGCCTCTCCATCACTTCATGACACTTCTCAAGAGCATTGATCGATTCAAATAACGGTACAATCCCAATATTGGCTTGCATTACCCTCCCACTTTTTATCCGAATGAGATCGACTCCTTTAGCCAAATAAAAAAGTGAAAGCACATCGCTCGGACTTTCTGTCATGCTGATAATGTAATCCCCCACAACCTGCTTATCCGTACCTTCTTGAATTTCCCGGATGGTTTCTAATTGCCTTAAAATGTCCTTTGACTCAAAGGAAAACTTTTTATTTCGTTTTGGTTTATGGGATTCTAATATTTTCGTTAAAATGAACTCTTCATCAGGATGTGTATTTGGGAAAATCTCAGCGATAGTTTGTCGAATTCTTTTACTATGATCACGAAAATCAAGCCTCGCCAGACAAAATCCAAACGTACGGATTTGACAAATCAAACGGTCTAAATAATTTCGACTGGCTAAACTACCTTTGTTCTCATTAAGGCTTTCTCTCATCAGAAGGATGTCCTCTAAAAATTTTGCTTCTGAAATATAGGCGGGCTTTTTCCCATAAATGGTATTCTCAATTTTTTTGTGAATAAATGAAGTCTTTGTACGATAAACTTCCGTGGACTCAAATCTCTCCAGTTCTTTGGCCAGACGAGGCATAAGTTTAGAATCACGCTTCACAGAATTTAACAACTTTTCACTCACCTTCGCCAGCGGAACAGATTGGCTAAAAATACGGATAAAATCTTCAACAGCTGATAAATACATCCGCAGAATGATGCGTCGCTGATAAAGCACAGTTTCTCTGGTGACTTCACAAGTAACGTTGGGATTCCCGTCTCTGTCTGAACCAACCCAAGAACCAAAACGCATAAAGGGCAAAAACTCCGCGCCTTCATTGCCATAAAAACGCCTATACTCACACAAAACCTTCTCATAAAAATCAGGGACAAGACCTAAAATAGTACGCTGAAAATAAAAGAGCGTTTGATCCACCTCGTCCATGACCTGTACTTTTCTTTGGCGTATTTCTGAGGTCTGCCAAAGTATTTCCAAAGTCCCTTTGATACGTCTTAAAAGCAATTCATGTTCTAAAACGGTTTTGTCATCTTTTTCAAGCTGTGCTAAGTCCACGGCAATGTGAAGGAGATGATCGAGAACTGACCGGCGCTTGGCCTCCGTGGGGTGAGCTGTTAAAACAAGCTCGATCTCCATTTCAGACATAAGTTTCAAAACTTCATGGCCACGAATTCCTGCTTTATGTAAATCACGAAACAGCTTTCTTAAAGACATATCCAGAAAAAGGGATGTATCTTTTTCATAAGCACGTATTCTACGGACACGTTGTCTTTCTTCAGCAATATTGACCAGCTGAAAATAAATACTAAAAGCCCTGGCGACTTTGTAAGCTTCTTCAACGCTAAGAGAATGAACAATTCTTTTTTGTTGAGCTATAAGTTCCGCTTTAGGTTCCTCACGAATTTCCCTGGCAAGCCGCCTAATGTGCTCTATTTTAATGAAAAACTGTTCACCTTCTTGCTCGCGTATGACATCACCCAAAAGAGTCGTGAGAAATCGAACGTCCTTTTTCAAGGCTGAGAAATGTTCATCCTTTGAAAATCTGTCTTCCATCTGAATAACTTTTTTCATGTCTTCCCAGACATCATTTGATCAAACAAATCTCTTTTCCCTTCCTTAAGCTCTTCGATCATTCGATCGATTAGCCGCGTTTCCTTGGGCAGCACCTGTCGGACTTTCTCAAGAATATCGGAGATCTCCTCGACTGTGTGATCCGCTCTTGCGGCTGCTGGCTCATGCTGATGCTGCAAAAACTGCTGATAAACGGCGCCAACAAAATACGCGTCATCCAAATACCCAAATAGCCCTTTGCCATCGTCCGGCAAAAAATCAATCGGATGATAAAGATAGGTCAATAAAAACCCATCAAGACGTTTAAGCCCTTTAGGTATTCTTGGATCATCCGCGAAATCCCTCATGCGCGAAATCAAATGCGGCATCAGCAAAATCAGATTTAAAGACTTGCTGATATGCATCTCTGCTTTCTTGCGTCTCAACCGATTCTTAACGTGCTTGGCAAAACTAGCTCCATTTTCAATCGCAAGTAAACTCAATTGGTCTTTTAATGCGCGTAACATTGTCGTCTCCTTCTTACAGGTAGTATTTTCTTCCTTTTTATCGATGTTTGATCATGCCCAAGATCCGCAATACCAAAATCACAAGGAGAATAAGTCAAGGGACGACCCTTCGGGTCGCCACTTGCCCGTGGCGTGGCCCTTGGCCACGTGCCACGGGCAAGTACTGCATCAAATGACCACGGGTTAAAACCCGTGGTCATTTGATGCTGGTAAAACAATAATGAGGATGCGTATCATGATCGTCGCGCTTACCTTTCAGCCGGCTCGCTTGCAGGCAAATGGGACTTTTCCAGATACTTTAATAGATCAGAACCCGCGTCCAAAACAATTGTGGTGCCCGCGCCCAGAGAGCGCTCATACGCCTCAAGACGGCGCATGAAAGAATAAAACTCCGGATCTTTCTCGTAAGCCGAAGCGTAAATCGCCGTGGCTTGAGCGTCCCCCTCACCCATTAATTTCTGGGATTGCTCGTAACTCTTGGCTAAAACGATTTGCGCTTCTTTATTAACATCGGCTCGAATCTCGCGAGCCTGCTCTTCACCTTCAGCCCGGTACTTTTTGGCGATGCGCTGCCGCTCCGCCTGCATTCTGGCAAAAACACTGGCCTGAACCTCTCTTGGCAAATCAAGCCGCTTAATACGAACGTCGATGAGTTCAATGCCAAACTGCTCCTTCACCGATGCGCGGGCATCCTGGCTTACGGCTTGAACAATGGCCTCGCGCTTCTCCCTGACAAAATCAATAAAAGAATGCTTGGCGATCTCCTCCCTTAGACGTCCGGATACAACATCGTTTAATCTGATCAAGGCCCCTGCTTCCGTCCGAACAGTGCGGTAGAACTCCAGTGGGTCCGTGATATGCCACCGCGAAACGTGATCCACCACCACTCGCTTCTTATCGGAAGTCAGATATTCAACCGCCTGCGCATCCGATGAAAGCACCCGCTTGTCAAAACGCTGCAGGCTGTGAATAAAAGGAACTTTCATGTAAAGACCGGGTTCACGCACAGTGCGCATGGGCTGGCCGAACATCGTGACAATCGCTTGTTCGCGCTCATCGACGATGTAGAAAACATTTGATACGGCCAAGAAGACGATATAGCCCGCTATTAAAAGCGGTAATTTGAGTGATTTATTTTTCACGGCTTCACCTCTTTCAATTTTTGGGAAGTGGTTGCAGGGATCTCATGCGGCGCCTGTGCTTTTCTAAGAGGAAGCCACGGTAAAACAGATCCAGTGGACTGCGAGGGCAAGATAACCTTCTCCGTGTGGGGCAGTATGCGCTCCATCATCTCAAGATAAAGCCTCTCTCTTGTCACCGTCGGCGACTTTTCATAAGACTCCCGCACATCCAAAAACCTTTTGGCTTCACCTTGGCTGCGGATAATTCGCTGTTCTTTGTAACCTTCTGCTTTTCGCACAACCTCCGCGGCTTCCCCGCGGCTTCTGGGCAGAACATCTTCGGCAAACCCTCGCGCTTCTTGTATAAGCCGTTCGCGGTCTTCCCAGGCGCGCACCACATCATGGAACGCGTCTTTTACATCCAAAGGCGGGTCCACAACAAGAAGCCTCACTTCCGTTGCCAAAATTCCTGTTTGGTAATCATCCAGGAGGCGCTGAAGCTGCTCCTTGGTCTGCTCCTGAACTTGAAAACGACCATCCGTCATCGTGAAATCGATTGTGTTCCTCCCGACAACGTTGCGCAGCGCCACTTCTGCCGCCGTCATAAGCATTTGCTCCGGATCCCGAGCCCGAAAAAGAAATACGGAAGGGTCCTTTATGACGTACTGCACGAAAAGCTGACCTGCGACGATATTCTCGTCACCCGTGAGCATGAGAGATTCTTCGTCAATGACTCTGGTTTGTCCGTCAGTGCTGCGAAATCCTATCTCGGCTCTCCGTACCCCTGCCACATTCACTACGTCGCGGCTTTGAATCGGTTGTGGCAGATGATATCGAAGTCCCGGCCCGGTTTGAGAATGCATTTTTCCAAACTGCCTGACAACACCTTGCTCTCCAGGACCAACCATATAAAGCCCCGATGCCAGCCACAAAATCAACCAAATGCCCCCAATTGCCAAAAGCATCGGCGGCCGTGACACTGTCTTAAACATCTTCTCCATTTCCTCGATTAAAGACCCTAAAGCAGAAGATGTCCCACCACTCCATTCTGGATTATCCATTCTTTCGCCCTCCCTGCCTGCCGGTAGGCAGGCTTTTTTTTCGCGGTGATCCCTATCCACAAAGGATAATGATCCTCCGGAAACATTTATCAATGTTTCCGGAGGAAACATTGATAAAGACCTTCAATCCTTTCTCTTCAGTAAATAAAGCCTATTATCTTCCACTTTATAAAGCATCGGGACAACCAACACCTTTGGATACTTAAGCTGCAGGCGATCAGCTTCAGCTAATACAAAATCAATTTCATTCCCGATCTCAAACATAGGAGCAAAACTCATAAAGTGCTCTTCGGCTTGCTTTCGATCCCAGCCGCCTCTTTCAATGAGTCCCTCGATAAATAAATCCTTTCTCGCCATTAAATTCACCATGCCGCATTGGTTATGTCCGATCAAAGCAATAAAAGAAATACCCCCAACCGCTATAGCATAGGACACCTTAAATTCGCTGTAACGGAGATTAGCTCCACCGGCGCGGATGATATAAGCGAAATTATCGGGAATGTTTAAGTGCTTCCGGTTATCCATACACATTCCGATCAGAAGCTGTGCATTGGGATACGAAGAAAACGCGCGGTTAAGATTATGATACTCCAAAAGCAAACCTAGGGGTGTGCCCCTAAGTGCTTCCGGGATATCTTCTGTTGAGTTAATGTTTATAAGCTGATTCATTTTTCAATTCATTGCTGGGAAAAGATCCGAGCCACGACAATGCTTGTCGTCAAATAAAAGGCGATCAATCCTCCGATAATTCCTATATGTACCCACCGGTTCCTCTTCCCGATTTTCAAAAACTCCACACGTTTCTTTAACCCTTCCATGATCCCTTTTGCCCACGGCAGTTCCGTGGCCAAAATCGCCAGACCCGCCATCGTCACAGGAAGTCCACCCGGCCCCGGTAGAGGCATCAAAATAAGACCTATCCCCGTGACAAGCCCTCCGGACATGATAATTATCCAACGTCTAACAACCTTCATTGCACAACTCCTTCTTTTTTCTCTACTGGCATAGCTTTATCTTTTGTCCTCTCCGGCCATAGAAGCGATGCAATAATTGAAAGAGCCAAAGCGCTTAGGATAAAGCTGAGAGAAACCATAATCGGAATTTTATATATATCCGACAGGATCATCTTAATTCCAACAAACCCCAAAATAGCAGCTAATCCATAGTGTAAATGGTGGAAAAGCCGCATGATCCCGGCCAGGGCGAAGTAGAGGGCGCGTAACCCCAAGATCGCAAAAACATTCGATGTGTAGACGATAAATGGATCTTTGGTAATCGCAAGGATGGCCGGAATAGAATCGACGGCAAAAATAACGTCCGTCGTTTCGATGACCAAAAGCACCACAAAAAGCGGCGTGGCCCATGTACGGCCGTTCTTTCTAACGAAAAACTTTCCTTCTTCATACTGCTCCGTCACTGGCATGATGCGCCGGAAGAGCCGAAGAATGGGATTACGTTCGGGGTGAATCTCCTTATCCTTTTCCAGAGCCAGCTTCACGCCGGTAAAAACAAGAAATGCCCCGAAGACATAGACCAGCCAATGAAAATGCTCCAGAAGTGTGATCCCGACCGCAATGAAAATGGCGCGGAAGATGAGAGCGCCAAGGATACCCCAGAACAGCACTTCATGTTGATATTTCGAAGGGACCTTGAAATAAGAAAAAATCAGCAGAAAAACAAAGACGTTATCGATGCTCAAAGATTTTTCAATAAGGTAACCGGTCAGGAATTCAAGGCCGGTCTGAGCCCCCCACCAATGATAGACTGCTACGTTGAAAGTTAGCGCCAGAACAACCCACACGCCAGTCCAGGCCATTGCTTCTTTGAAACGCACTTCATGGGGTTTCCGGTGAAACACCCCGAGATCCAGCGCCAGCATCGCCAGCACGAACAGATTGAAACCAACCCAGAACCATATCATATTCACATTTTCCATTTCTAAACTCTCTTATGTCAGCGCAGCCTCTTCAACTTGAAAATTAAATGATTGCACCAGCTGGGCATCGGAAAATATTTTATCTCCAGACTTTTCATCAAGACCCGAATATATATCAGTCTTTAATGCTTCAGCGACATTATGTGGAGATAATCGATAATATTCATCTGGTGTCATAATCCAACTCCTGCCAAAGCTTTTTTTATACAACCCGAGTTGAAAGATGTTGAATCCGTTTTAACATATTCGGATGCGTGCTAAGCACTTCCATAAGCTTATCCGCAAAACTTAGTCGTATCGTCTTTCCACGCAACGATAACAACTCGGAGCTGTCAATAGTGCCGCTTCGATCCAAATCCAGCTGTTGTAATTCTTTAATCTCAGCGAAGGCCCGTGAGGGATCATTAACAAAAAACGCCTTTAATCCTTCCGATTCCTTAATCACATCCCGATTCATTCGGGCCGATCCATAAACCAGCTTATAAAAAGCCGATGCCAAAGATGATGGCTTATTACCCATCTCCACGGAGCCAGCATCAGCATAATATTCCCTAATTCTTGATGCATAAAGAACCAACAAGTTAGTGATAAAATAAAAAAGAAACGCGGCGATCCCTATCAACGCTGTGTTGTTTCCGCGGTCACCGTGACGGCCACTTCTGGAAAATGTAAAATGCCATGCAATTCGATACATAATCATCGGGATAACCGACAGCAGTGTGATCGTCAGAACATCCCGATTCTTAATGTGCGCCAACTCATGCCCCAAAACCGCCCGAAGTTCTTCTGGATTTAACAATCGGAGTATTCCTTCCGTAACACAAACTCGGCCGTCTTTCTTGCCGCGGCCAAAAGCAAAAGCGTTAGGGAGGGCTTCCGGTGAGACACCGATCCTTGGCATAGGCATGTTTGCCCTCTGCGTCATTTCTTCAATCGTGGAATACAGCATTGGGTATTCCTTTCGGGTAACATATTTTACCCGCATCGACCACTCTACAATCTTTGGCCCGATCAAATATTGCCCTACCATCATAAGAATGGAAATAAGCAGATAAAAATAAAAATTCCCGATCCCCATAGCTGTGCCAACCATGACAATGACGGTATAGATGATCGCAAATAAAGCCGTTAGTAATAAAAACATCCGTGTCTGTAGTGAAAACATGCCTCTCCTCCTTTTTTATAAAACCCTCACGTCCGTAATCAATGTTTATAAATTATGCCATTGACAACCATATTAGTAAAATGCATAATTTGTATATAAACCATTGATTAAATCAATACATGATCCCATTCAATTACCACCACCTCTATTATTTTTATACGATCGCAAAAATTGGCTCTATTTCAAAAGCTTCCGAAACGCTTCATGTTGGGCAACCAGCTTTAAGCTCCCAGCTTAAACAATTCGAAAATTATCTGAATTTGAAACTTTTTGAACGGGAAGGAAGAAAAATTACTCTTACTGAGGGCGGCCGCTATGTTCTATCCTATGCTACAGAAATTTTTGATGTCGGAATGGAATTAATGGACGGCCTTGGAGATCGTTCACAAAAAGGCCGCCTGAAGATTCAAATCGGGGTTTCAAGCTTCATCCCCAAAACTGCTGTAACTGCTTTACTCAATTTCCTGCTAAAGATCGAACCCGAAGTCTATATTTCAGTCCGCGAAGATAAAACCGAATTACTGATTGAAAATCTAAGGACCCACCTGTTGGATTTGGTACTCACCGACACTCCCATGCAGTCAATCATTCAAAAGGAAATTGAAAATTATCTCCTAGCCAAAATTCCTGTGGTATTTTGTGCTTGCCCTGCAATGGCTAGAAAATATAAAAGATTGCCAAAAGATCTGGATGGAGCCCCTGTTCTATTGCCCACAACTCAAAGCCAAGTTTACCAGGCGGTACAGGAATATTTTATTACCCACAAAATAAAACCCAAAATAGTAGGAGAAATCCAAGATATAGAGCTTGTTCGAAGGCTTGTCTTGAGTGGCGCAGGAGTTGCGCCACTCAATATACTTACTGTAACTCAGGCGCCCAGCAAAGAACCTCTTGTGATTTTGGATAAAAAATCACGATATAACATTTTTGACAATATCTATCTCCTAACAAAAAAACGCAAAAAGAAACACCCCCTTATCCCAAGAATTATTGACCAGTTCAAGTTGCCGATTTAATTCGTTGAATTATATTTAAATACTTCCCATTAGGTATTCCAACACCCAGCTCCCACCTTGCCAATGTCCCTTCATCGACACTCAGATTTCTTGCCAGTTGTTTTCTGGACAATCCAAGCGTTTTACGACAACGGATGATCTGCTCCGGAAGCGTCTGGGCTACTGGCAAGGGACTGTAGCCTAAGAATTCAATGAACTTGGGGACAAAGCGGACTTCGGGTTCGGTCAGCCCTAATTCCCAGTTGCAGATGGTCATTTCATCGGCACCAATTTGTGCGGCTGCCTGCTTCTGGAACAAGCCAAAGTCAAGCCTGCGCTTCTTGATATGGTCGCCTAAGGTGATAAGGCTTTTGGGATAGGCCGATCAGGCAATCTTTGGGCTGTACGCCTGATATGGCAAAAAGGCAACGCAAGGATGCCAATGCGGCCAATACGGAAATTCCCGGGCCGTGTGTCGCTGCAGCCCGGCGCAGATCCAAAAATACCGCTCTAAAATTTCTGGGCCGCTCTTGGATAGAATTGATATTCATCTCGACGTGCCGGCGGTCAATTATCAGGAATTGACTACCACGCGGCCTGCCGAAAGCTCCGCCCAAATCAAAGAACGAGTCAACAAAGCGCGGGCTGTTCAGCTCGAAAAATTCAAAGGTTTGGAAACGATCTGTAACGCTCAGATGAGTCACAAACAAGTGCGGAAGTTTTGCGCGTTGGGGAAAGAAGAAAGCGAATTGTTAAAGATGGCCATGACAGTTAAAATCGCAACTGGTGGGCGTAAACAAATAGCCGTCTACTCGAAAATCAAGGCACGGTGGCATCGAGAGCACAAAAAAGCCGTTGCGTTGCGTTTGAAGCTTCATCCGTAGCGGTGGTGTAGGTTGCATTAAGTTGGGCTTGATAAGGAGCATTATTGCTGATGAGAAAAAAAATCACGACCGCAAGAACGGACGTGACCAACAAAAGATATTCAACTGTACTTTGGCCTTTGCAGCCGATGGGGATCCTTTTTTTCATTGCATAAATAGTATAACATATCGATCACAAATTTTTCCCAAATCTATAAAAAATACCTTGCCCCGGCGGGACAAACTTACCTGGCCTCTTGAGGAGTGGACGCTGGAACTTCTTTGATATCCCCTTCGCCGGCAGGAGTTTTACTTTTAACGCGCATAAGGCGTGACTCCAACTGGGCAATGCGGTCTTCTTTCCAGGCCAACTGTTTTTTAAGGTCTTCCATGCGCGCTTCCGTATCCTTGATCATCGTATATGATGTGCGCAGCTGTCCCTGGATGTCGTCGATCTGATGCTTGTAATCGCGTTCACGGATCTCGGACATGTTCAAACGATCAGCTGTCTCCTTAACGGATTGCTCTTTATCACCGGACTGTTGCCGCTGGGAAAAGGATTCTTTGTTCATTTGACCGAGTTCTCGTTTTAATGTTTCCGTCTTCTGGGTTTCATGGTTCAGCGCCTGTTCCTGGGCCGTAATCTGCTGGTCTTTTTCCTGAAGACGATATTTATAATCTGCCAATTCCTTACCCTGGCTTTCAAATTTTTTAATAACTGTCGCGTACGTTTTTTCTTTCTGTTGAGCATCGCGCTGATTTTTTCCAAAAGATACTTTGGAAGAATCAAGCCCTTGTTTGGTTAACGCCAAATCTTGACGAGCTAAATCCAATTCCTTTTGAAGCTTTGCGATCTCTTTCATTGTACTATCGGGCATCGGCTTGGACTGCACAACGGCGCGCTTGGCATTGGATATCATCACAGGCAAACGTTCGGCGCGGCGGATCTGCTGTTCTTTATTTTGTAAATCCTGCTGCAACCGCTTGGCTTCACCGGTACGCACAGCCAATTGCTCCTGCGCAAATTTAAGTTCCTTCTTTAAAATACTTAAACGTTTCTGCAGCGAATAAACGTCGTTGTCCGACGGGTCCCAATCCGATTCATCGGCTGAGGAAGCATCCGGCTCTTGGGCTTGAGGCATTGTGGGTGTTGTCGCCTCCTGGCCACGGCTTAACGACTGTGCATTGAGCAATCGGGTTGCCTTCTCTATTTCATTAGAGAACATCTTCAATTGATCTTCTTTGGCCAATAATTTTTTCTTAAGATCGACGATATCCTGGTCTTTATGCGCAAGCGTTTCTTTTAAAAAGCGCGATTCTTGGCCGAAAGCAACCATCTGATCATCCATCTGATTCCCCAGATCATAAACTTTCTGCTCTGAAGCCACGGCTCGAGTGGAGGCGATATCAGCATTCTTTTTATACTCACTTAAATCGTCGACGATCATCGCCAGTTTATCACTGCTTTCTTTGAGATCTTCCTGCGCGGCGCGTTTGTCGGCCTCGGCCACGCTTAAACGGCTTTCGAGTTCACTAATAGCCTGCTGCCTGTGTGATAGCTCCTGATTTCTTGTTCCATCAGTTTTTTGAGCTGCGGCAAGCTCGTCGTTCAGACGACGGACAATGTGATCCTTTTCCTGCAGCGTCTGAAGCGATCCGTCCAATTGCCGCTTCAAATCTTCGATCTGACTTTTCAACGAAGCAGCCTCATTAGATGACAAACGGGAATCAGCACGATCTTTGAGATCTTCAATGAGCCCTTTTAATTCATTCAATGCGCGGTCGCCTTCATTTAAAGACTGATGAATATCAACAACGCGCCGATGAAGATCACGCGTCTTATTTTGCGCAAATGTGATCGTGGCATTGCGTTCGCCGATCGCTTTTTGACCGCGGCCGATCTGTTCATCCTTGACGATAAGGTTACGTTTAAGCTCCGCGATCTCTTGATCTTTAGACAGGATCAGGGCATCGGTGCCGGCAAGTTTCTGGTCTTTCTGGTGAAGCCCTTCCTTTAGACCCTCCAGTTTCGCGCCCTGCCCGACGGCACCGTCTTGAATATCAGCTAATTCTTTTTCCTTTTGTTCCAGAGCCCCTTTGAGCTTGTCCATTTCTTCTTGTTGACGGGACCGATCCTGCGCCCAATCGCTCTTAAGCTGCTGAATCTTGACATCATATTCCTTAACAGCGTCGCTGTAACGCGCATTAGCCTCTTTAAGTAAATTGCTAACGCCGCCCAATTCCTTTTGCATAGAGGATAGATCGTGTGATTTCTCAAGAACGGTTAATGACTTGTCGATCAAATAATCACGTTTCTCTTTTAAATGATTTTCTAAATCGTCAGCGTTGGGGGCCGTGTCCATAGCGTCCGTGGAAATCTGATCATCCTTTAAAGCATCATTGACTTTGTTGATCTCGCCGACCATATGGGAAACTTCCTGGTTGCGTTGCAACAGCGCGCGGTCACGCTCGACGAGCTGGTCCTGATAACCATCAAGGATTTCTTTGACACGATCATGATCGGCCGATGAAGGCGTTTCGATCTTGGAAAGCTCGTCAGAATATCCGTAGAGTTTTTTACGCAGTTCCAACAATTCGCGATTGCGCTTTGCCAACAATTGATAAAGAAGGTCATTTTCCTGCACGAGCTGGTTGATCAAAAATTCCAGGTCCCGGTTGCGGCGTTCATAACGCAAAATACTGGTCTGAATGGCTTTGATGTCAGCGGCGATCTCACTGGGGCGGATCACATGGACTGCTTGGGTCTTCGAAGATTTCTGGCTTTGAACATCTTTTAAAAACGCCTGGATGGCAGGGTTATCGGGGTCACTCTCAAGAATTTTGTTTAAAAGGCTTTGAGCCTGGTCGTATTCACCGCGGATCGCCATGGTTTGGGCCAGTTCAACAAGGAAGCGGTTATCGGCGGGACGCTGCATCACAGCCATTTGCGCCTGGCCAGGCATGGCTGTAAAGACGCAAACGGATATAAAAAATATTATTCTATATAAAAACGTTTTATTCATGATTGATATCATACCCAGTCATTCCCGCGCAAGCGGGAATCCACTCAATCTTGCTCTCGAGTGTCCGCATAGATTCCCACTTTCCCCGGCCTGCCACCTGGCCGCAGCCGGGGCAGGCGTGGGAATGACGCTAAAACAAAAACTACTGTTCCTCGATGGAATCAACAGCCTTTAGTTCCTCTTGCAACGACTGAATCAGGGCGTTCTTTTCTTTGACGATCTCCTGGACCAAACGCAACTGTTCCTCAAGCTCTTCTAATTGTTCCTGCAAGATTTTTGCTTCATTATCTTTAGCAATCAGATCCATCGCTTTTTCCTGGGCCGTCAAATTGGATCCAGCGATCTCCCGGTGCATCACGCCGTATTTCTCGTCGTCGTCTATCACCGCACCAACCCCAGTATGCTTTTTTGCCTCGGCAAGCTCGTTTTTTAAATAATCAATGTTGCCCTGCTGGATACGGATCAGATCTTTCTGGTCTTGCGCAATGGCTGCATAAGAAACCGTTTGATCGCCCTTACTACCCCTAAGCTGCTTTTGATAATCGGAAATAACAGAATCTTTTTCTTTGATCTCATGATCCAGCCTGGAAAGATCGTCTTGGAGTTTTTGATAAGATCGGCGCAGTTGATCGTAATCTTGGAAGGCATCCGTCGAAATATCGGCCGCCTGTGACACATCAGAGAGAGGCTCTTCGCTCACCGCTGAATCATTGGTTGCGCTTTGGTCATCGGATGCGGTTGCCTCGAAAGACGGTGCAGCTTCAGCTGAGGCAGCAGTTTCTTGTTGCTCTTCCACACTCGAAGAAACAGACTCGATGTTTTTTGCATCAACCTCTGAACATCCCCGAATCTTGATCGTGACATCAGGATATTTATGATGGATCTTATCCAAAAACGCTTGGGCGCCGTGATGGCCGCAATTCAAAACCAAAATACGCTGAAAAGTAAACGACGCTCCTTGAGGGTCAATACCACGATAAAATGTTTCTTTGCCGTACTGATAAAGGACGCTCACCAGAGATTCTTTGAGCGTTACATCGCGATAAAAAACCTGGGCGTGGGCAGGACTGCTAAAACCAGCAGCAACAAAAAACAAACAGAAGAAGATCTTGAGATGTTTAGCCATATTAGAGTAGGATGCGAGTGGGTTAATTTTTATGCTTTGACCGGAAAAATAATATGTAAGTATAGCATTCCTCCAAAGCATCTGTCAAGAAAAGCTAATTATTGACATTCTATTGCAATATATACATCATTAGCCTCTTAAAAAATTTGAATGGGTAATTATTGTCAGTTGCAAAGCACTTCGGGAACTGTAAGGGACTATGTCCGGGCTCAGACAGTCCTCGCTCGACAGGCCTATCTGGTAAAGATGAGTCCCAGGATCCCCAAGCGAGTTCCACAGCAAGCAGCTTACAAATTTTTTTAAATAGAAAAAGATGCGCCGCGAGGACTGTTTGAGCGACGGGATCCTGGGACTCATCCGCTGTCGGAAGCCTGTCGGCTGCGGCCTGTCCTGTGCCGGGCAGGCACAGGGAACTCGCCCGGACATAGTCCCTTACAGTCCTTCCAAGCCTATGAGTTTCAAAGAGCCACACATTAGTTGTTCTCTTATTTTTCATTTTGTGCTATAAAGTAAGCGCTATGGAATCAGCAACCCCCATGCTGAAGCAGTATCAGCACATCAAAAAAAATTATCAGGATTGCATCCTCTTTTTCCGTTTGGGCGATTTTTACGAGATGTTTTTTGACGATGCCAAGGTCGCCTCTTCTCTCCTTGATCTTGTTTTAACCTCCCGTGGTTCTGATCAAACCAATCGCATTCCCATGTGCGGGGTTCCCTTTCACGCCGCAGAAAATTATATCGCCAAGTTGATTAAAGCAGGACAGAAAGTCGCTATCTGCGAACAGGTTGAGGATCCCGCATTAGCCAAAGGAATTGTCAAACGTGATGTCATCCGTGTCATCACAGCCGGCACATTTTTTGACGACGCCAGCGATGCCCGCTATCTGCTTTCGCTTTCCCCGAATGGAAAAACAATGGGCGTGGCCTTTATCGATGTCACGACCGGTGCGATCCAGACCAACCAATACGCCAACCATCATCAGATCATTGAACTTATTTCCAAACTTCCCTTTTACGAATGCATTTTCCCGGAAAGCGTTAAGGATAAGGTTAAGGAATTTTTTAATCATCCTCTTTTAAAACCTAAACCCTTAATCCTATCCCCTTTTCAAGATTGGTGTTTTAACGCCGAGATGGCGAAAAAGAATCTCTGCGATCACTTTCAGACGCATTCCTTAAAAGGCTTCGGCATCGAGGAGCTTGTGCAGGCGCAGTCGAGCAGCGGCGCGCTTTTGGAATATTTAAAACAGATGAACAAGCAGCCGCTAAAGCATATCGACCGCATCGCCCTTTATGCCGACGACGATTTCGTTTTTATCTCGCCTGCCGCGCATTATGGTTTGGAAATGGAAGCGCTGTTGGAAACATTGGATAAAACGCTCACCCCCATGGGCCGGCGGCAATTTCGTTTTTGGCTGTATCATCCTTTGAAAAATCCGACAGCCATCCGCCAGCGGCAGGACGCGGTCAAACTTTTAAGGGATACCCCGTCCATTTTCGATGAATTGGCTAAAAATCTTTTGCGCAACGTTCCGGATGTGGAGAAAAGTTTATCGCGCTTAAGCTGCGGATTCTGGACGCCCAAGGACATTTTGGCCATCCGCAATTGTTTGTTGCGCGGGCCTGAGATACAAAAACAATTGTCCAAATTAACTGATGTCATTCCCGCGAAAGCGGGAATCCATGCGGACACTCGAGAACAAGATCGCGTGGATACCCGCTGGAGTTTATCCCCGCATGTGGATTCCCGCTTTCCCTGGCCCGTCTTCCAGACGTTCCAGGACGGGCGCGGGAATGACAAAGAGCGGGGACGGTATGACAAAATCCATATGTCAAAGACCGAACCCCTACGCGTCGATGACTTGCCGGATTTGCGCACACTTTTAACGGCTGCGATCAACCCTGACATGCCTTTGGCCAAACCCGAGGGTAAGATCATCCGTCCTGGTTTTAACAACGGGCTCGATGAATTGCGAGGCATCCAGGACAATGGCCGCGAATGGCTCAAAAATTATCAAGCCGAAGAAATTAAAAAATCCGGGATCAACTCTTTGAAGGTCGGTTATAACAACATTTTTGGTTATTACATCGAGATCACCAAAGCCAACCAAAAGAACGTACCGGCCTCTTATATTCGCAAACAGACGCTGGTTAACGGCGAGCGCTACATCACGCCGGAATTAAAGGAATACGAGGAGAAATTCCTGACCGCGCAGGAAAAAATCATCGCGATCGAGAACCGTCTGGTCAAAGAGATCCAGCAAGCGATCCTCAATGAAACATCCGCGCTGCACACGTACGCCGAGCAATTAGCTACCGTCGACTGTTTGCATTCCTTAAGTGCGCTCGCGGCGCAGCCGAACTATATCCTGCCTGTCATTGATGATTCCACCATCCTGGACATCAAGGAAGGCCGTCATCCGGTGGTCGAGGCCATGACGACGGAGAATTTCATCGCCAACGACACCTACTTGAACTGCGACGACAATCATTTGATCATTCTGACCGGCCCCAACATGGCCGGCAAATCCACCTACATCCGTCAAACCGCGATCCTGGTCATTATGGCGCAGATGGGAAGTTTTATTCCGGCCAAAAACGCCGTGATCGGCAGCGTCGACAAAATCTTTACCCGCATCGGCGCGCACGACGAGATCGCCAAGGGCCAAAGCACGTTCATGGTGGAGATGACCGAAGCAGCCGACATCCTGAATAATTTGTCGCCGCGCTCGCTCATCATCCTGGATGAGATCGGCCGCGGCACCTCCACCTACGACGGGTTAAGCCTCGCCTGGGCGCTGGCAGAACATCTGCAATCCAAAAAAGTGCGCACGCTGTTTGCGACGCACTTCCATGAATTGACCGCGCTCGCCGATCAATTGACCGGCGTTAAAAATTTCAATGTCGCCGTCAAAGAATGGCAGGATAAAATTATATTTTTGCATAAGATCGTCCCAGGCTCGACGGATGATAGCTATGGCATTTACGTGGCCAAACTTGCCGGAATTCCGGATGCGGTCATCAAGCGGTCGAAACAAATTTTGACGAAACTGGAAACCGGCTCCCAGCCAATTAGTGCAGGCCGGCACCAATTGGCTGAAGATCAATTTAATTTCTTTACGCCGGCATTGGCGACAACGCTTGAAGAGGTCAAAAAAGCTTTGCAGGAAATTGATGTAAATGACATCACACCCATGGAAGCGCTCAACAAATTAAATGAACTTAAAAACCTATTGGACACAGATTAACGCGGATCTGGATTGCTTCGTCGGCGCTCATGAATCAGCAGGCCTCCTCCCCGGCCTGCCACCTGGCCACAGCCGGGGCAGGCGCAATGACGGTTATTCGTATTTCTTTTTGACGCAAAGTTCGCACCCAAAAAGAAAAATAGATCAACGTCATTGCGAGGAGCAAGCCTGTGTTTACGTTGCGGCGAGCGACGAAGCAACCTAATTAGCATTTGATCCCCACGAATACTATGAGCAAAATTGCTATCATCACTGTCCACGGCGTGCGATGGACAACCCGTGAAGACTGGCAGACCCGCGTCGGTACGCATCTGAAGAGTTGCCATCCTGACATCAAGGTCTTTCACTTCCGTTTCGGTCACATGCTGGCCGTTCTTTCCTGGTGGATGAGCGCGAGCCACTTCTTTAAGATCCCGTCGTGGCTGCGCCGCCATTACACGCGCAAGCTGTCCGGCTTTATCTATGACTTGCAGCAAAAACTTCCGGACTATGAATTTTCTTTTCTCGGTCACAGTTTCGGCGGATGGATCCTCGAACAAGCGCTCATGGCCGACGAGCGCATCAAAATCAAGAATCTGGTCTTTGTTCACTGTCCGATCTCGGAATACATTGAATCGACTGCCTTCTGGAATTGGCTTGAAATGGGACGCGTGCAAAAAGTTTATGCCTGGAGCAGCCACCATGATCTGGTCATCCGCGCGGTTGCAATGCGTCCCTTCGGTCACAACGGCTATTGGGGATTCATGCGCAACAACACGCCCGAAGACCGTAAACATCCATTGGAGAAACCATTTCCCCTCGAGCTTTATAATGTACGCACCCAAGAAAATCATTTTGGTGTGATCGATAAATTAGATGTGTACGGGGAACAATTATTAAAACAATTAATTTGATGCTAATTGAGGTCGCTTCGTCGGCGCTCGTGAATCCGCGGGACTCCTCGCAATGACGTTTATTATGATTATTACTTTTTTCTTGGCGTAAATACGCGACTCTGCACACAAAAAGAAATACTAATAGTCGTCATTGCGAGGAGCGAGCCTGCATTAAGGCCGCTGCGAGCGACGAAGCAACCTTTTAAAAGCCATCATACGACTATGAACAAAGTCCAAATCCTACCCTCAGATGTTATTGCGAAGATCGCCGCCGGCGAAGTGATCGAACGCCCGGCCTCTGTTATCAAAGAGTGCGTCGAGAATTCCCTGGACGCCGGTGCGACATCCATCGAAGTCCATTTGAAAGACGCCGGCAAACAGCTCATCCATATCAAGGACAATGGTTCAGGCATCACACAGGAAGACCTAAGCAATTTATTCCAGCGCCATGCCACAAGTAAAATCACTGCGATCGACGATCTGGAAACTTTAAATTCATTGGGCTTCCGCGGGGAGGCGTTGTTTAGCATCGGTTCTATTGCCGATGTGGTGTTGCGGAGCAAGCCGAGGGATGATGGACGAGGGACGATGGACGACAACAACGATCCTCGTCCCTCATCTCTCGTCTCTCGTCCATCGGAACACACGATTCACGACGCCTGGGAACTGCACGTGCGCGGCGGCGAACGCATCAACCTTCAGCCTGCGGCCACGTCCGGGCACGGCACCGAATTAAAAATCTCTGAGCTTTTCTTTAACACGCCGGCGCGCAAAAAATTCCTCAAGTCCAACACAACCGAACTCAACCAGGCCCTGGACGCTTTTCTGCCCTACGCGCTTTTGCACCCCATTGTCAGCTTTAAGCTCACGCATGCCGGACGCAGTTTGATCGACCTTAAGCCCGCGAATTCTCTTAAGGAACGAATCGCCCGCGCCTTGAATCTCGACGCCAAAAATCTGATTGAGGCGGAACAGCTCTTTCAAGAAGATGGTATAACCTTAAGGATGATCTTAGGTAATATCAATATCCAACGCACCCGACGGGATTTGCAATACTTTTTTGTGAACGGCCGCCCTGTGCAGCACCGCAACCTTGGGTTTCACCTCAACGACATTTACCGGCTCATCCTTCCACCGTCCATCTATCCGTGTTTTGCTATTTTTATCGAGATCGATCCGGCATTGATCGACGTTAACATCCATCCGGCAAAGCGCGAGGTTAAAATCAGTAATGAAGGGCGCCTCGTATCGCTCATGCGCCATATGGTTGAACATGCTCTTATGACGCAGGGGAATGTGAAAAAAATAGACGAGGGACGAGGGACGATAGACGAAGGACGTACGGCAACAGGGATCCCTGCGGCTCTTGACGCACAACGCAGTACGCACAACGCAGAACAAGGCATTCCGACGGAGCAATTAATTTTCGGTCCCGGGCAGATGCAAAGCACGTTTAATCCGTCTGAATTGTTTGCACGGTCACAAGGCACAGGTCACAAGACACAAGAAGCCGAGGCGCATCTATTCCGTCAGCCGAATGAAACTATGCAGGATAAATTCGCTCGCGCCCGTTATATCGGAAGCTTTATCAACAAATATCTTTTGTGGGAAGTGGATGATTCGCTTTTACTCGTCGACCAGCATGCCGCGCAGGAACGCATCATGTTCGAAAAATTCAAAAGCCAGATCGATGAAGGCAAAGTGGAAGTCCAAAATTTGCTCACACCCATTCTGCTTAGGCTCACACCTCAGGAACGGCTGGCGTGGGAAGAATCACAGGAAACCTTAAAAGAGATCGGCATGGATACGACAGCCTTCGATGACGACACTGTGGCCATCCAAACCATACCCCTTTTGATGAAGAAGCCCGAAGCTATCGTGCGTACTATTCTCTCCGGTGATAAAGCGGAACGCTGCGATTATTTGACCATCGCCCGACGGGCTTGCAAGGCATCCATCGTCACCGGCGACCATTTAAATCCCGAGCAGGTCCTCCACCAGCGTCAAGAACTGCTCGCTTGCAAAGACCCGTTCATCTGTCCGCATGGTAGACCCGCCATTATTGAATTAAAAGATTCCTTTCTTGAAAAACATTTCTTGCGTACATAGGTGGGGCATACTTGTTACCTAAAAACCTATTAGAAAAAAAAGTACCGGCCCACAGTCATTGAGATCAAAGACTCTTTTCTTGAAAGACAATTCCTGCGTACATAATTTTATATTTTCATATTTTCATATTATCATAATTTGACAAGATCATAACCGTATGCTATCCTTGTACTACCTAAAAGGAGGCTCCCCCATGCTTCGCAAACTCGGACAAAACTTTCAAATTGCCATACCCCAGGAAATTGTTAAAAATCTTAATTTGCACGTCAACGAGTATATGGATATTAGAATCGAAAATAATAAAGTGATCATGGAACCTCAAGTCATGATTCCCAAGGATCAAGCCTATTTCTTTACCCCGGAGTGGCAAGAAGGCGAACGGCAAGCGGATGAAGATATTAAACATGGCAGGGTAACCAAAACTAAAAACCTTAAGGAGCTTTTTAAAAAGCTTGATGGATAATGCACGTTGAAACTTCTGCTGTATTTATTAAATTTTATCGAAGACTTCCTGCCCGGATCAAGGAAAGAAGTAAAAAGGTCCTCGAACTTTTGCAAGTCAATCCTTCTCATCCATCGTTAGGCCACAAAAAAATGGCTGGATACGAGGATCTTTACGAACTGCGAGTCTCCGATAATTATCGGATCACCTACCGCAAGATTAGCGATGTGGCCTATCTGCTTAAAATCGGCACGCACGACCTGTTGCGCAATCCTTAAAATCTAAGAAAATCAATCCCGTGGTGAGCGAGCTTCGTCCTGAAGACGAAGCGAGTCGAACCATAGCATCTTCGCATTTACTGCGCCCACCATTTGTCTTTGAATTGTTTGAAACAATTTCTGCTGATATATTGATAAACTTTATCTTTATCAAAATCCATCAATATACTCAATGAAACACCATACACATACCATCCATTTTCTTCCTTGGCCCAAGGGACCTCGGTTAGAACTTCAACCTCAACATCAAGATTGTTTGAAAGGATCAACGACATTTTGACAAAACGATCCAAGGGCAATTGTTCGGATAAACAAATGCGCATGCTTTTTAAATTCATGTCCTCGATATAACAATCGGTAAAATCATCGGCATTGCCCAGCCTTACCTGCGCCCGTTTACCGATGTGCCATCGCGGCAACTCTCTGCGTTCTTGCATCATTAACCTCCTTTCCTTTCAATTGGCACTTTAAAAGTCAGCCGCTGACTTTTCTAATCAAGATAAGAATACGGCTTCCAGTCCCTCCGGGCCTGATTGATTCGCTCGACGGACGCGCGGTCGAACAAGACCTCCATCGTCTTGAGCAGGTTGTCGAATTCATCGACGCTGATCAGAAGCTCCACCGGCTCGCTGGTGACACAATCTTTCAATTGTTCCTCCACATGCTTGATCGTCTTACCAAGCGTTGAACAGTTACTTTTGAGTGTGATCGTTTTAACCATGATGGCCTCCTTTGTTAGTCATGTTTAAATTAGGCACAATTATTTTTAATACAACCGTTCGAACCATTTTCTCCTCCCTTGATCTGACCGAACAACGATCAGTTGATATTGAAATGTGTGACGGCCAAAACCAAAAGCCATCCCCCACCCGTATCCCCACTCGCAAAAACGTTCGCTTAACGCCATAGCCAAATAATAATTGCGCCAGAAGAGCCACTGACAATCGCGGACGCGTTTCTCTAAAAGATCAAGCCATACATTCTCCATTTTCCACCGCCATTTCAATACGGCCGTCGCCGCCGCATATCTTATTTCTACAATCTGTTTCCAAATCGCCCCAAGGCGGTCTTTAAAATCGGCTCTCTTCTTCGGACAAAACGTCCACGGACCAAAAAACATATATCGGATATCATTGCTATCCAAATTAACTGGCGTCATTCCCGTCCCCACTCTTTGTCGTTCCCGCGCCTGTCCTGGCCCGTCTTTCAGACGGTCCAGGACAGGCGCGGGCATGACAGTTCGTGCTATTACTAGTGCGTGCATCAATAAAAGTCTCCATCCAGGCACGACCACAAACCGAACGAACCATTTCCTGGCAACAATCTCCCGCATTTCTTTCCTGAAATGAGTGATGCGCCGCAACCAAAGGCGGTACAAAAACTCATGGCAAGGATAACGCATCTGCCTTGCGTTTAATCTCATACCGATGACGGGCAGTTTGGTTTTGAGGGCCATGAAAACTTTTCGGGTCCAATCTATGACATTCAATTCAAATTTTTTCAAAACGCGAACGATCCCGCGATCGGGAGGAGCCTTGAACAACACGTGCGGATGACTGGTCAAAATCTTCATCGACCGGCATACCACAGGCGTTCGCATAATGATAAAAACTACCCTTTCAAAATTCTTTCTGGACACTGTCGGTTTTCTCTCCCTTTGATCCTTACGGTAAAATGTGTACCAGCGCTGATTCGGAAAAATTCTTTCAATGACCTTTGCCATTCGCCAAAAAATAAGCCGCCGTGACTCTGCTCGGTAGATACGGGCAACAAATGACCGAAGGATAAAAAATCTTCTGGCATAAAAAACGCGGGCCGTCATCAAACGCGGGAATACGGTTCTGAACAATCTCAATAAATACATAAATCTCCACCACCTCACGGTAATAAGCGCGTTGAATTCGCGCTTCCTTGAAAAATAAACCCGTCTAGCCTGGGCTGTCGGCAAAATGAACCTTGGAAATGTTCCAGGTTGAAATCTTTGAAGCCGCACTGCCTTGTCATGCGGTAAAACCCATCGATCCCTGTTCTCGCGGGCACGTTTATCAAGACGCGGGATAACGATTAATGGTTTGCTCCGGGCAACGAATCGCAAGGATATGACGGGTATTTTCTTATTGATCTTCTCTCTGCCAAACACAGGCTTCAACGCAGTTGCGCGGCCAGGAGGTCTCTCTTTCTGGCGAGCTTCCCGGTTTTTAAAACGCTTGCTTTCAATCTTGATCCGGTCAATTTTTTGAAAAGGAGGAAGTTTAAATTCCTGTGTTACATAAATGATTTTCTTAAACTGTTTCGGCACAAACCATCGCTGTACCCGAAGCTCTGGGTAATGAAAAACAAACGGCAGATGGACGTGGATACGGACCGGATAGAACCACCAAAAATAATAAAACCACCAATAAAATGGCCAGAACAATACGGCATGCATCGCAACCAGGAACACTGGTTGTATGGGTATGGGTACGAGGACACATGCATAATGCTCAACCATAACTACAAAAACTACAGCGATCCAAAATACAAAATCTCCGCACTTGACGATCAGAAGCAGTGCCAGCATCCAAAGATCACCGCCAAGCCAACGAAGATGCAAGAGCCATAGCGCCCACCCGATAAGGCCATCCGGCAGCAACGCGTAAGGCGTTTGTCCGACGGGCATAACAAACACCCCGATCCAAAAATAGGGGACGTCTCCCTTTTTTAATAAAAATAGGGAGACGTCCCCTATTTTTCCAACCCGGGAAGCTGTCGTGCTGTTTTTCATTGCGATCATGCGGACTCTTCCGGTTTTCATGTCATTCCAGTTTTGCGGCGATGATTCACCTGTGCGCAGAACATAGGCGTGCCACAGACCATCCCTGCTTGCCCTGAAACCTATTCGCTGAATTGCTTCAGCTGCGTCTTGACCAAGGCTTTGTTCCAATTTTTCTAAAGCACTGGATCTAACCGCAAAAGATCCGTCTGGATCCGCGACAACATCTGCCTCCTCTAAACACGTGGCGCATTCGATCATTCGCGCATCAGAAAAATTCAGATCGCGGAAACATTCAAACAAACAATTTCTCTCAGCCAAATCCTTTGGAGAAAAATCCGCAAGAGCAGTTACCTCTGCCTCGGCTTCTCCTTGATATGTATCTACCAAACCATCGATGTGCGTCATGGCCGGCTGATCGCTTGCTTCATCGCCAATAGTTTCTTCATCCGTCTCAACATCGGTTTCATCGGGCAGGTCTTCATCTTGAGAAGTCAAGGCTTTCCAACCTTCACTGCCAACATTGAATCCAAAAATTTCCTGGACGTTTTTCGCATTAAGTCTCTGCAGCCATGTTGGCCCATCGTCATCACTCCTTTGAAAAGCCGGGTGGTCTATTCTGACCGGCCCTGTTGATTTGAGCATCCTTGTCGTCTCAGACTTTAGTTTCTTCTGCAAAGCGGCACGCACATGTTCACGAAGAATCCGATACTCCTGCAAAGTCTTAAATACAACCGCTAGTCCCTGTTCTCTTAACTGTGCCCCCTCAACATTTCGCCGATGAATAGGCACAGCGGCAATATAATGGTCCACATCCGCAAAAAATGCCGACTGCAGCTGCGCTGCAGCAACCTCATCGCCTTCTCTCATCCTTAAAAGAAGACCAAAATGTTCTCTTTCCGCCGATGATTCAACAATCGTATGATCAGAAATTTTATAGAACGCCTCTAGAGCACCCGCAACCTTTGCCCTGATCCCCTGGAATTGATTGACAGCATCAACGACAATGTCCACTCCGGAAGACCTCAGCTGATCCGCGTATTCGGACACATCACTGCGGACATGTTGTCCGACGAACACGTCGATATCCTTGAAGAAAGACAAAAGGAGCTCTTTATACGCAACTTCACTCTCATGCATCTTAAGCCAGCGTTCCAATTGTTCCTGGTCAGTCAAATCTTTGGCTTCTGCAGAAAGCCGCCGCCACTGCTCGTCCTTGGACGGCGCCGGCGGACGGCTGCGGACAACATATCTCTCTGTTGTCTCGTCCCTGATCCTTAATTCCATCGGCCGGAACATAAACAGAAACTTCTGTTTTCTGTCTTTTCCTTCAAAAACCAGGCCATTCATGTTCACCACAATGCCGCCTTCCAGTTCCTTGGCCTCCAGCACAATCCAATCCCCTTCCGTGAATCCCTGGTCTTCAACGGTTTTTCTGGGGAAGGTCAGTATTCTTTTCTCGATATTGGCATCGAGATGAACCCCCAACAATTGAGGATTTTGTGGTATCGACGACAATTTCAATCTCGTACGCGCCCAATACAACGGAACTTTTTTACCTTGTAATGCTTTTAAAAGATAAAAATGCGGCAGCCGGACAAAAACCGGGCCATCAGGATTGGGCAGATAAACAGATACGGGGACTATCCTCAAATTATGCGCCAGATGTGTTTGCGAAAAGACCTCGTAAATCCCCAAAGCTTCTCCCAAAAGCGGGAATTCCCGAACATGGACACAATATTCCGTCCAGTCTTCCCGCCCGGGTGTGGCCGGAATATATAAGGAAACCTGCCCGAATCGTTTTGTATTTTCCGAAGAAGCATACATCGGATAAGGACCCTCATCCGCCTTCAAACCGGTTGCGCTTCTGTCTTCTTTGAGTAAATAATTCTCGATCTTCCCGGCAAGAACAGGGTCAACATCCCTGTTCATTAATGTTTTCTCATGGACAGCCGGAGGGAAATGGAACGAACAACCATAAACCTCCTGCAGATCCAAACGAATGTCTGCCGCTGGAATACGCTTCTGGGTCTCAAAATTGCTTAACAGTCTGATCGCATTATGAGTTTCTATCCCGCGCGGCAAACAACCGCGGTCCATCAATCGTACAGCCATATCCTTTAAGGTACGGCCGCGGCGCAGACGCTGCGCACGCATCAGATCTGCCCAGGACAACTGAGAGTTCATATCTGCCAAACTCAATCCTGTAAGGATCCTGGCGGGATCAACCCAAAGAATGCGCCCGAGGCGCGGGATAAGGCCTACATTTTTCCATTCCTCCGCACTTCTGGAGAGATATGCCTTGTATTCCCAAACGGCAAGGCCCAACGCCTGGGCCATTTGTTCATCCGTGAACCTGCGGTCTTGCTGAATAGCAATGATTCTCTCATTCATACCCATTACGGCTAATCGCTGATGCAAATCGGGCGATCGAAACGCCCATTCAGTAAACTCCGGTAACATCGGCTGTGAAGCTACCAGATAAGCTCCTTGCTCGTGATCCCAATGAATGGAGTACACCCTAAGAACGTTAAATTGAAGACCAGCCTCTGAGTAAGGATTATCAGACGAATAATAACCAACCTCCAAAAATTGCGGGACAAGGCGCTGATTAAGATAACGGAAATTTTGAATCACTATCCTGAACCACAACGGATACCTGTTGCCCAACTGCATCTGGAATCGCCTTAGGTCAAATCTGGCTCCCTCGGGAATACCAATGTCAATGGTCCCGAAGACAAGTCTGCCCGCATTCACATCAACAGGCAGACGCGTGAGCACTGCTTTTTGGTTTCTTGCTTGAGCAAATTTGACAGCCGTTTCCAGGCGGTCCAGACTGACGTTTTCAGCAAATGCATCAAGACTAAATTGTCCTTTTCCCTCGTGATCAACTGTCTGCAAGCCTTTCAGGAATATGATCCTTGATAAAGATTTACCATCTTTGACTTCTGTCACTCGAAGAGCAAATGGAACGCCCTGGGTATCAAAGCCTGCAGCCACACGCGCTCCTTGCAAACTCAAAGACAGGCTCAAATTAAAATCAACTTTATATCCAGGCAATTCTTTCCTCATTAAAGGAAATCCCGTTTGCAGGCCTTCGGGTTTCCCGGATATTTCTCTTTTGCCAAAACGTAATCTTAATGTGTCTCCTGAACGCATATCTTCCGTCAGCGTCCAGCCATCGATCCAGAACGAACCCCCTTGGGCAAATTCCTGATATTTATTAGCTCTGAAATAAGCAGCTGTCCCTAATGCCGTAGCAATCCGACCTTGGCTGTCCACTCTATAGGCATTTTGAAAATCAAATACTTCTTCAGGGTCTTTCAGTACCCTGATATTCTCAACGAATCCCAAAGCTTGTGCCTGAGCGATAAAAATCCAGCCGCCGGCGCGAGCGCCAGACAAATTAAAACGCCCGCTGATTCCTCCCGGAATAACCGTCAGCTGATCACCTTCCGGCACGCGGCTTATGACCAGAAAACGCTCTTGATCACTCAAAGCGTATTGATTCAAATCCTCCTCGTGAATTTCATAGGAAACGTCCAAAACTTCTATCGAGGCCTCTGATCTTTTCACTAAAGTATTCACCCGGCGGAAAGTTCTTTTCTCTCCAGAAACTCCATCAACCAGTACCGGAACCCAACCATCCAATAACAGCACATACGCCCATTCAACCTCCACGCTTAAAGTTGCTTTTGCGTTGGCCCCTGCTTTTAACGTCGCCTGCAAAACACCTGGCGGGATTTCGGCTCGGAAATCACGCGTGAATTCTTCCCGTTCAAACACAAGAGCTCCGTCATGATCCAGCCGATGCCGAGTTCTATAACCCGCGGCCAAATCTTCCAGAGCCCCTTGAGGGTTACCTTCAAGGCGCTGGCGCATATATTGGCTATACATCAAAGATTGCAGGTTCATTAATCGTTTTTGCATGGATCGAACACCATCCAAAGGCCACCGCCTGAGCAATTCATGAACACCTATAACATTCGTACTATTAATTCTCATCAAACTTAAGAAAACAGCCTTTGCTACTGGTGAAAGTGATTCAGATAATTCTAGGATTTCCTGTTTTATAACCTCTGTTGATCGAGGAGAAAGTTCTAATTGCACCAGATCAAACCAATAACTGATGGGCTGCTCTTCCAGATGTATGTATTGCTTGGCCAGCGGCTGCCAATATCTTTTAGCGTTGCGCCAATCATTCTCGCGCCAACATGCCCACCCAACCATAACATCGATCAAAGTACTCACAGATCCATAACCGCTGACATTCCTTTTGACAGCGACGGGCTGGTGGCTAATGTTGGACGCATGGGTCCTAAAGTCCCCTTCTTCTTGGGGATGCTGGTTGATCCCTTCCGCAAGCGCCATATAAAATCCCCGCTGATTTTCCATCTGATGATGGATCTCCATCAAGGCTCGATAGGCTTTAGAATACGGCTTTAAATATCCTTTCAGCGAAATCCCGTTATCACTGATAAGCTCAACAGCGGTATCGCTAAAACCTAAACGATGAACGGCATAAGCCAAATCAATAAGCGCGTGGTCGTCAAAATGATTAAGCAGATCGATATCTTCTGTCTTTAATGGCTGGGCTAAAGCTGTTCCTAAATGCCCAACAGATCTTTGAGTGTCTCTGGCCTTTAAGAGAACTTCTCTCCAGTTTTCCTGGCGAATATATTCCTGAACAGAGTCAAGCTGCGCTTGCAAGTCTTGCTTCCAGAAGTTAAGTCTTACAACCTTTATCGGCAATCTTTGTTCCGCTCCGACCCAAGAGATAGTTGGATCCGTCGGGATATGGGCGATGGTTAAGCGCTGACCGTTCACGATATCGGCTTCCTCGAAGGAAACTACGTGATAAATAACATCTTCGCCGATCTGCCCAATACGTTTGAGGTAAATCGTTTCTGCTAATGACAGGCCGTTCTCTTGTGAAGGAATATCGAGGATCGGCCTCACGTCTGAAATCCGCTGCGCCCATTTGTTTAAAGGCCGTTCAAACCATCGGGCATTTAATTGCTTAACCTGCTTTTCTTGATCAATATTTCCACGTCTGTTAAGCTCTTGCGTAAGGCATGTATCACCACACGGGTTTAATGATGCCGATGCCGTCATAACTCCCAATAATAATTCCGCGACCAACACAAGAATGAACACACCGATCATATTTAACGCCCAGTGGTCTAAGACGATTGCACCGACGATATTATGGCTAGCACTCTCTTCTAAAGTACGCACAGCTTTCATGCGCAAAGAATGCTCGGTTTGATAATCATTGATCTGCTTCGTTCTTTGAGCTTCACTCCAATTGAAATGCCCGGCCATAATGTGTGACGCCTCTTGAAGATCCGCCGGCTGATCAAAGGCGATCTCGCCGTTAAAACGGATCATGAAATCAGAAAAGGTTGTGAGCATTTCGTGATTGAGGAGATGATTCATTAAAGAGGTAAGAGGTAAGTGGTAAGAGGTAAGAAGACTTTCAGAAACACCATAAGGAACTACGGATAAATCCCCTTCCAATCGTATTAAAGGTATTCGGCCTGACAGCGAGGGCGTACGCTTGATGCCCATCATATCTTCAAAACGATCCACCACTTGCTTCCCTGCCCGCCGGCCGTCGATTAATTTAACGCCGGGGACGTGGATGACACCGTCCCAAGGATCAATTTCAATGCCGTGCTCACGGGACGTTTTACCCGCGGCTTTGCCTTTGGCTTTTGGATTGATATACAGCGGCCTTAAACCGCTATACATCGAATGGATATCGTTTACGGTCAATCGCAATTTCGGAAAGACACGATTGAATCCATCGAGAAGTTCCAAGATCTCTTTTTCTTCAGAGTAAATCTCATCCGGCGTTTTCACTTCCTCTTCGGTTGTTCCGATCAAAACATACTGTCGGCCATGAGCAATTTTAGGGATCACAAAAAAGACCCTGTCCTCGGCACCATTGATCAAAAACGGGCTGTTAAATTCCCGGACAATGCGCTCATTGGTGACGATCAAATGTGTACCGCGGGAAAGTTTGACAAGTTTCCGAACTTTCTTTGCATCACTCATGTCATGCCCGTGAAAACGGGCATCCACGCGTAGATTCCCGCTGGAGTTTATCCCCGCCTGTGGGTTCCCGCTTTCGCGGGAACGACAAGAGCGAGGACGGGAATGACGATCTGCCAGTTTCCTAAAAGAATCGATATTCGGCCCGGTGGCATTGACCAGGACTTTTGTTTTGATCCCTTCAATGACTTCGCCGGTTAAGTTATCTCTTACTGCCAAAACATAATAGGCAGCGGCCTGTCCGTCTTCAGGGATATATTGATAGTTCACAAGCTCAAGATGATTGACAGTCAGGGCCCCGCGGAAATAAGCGTCGCGGATGATGCGCTGCACCAATAATTTGTCGTCGGTGATGTCATCAAAGTGTTCAAAACCGCCTCTTAAGCCATCGGGGTTAAGATGGGGGAAACGACGCAAGGCTTTTGCTCTCCAGAAATCAAAGGAAGGCCATTGCCAGCGCAAGGCAAAGAAAGTGTAGAGCAAGACTCCAATGAAGATCTTGGCAAGACCGCGCTTGTCTGTCTTAAAACTTGGAATATAAATGGTGATGGGTTTGACCAGATCAGGAGCAATGCGTTCCCAAATCTTACGCTCGCGTGAAGCTGCCCAAACCAAACGAATATTGCGGCCAAAATCAACAAGATCGCCTTGCACAAGCGCGTCCCAGGCAGATTCCAAATAGCGAATGCCGGCGTGAATTAAGTCCGTCGTGCGGCTGGATGTGCCTTCCGCAAAATCACCGCGTTCCATCAAAAGCGTCTGATACCCGCGCAAGACTGCTTCTCGCGCAACATTCGCTCCGGTAATGCCGCCGCCACCTGAAGCAAAATCGAACATCTCATTGTTGGCAACTTTTCGTTTTAGATCTTTGATCATTACTGTTCTTTGCTCATGGGAAAATTTAAATAATCCCTTCGCAAGATGCGCGACTGCCTGCTCAAAAGCCTGCTCGCGAGCTTGCGGATCAAAATAATGCCCTTGATTCGCAAATATTCGAACATCAGCCTTGCCGTTAAAAGAAGCTTGCAAAATTTTAAGATCATCTATGACCAATCCATCTTTTCCGCCGTAAAGAAGCAGCGTCCTGGATCCGGCCTCATGTTCCAAGCGCACAAGTTCCGACTCACTTAAAGCCAGACTTTGGATCTGCTCATCAGTGAAAGTTTCTCCCAGGACCGGAGAAAAGACCGGATTAAAATATCTTCTCAATCGGTTATATTTACGGGAATTGAAATAATAAGGACGGACCGGGCTGGCGTGAACAACGATACTTTTAATCTTTTGTGCTGTGGTCGGATGTAATGCGGCTTTAAGGGCGATCTTCCCTCCCCAACTGAAACCAAACATGCCGATGCGGCGCTCATCCAAATTGGAATGCGCATGGATATAATTGACAATGACCTGAGCGAAACGATTAAAGTCGTGATGATAATGCACATAACCCTGATTATCGCCATGCCCGGACTGATCCACGCGCAAAACAGCAATGCCGCGCTCGATCAGCCGGCGCTCCAAAAAATTAAAATATGGAAATTCTTTAGAATTCGAAAGACCGTGGAATATAGGGACGACCGGATAACCCCGCAGAGGCATCGGCGTCGACGGTAAAAATAAATACGCGGGAATGACAAAATTGTCTTTGTTAGGAATATTGATGCGTTCAATCGACGGCGGCGCCAATCCACGGCTCTTGTAATCAGCCAGGCGTGACGAAATAAATATTTGATCAAGTTCGTCCCTTAGTGTTTTCCTTTCCGGATCGCCGGGGACGTAAAAAATTACGGCCAAAGACAGATAGGTTGCTTTCTTCGTTAAGTTTCGTCTTTCTAAATCAGCTTGCCGTTTCCACGCCTTCGCCCAAATATGAACTTCTTTTAGGTTGGACGGCGACAACACAAAGTCCAGTGATGCATGAATGATCTCTCGACTGACCCGTTGGGCCACAGACCGCTCAACCCCCATAGCAACGGCATAATCCGCCAACGGCTTCATGCGTTTGCGAACGTGAGCATCCCTCACTTTCTCGTTGGGACTTTCTTTGCCCTCGCTAGAGACAGCAGGCACCTTTCGCAGCCAAAGGCAGACGGCGCCTAGAATAACAACGGCAATCATTCCCGCTATCTCCCATCCCCAGCCAAGAATAAATATGGATTGTTCGTCGGAGCCGTTGTCGTCTTTGTCTTGTCCACTTAAATCTTCTTGGGAATCCTGATCGTTGCTGTCTTCGTCTTTCCCAGCATCTTCGCTCGCCTGTCCCGCTTGCGGCTGCGGCGCCTCATCCGTTGGATGATCCGATTGAGGCGAACTGATTTCTTTCATCAGATCCAGACCAAACAGATGCTCAAAAAGTTTATATTCTTGCGCTGAAAGCGCGCACGCAAGTTCCCGACGGTAGTCCTTAATGCGCTGAGCCGATGACAGGGCCATAAACTTCTCAATATCAAAATGGATAAAGTTATCTAAATAAAAATACACCCGGCCTTCCTTAACACCCAAAAGTTTGGCGGTGCGATAATAATTTCCGTTGGTAAAGATCAGCGCAATCATATAAACAATTTTTTCAACGACCGCTAAATCGGTGATGCCTTGTTGCACATAATTTCTATCGATCGAATCTATTTGCTGATATTCAGGATGACTCTTCAATGTTCTGGTATCGATTCCTAATCGTCGGGCAGCTTCTGGCACATTTTCTTCGGCTGCTTGAACCACACACCGCGCGTGTTCGGCCAGTCTTTGATCCAAAGAACGAAATACGCTTAATTCCTCTTCTATATTAATGCCGGACGCTTCCACCCAAATCCTGAATGTTTTTTCACTCACATCCAGTAACCGCGCTCCCTCGGCCATCCCGCCTAAACTTGCCAATAAGGCCTGCCGAATGGCTTGTTCTTTAATCTGCGCAAGGGTTGCCACAGGTTCATCAGAACTTATCTGCGGTAAATGATCCTCCAGATTTTCCATCGCAATGTGATAATCACGACGGAGTTTATAATAAATGCCCCCACCGCTCATCCCGATCAACAGACCTGCTTGCGCCACGCGCCCTTGCGATTTCGCCAATGCTTTCAAAATCAAGGCGCGTTCCCGTTCTTCCCACGTGGCAAAACCGCTTGGTCTAACCCAGCGCCACGTTCCAGGTTTTTTAACCTCATCGGTCGCGCTAGTCGGAGAAATCCCAGTTTCATCTCTTGGGATCGGACTTGGCACTGGCGCATTGAGTGCAACCTCCTCGATGAAAACAAATTGCGGAGGAAGATCTGCTGCTGGAGCCGCAGGCTCTGATTCACCGCGAGTAACTGGAACTATTACTTCTTTTTGATCTGAACCAATTAAAGAGGCTTCAACCGGTTGAGCAGCCAGGGTTGCCGTTTCAACCGGCGCCACTTCCACTTGACTGGTAGATTCAGCATCTTCTCTTTGTCCTTCATCTTCTAAAACATTCAACGTCAACGCTACGTTCGCCTCGCCATCCCGAACGAATTCCGCCTCGACGTCAAAACCTAGCTGTTTGACGACCTCAACCAAAAGCGCTTTGGCTTCTTCGCGATGGGTATGCGCATAGGACCGGCTGACATTTAAAAGGATAGGCTGATCATCCGGACGTTCCACTAAATCACTTAAAGCCTGTTGAAGCGACTGCGGCGTTCCTTGAGCAATCCAGGCACGGACACGTAAAAGTTTAGCGATACGTTCATTGCCAATGTGATGCGCCGGCAAACCCTCTGGTCTTTGTTTATAGTGCTCAATCAAATCAAAGGCTTGCTGCAAAGATTCAAATGCCTTATTCAAATAAAGCGCATTCTGTGTTCGTCGATGCTCTTCTAAATACAGCCGGGAAATATTATTGAGCGGCACCAAAGAGTTAATGTCATTATGTTTGATCTGCTGACGGTAACGGCGTTCTTTGCCCTCGAATTCTTCTCGAGCCCGTTGAGCTTCGCTGATCCCTACGATCAACATTCCGATCACGACCGCAACTGCCAACATCAGCCACTGTCCAAGGCTCATGTCCTGCAATCCAACCGCCAAGAGGCCGGCCATGGAATGATGTTCAACACCCGGTGTTGGATTTAACTTCAATGGACGTCCGGATTTCAGGGGATGATTGTTGTGCGTTCTTTTTGCTCGCTGGATATTGACCTCGGCCAGGATCGCTCTCCAGCGATGACGGCTTAAAGTGACAATATGAACACCAACCAGCGGAGCCAGGATTTCGCTGGTCATGGTTTTCCGTCTGGAATGCAACAGCACGTCTTTGATCTTGGCATCGATCTGATCATACTCCTGATCTGTATGCCTGGTAGCTGCTTTAGAAGCGGATAATAGAATGATCTCTGGACGTCCTTGCTGACGGCGCGTTTCGTTTTCTTTGAGCAAAAGGCCGTCTGCGAATTTCTTAAATGTCCTGCGGGAAACTTTTAAGAAACGCTGCAGTTCATTTTGTGTGGTCTCCCCTCCCGGATGCTGAGCCAGGCGTTGCTCAATTTTATACCGGGTGCGTAATTGTTTGGCCTCATAAGGTCCGTATAAAATTTCTGCACGTGCTGGATCCATCAAGGCGCGTTGATTGTTGGCACGCGCAACCAGCGCTGCTGGTTTATGGGGAATGAGGCTTGATTTTACGCCATTGATCACTTTCACTAATTCCTGCGCCGTCAGCAAACCACCGGGATGGGCCAAAAGATAATTCCATAATTTATCGTGTTTCTCTTTAAATTCCGCCTGATGGGAATCTACCACGCGTATGCGGTCATTAGGATCCCGCTTGCGGTTGATATAACCGATCATATGCCTGAAATGAAAACGGAATAATGTCGCTGAAGGAATTTTTGTTTCAAAAATAATCTCTTTTAGTGTATATTCCCCGCCTTTTAACGCTTTAAGGGCAGTTCTGATTTTGACGAGAGTGGCTTCACTCCTTTGCCTGCGCCCGTCTTTGGAAGCATTCACAACGGACAATCCGCTGACACCCAAAACAAAAAAGCTCATGGCCATGATTCCAACAATCATCAGCCACTGGCCAGGGCTTAACGAACTGAATAAGCCGGCTAAAAGATTCGCTGAGGCATCGCCTGTTCCTTCAGTCTTTCGGGATCCAAAATGTGCCGCTTCAACCTGCGAGGTTGCGGTAGTCCCTGAATTTTTCCTGACATCTTTTCGAAATCCTATAAATAATTGCTTTAACTGTTCTTGATCAAAGTTACTCGCCTCTAACGCCTGGCGAACGGATTTTTTGTGCCGGAAAGCGTAGAGCAAGCTTAAACTCATCGGCCCGTACACCAAAAGTTGCGCCAGAGAAGGCGCTTTCCGTCGAGGATAAAACTGATAAATCCCCTGTTCAAAAACCCAGTAGCCGTCTAACCGGTCATACTTAATCAATCCAGAAAAAGGCAAAGCATAAAGACGCAGTGTATCCAAAAGCGGCCGCGCGCTTCTGCCACGATTATGTTCATGAAGCACGCTCTTGCGTTCTTGCAGCGTGCCGCGTAAAATTTCCCAATCATGGATGGTTAAATGATTTTCTTCAAGCCAGACAACCGCTTGAGATTCCAGAAGCTCGTTCATCTGCCGGCGAAGTTCTTCAACAAATTCAGGATAGGACTCTTTAGAATGCGTGATCAATTTGCCGAGCGCGTAGATCGACGCTGTTATCGCATCGCGGACGGTGCGGTGATGGTTATAATTTTCTCCCCAAAACTTCTGTTCAAAGACTTGCCGCGCTTCATCCATGCCGCCGGGAGCTTCGATATTTTCCAAAAGGGCCCAGACTTTATAATTCAAATCAACAAGAACATCCGCCAGTCGATAATCGCCAACGTCTCTGCGGCGTTCCCAAACGGGATTTGCCAAGTCAATCATCTCTGGATGCAGCCGCGCCCTGACATGCGGCGGCATCATCAAATCCCGTTTTACGTCGGGCTTGAATTGATCAAAAACTTCTTTGAGTGAAGGTGCCGGAGGTTCATCAATAAAACGGATCAATTGATGATTAAGACAGGCATTGATTTGATCTGATGTTTTAACAGCTAACCGATGAGCTTCTTCGACAGATAAATGTTGCAGCTCTAAAGCATCTAATTCCGTTTGCTCATGGATAGCAATAATTGAAATGAGTTCATCAAACTGGCCGGCAAAATTCTGAATGAACCGATGAATGAGATTGTATGAGGAAAGATAAACGACTAATTCTTTGCCTTCGCGTCTTGCCCAGATAAATTCTTTGGGGGGACCGCGCGTGGCCAAATGCTGTGTGAATTGTCTAAACACCACACGCTGGCCGTTCAGTTCGGACAAGACATAATCCCAATCTAGGTCACGCCACGCCTCCGCATCCGCCAGCGCCGCCGCTGCCCGGCGGTCGTCGTCCGTCATGTTGCCCCAGAACCCGGCGGTGCCAAGGTCGGGATTGATGCGACCACCCGGACCTCGTAGGTCCGGGTGGTTCAAGGAACCGCCATTTTGTCTGGCAACAAAGTCATGCTTCTTTCCGATGGTGACGAGCTTTTCAATTTGAAAATAGGGCGATAGTAAATTTTTCAATTGCGTTCGAGATAACGGATAAGACCGCAACCTCAGGAAGCGAAAGTTAAACAGCTTGCCCACCAATCCTTCCAACGGTGAATTCAATAACAGCGGCAGAATGAATTGGTGCATGGCCAGCCATGCTAATCCTAACGGATGGGTCTTCCATTTCCCTTCCTTGGTCGTGATATCACCGATGAATAACCCCTCCGGTTTTAACTTGCCGGCAATAAAAACAATCAAACCTTGCGCATCGGGAATATTCATCATGGCATCATTTAAAATAATGATATCTGCGTTTGGAATTTGCCGCTGCACATCCGGATCGCTGATATTGCCCAAAACTTTTGTGACCAATGGTTTGACCGCAACTTGCGATTCTAAACGTTGGCTCAATTCTGCCATGGCCGGCTCATTAATATCCGCTGCAACGGCTTGGCGGACACCATCCAAAGCGACCAGCTGCGTGAATAAACGTCCTTTGCCGCTGCAAAGTTCAACGATGACGATATCCCCTCGAGCCTTCCCATCGGCGATAAACGCCTGCACCCGATCGATAATCCGCCCTTCCCTTTCAACGGCTGCAACGTAATCCTCAGGACGATTCTGTGGTGTGGCCTCCCACCCTGAGTGCCGGCGCCAGTAATCATAAACGCACGTTGAAAGTTTTAACTTGGTTGGAACAGTCAAAGGTGCAGCCCTTTTCTCCAATATTTCCGAAACAGAAGATGCTGGCTTGTTATTATTTTCGGGAACCTGTTCGATACCATCGCGCAGGCGCAAGAGGTAGGCCAAACCAAAACCAGTGAAAAGGCCGATCAGATGATCCACGTGGCCTATGGGTGTCCAGCGGTCAAAAATGGCTAAAGCGACCAATAAAACAATAGCTGCTCTAAAAAATACAATGAAACGGATCGGGAAATAATACAATAATCTGGCCTGATGATCGGGAATAGCCCAAACAAAAGCGCCTATAATTCCCATGATAGCTCCTGATATCCCTATAATGGCACTATCATTGATCATTAAATGCCCCAAACCTGAAAGAACTCCTGGGACAAACAGTATGATCAAAAATTTTCCTCTTCCCCACACCCGCTCAAAAGGCTTTGCGAAAATATAAAAGGTAATGCCGTTGACTAAAAGATGAATCATATTTTTATGAACAAAAATATGCGTGAAGACTTCCCACCACAATCCCAATTTGAGCCCTTGCCGGCTTAGACCCAATGCCCACCAATTGGGATTAAGCCAATTAACTCCCAGCCAGACGGCAAAAGTAAACGCAGGCATCACATAAAACGTGATCCATCGGGTGACAAGCGGATAATCTTTTTCACCCTGTTTAAGACGGGAACGATAATGCAGGTATTGGACGATCATTCCGGCGATCGCGATCAATACCATCGGGCCGATGAGGATCCATTCATCGCCCCAGAGATTAATCATGAGATTTTCTTCACCTTGTTCAGATCGATCTGGTTCTTGGGACTGAGGACGGCTCCTTAAATCAACCAATAATTTTTCTACCTGCTGTGCCTCTGTAATCAAATTGCCTTTCCCCATTAACAACTGAAATTTAATTTCGCCGAACCACTTTTCCAGCGCTTTTTGTACCTGTTCAGGATTATTCATCCCGACATTCATATTGACAAAAAGGATCCCTCTGAGTTCCGGCATATCTTCAAGAATGCCGAGCAGACGCCGAATACCCGGATACACATCAGTAACTTCTTTAATATGTCGACTAAATATTTCTCCGCTGGTGAAACTTAACAGAGCTGCCAGTTCAAACGGATCTCGCACAAACGGGACAGCTGCCAATAACGGTACAATGCGTTCCGCTCCTCCGGTAAAGAGAACCTGTCTTAAGGCTGAAACCGCATACTGGCTTGGGTCTTGAGCAGACTTGCTGCCTATGGGAGCCCAAATAAGATCGTAGAGAATAGCGGCCAACGCCCGACGCTGCTGTTCATCTAATTGTTCAACAGAACCTCCTGTAAAGGTTAGCTTTCTTAGCTGTCGAACTCTATCTGACAACTTAGCCTGTTCTAATTCAAGTTGCCGTTGTACCTCGGCCCATTCCTGCTTCGCCTGTTCTTCTTTTTTCTGTTCCTCATCGAGGCGCTGGCGACTGGCTTCTTCTTTCTTTTTGGCCATCCATTGATTGAAACGTTCTCGCTCAACTTTTTCCAAAACAGCCATGTACGCCATAAACTGCTCATAATGCTTCTGATCTTCTTGCTCTTTGGTTTGTTGTTGCTGACTAGTTTTTTGTTCATAGGGCTTTCTTGCCAGATTCTCAACAAACTCAAACTGATAAAGCGTACTGTAAGGATAGTTTCTATCCCAATAGACTCTTGTTTGTTCAGATAATTTGCGATGATACGGGACGATCCTGTACCGTCGGTAAATTACCCTGAGCCCTTTGCTCAGGCGTAAATCCACATAAGGAATATCATTCTGAACAAAGATGTCGGCAATATTTGTCTTCCACCCTTTGCCAGATTTTTCCGTTCCCACCACTGGCCATTCATACGCTAATTCCGGCAGAAGCATAAACGTAAAACGGCCCTTGGCTTTGGAATAACCCAAAGGCAATCCTCTCAACACAGGAAGACGGCTCAAATAAGTAGACCAATCGACATCATTGGATTTGATCAATAATTGCGGGAGCGCTGAAAGAGCTGGATATTCTTCAATGTCCCAGATCGTGCGCACTGGATGATCATTGGGCCAAACATTATGCCGTAATTCTCGATGGAATAATCCCAAACGATACTGTTTAACAATTTGTCGGCGGCCTTTTCTAAACTCCAAGCTCAAAACCGGATAAAGCCCTTCCATGCGAAGATCATAGATATAGACATCCCAATTTTTACGATTTCTATACCCCCTAAAGCGCGGATCCGATCCAAAAAGCGGCATCCAGAACGGATACAATTCAATCGGCGTAAAGACATACCGGCCATGAATACCCGTGGTTGTTAGATACAGGCCCTTCACATACCCGAGTTTGTTCAATGCATTCGGCCAGTTGACTTGAGCCGATTGCGTCACAAGCTGGCGCATCACCCAATTGCCAAGATCCTCGTCGAGTTCCCAAGCCTTGGTCGAATCGCGTTTGCTATTATCATCTTTATGATAAGAACGCACCGTGCGTTTATACGGGGCGATCACGAACGTTTTACGTTCTGTTTTCCTTTTACTATGCGTCATGGTCACTTCGATGACATAACGGCCTTCGACAATTTTTCCATCCAGCCAGACGACCCAATCTTCCTGACCGTGGCCAGCGACGATCCAGCTGTAATAAAGATCTTTCCCCACTTTAATACGGATGATCCCGCCGGCATCGGTCATTCCCGCCGGCCCTTTGATCGGCGGCGCTTCATCCGCTTTAAACATTCGTTTAAAATCGTAATTTTCTGAAGTTAAAAGATGCGCCAGCTGTTGTTGCGTCACTTCCATTTGAGAAAGATCTACTTTTTGGATCTCAAGCTGCGTCATCGGGCGCTCCATGCGCATGGCCCAAATTTCAATCGCTTGGGCTTTCGGAGAATTATGAAAATGCAATATTTGTTTATCGGGGCCGAAATAATAGGTGTACGTTTTGAAACGCTTGCCGCGGCTGGCAACAAATGTCAACGCGTAGCGCCCATCAATAATCTCCGCCTTGACAATGCGGATGATCCAGCCAACCACCCCAAAGAAAAGGCGGAAATTATACCCGCGCTTCACTTGAATATTGATCCCGCCGTGAGAATCGGTAATGCCCAACACACCTGTTAAATTAGGGAAGATGGGTTCAATCTGCAGAGGTTTGGAAAAATCAACGTTCATCTGGATTAATAATGAGGCAAACCGTTTCTTGGCAGGCACGATCTGACCCAGGTCGTCGATCAGGTTGATGAGTTCAAAATAAATTTTATCGTCAACGATCTTCCAATACTTCGGCCTGGGTGTGCCCTTGGCAACGCCGCGCTTGGGCAAAGCGTCTTCCTTAAACGGGCTGATGCAGAAGACCCTTCGTTTGATCTTCAATTTTTTCTCTGGCCCCATTTTTTCCAACCGCACATGGATCTCATAAATTCCGCCACGCACTTTTGTCTTTTCAATTGAGACATCCCAATCTTCGCCAGCGCTGCCCAAGACATACCACACCATATAATGCTGATGGCCGACGGGGATAATGACCTCCCCGCGCTGATTGGTCTTTGCTAAATAACCTTCAAACATCGGCACATCTTTGCGTTTAACATCTTGAGCAAAATTATGATTACCGACTCTGACCAATTCACCCAATTGGCGTTTTAAAATCTCTCCGTTCTCAGGGATCACCTGCTTGGATTCTGTCAACGGATGCAGCCAAAACTTAAGCACAAAATTAGTTACCGGGCTCATCCAACTGCTGACGTGCCACTGGCCTCTAACGAAAAAATAAGCAATATTAAGAGTAATTGTTAATAAAACTCCGGCTAAAATTACTCCGACACCTGAAAGGATACGATTTTTTTCTACTGCTCGTTTTCCTTTTTCCAGTAACGGCATCAAACGTTTTTCTATTAAATGAAGAACAAATAGCCTAGACGGCCGCCGAATGAATTCTTCGACGAAATATAAAACAGTTAAAACAATCAGCGCTATCAACATCACTAAGCATAGAATAAGCTGCCATGCGATCACTAAAACATTAAACACAAAATGACCGATAATATTTCCAGGAAGAAAGGCAATAATGGCAGGCAACCCTAAAATAAATCTCTTAACTGTCCACGGCTTGTTGTTGACGGAATTCGCCCGAAGATAAATAAAGGAAGGCAACGCAACAAATAAAATTTCCCAAGCTATAGTGCCGGCTATCCAATACTTGCCGTGGAATAAAAGCCAACCGATCAAGAATCCAGGAACAATGCCAAGGCTCATCAGCCATACAAATGCAATGCCCGCCACCCAACCGACGACGGACGTTTTAGTCACATGGAGATACCCTTCCATATGATTTTTGAGTGACCCGGCAAAACTAAAAAAACGATGGGGCTCATAGAACGGCGCAAACAAAAGCGCGATCAGCCAGCGCGGCATTTTTCCCCAGATGTATTTACGAACGATATCGATGGTGGATGGAAGTGTAAGCGGCCGCAATTGCGGGGACACAAAAGACCGGCCTATGGCTCTATTAACATTGTTCCTTCGGATCCATGCCCTTAAAAGATCAGCAGGAACTTCGGGTATCGTTCCATAGATATCATAAGCATCAGGCTCACCGGGATATGATTGAACAGAGCGAATATGGAAGGTCCCAAGCCGCGATAAACTGCTCACCACGGAACCGTTGGTTGCCTCGATCTCAAAATCTCTGAACATCGTTCTTCCTTTAAGTCCGTAGCGCATCAAAAGCGCGAGCGCGATAAACGTGCGTCCCAGCCCTTGATGAAGCGGCAATTGAGGATAAATTGTATCCAGCACTATCCGCTGCCGATCTGTGGATACAACAGGCCGGTAGTTTCGGCTATCAAAAATACCAAACATGCCCTGTGAGACACCTCCCCGGAATTTGCTTGGGTCCCAATGCCTTACCTCTGGACGAAGTGTGCCGCTGTAAGAAGTCGGCCTCGTGAAGTCGATCCAGTAACCGTCATCAAAGAATTTATCGGCAAGAATCCCGTTATCTTGAAATCCAAAAGCCTGGGACTCCTGGCTGGCCATTGTCTTCTTTTCCTCCGTCGGGATGCTGGAGTCAGACGGAAGCATCATCAGCACGCCGCGGCCCTTACGACGAAGGGCACGGTTCCCTTCAAAATGCCCGTTCCCGGCGGCTAACTTGGCCCAGTGAATTTTCTGATCATCCCGTATCCAGGATTTGTAAATATTCCGATAAGCCTCATCATGTTCTCTGGCGGCTCTTTCCATTGGCCCCTTGTCGGTGCGCGGGTGAAAATCACGCCACCAGCCGGTTCGAACATCGAATACCCTGCGGTGCAAGCCCACAAACTGGTGGACCGACATGCGGCTGCCGTCGTCATTGGTGCGTAAATTCTCTTCCCTCCTGGCTGCCTGCCTCAAGAAATCATCAATAGCTGTTTCGTTACCAGACCGCCAAAGAGCTTCAAAATCCTTTTCGAATTGCTCACGCTCGGCGTCTGTTTTCCCGAAAACAAGCATGGAAAAAATATACTTGCGCCTGTCACCTTTTCTCAAAACGGTGCCTGACACCTTTGTTACTCTCGGCAATCTGGCCATCCAAACCGAAAGCATTGCTAGCGCTACCGCCGCAATGCTGAGCCACAAGAGACCGCTTTGCCAATCTGCCATTGCGAGAAATCCAATCATCTGCCGCGCCTCGCCCTCTTGTTGTGGTGTTGAGGCGTTATCTTTCGACGGCCGAGCGGTGGATTTGGTGCTGCTTCTGTTTTTCCTTCGGGAAGTGGGCTGTTTCATCTTCTGCTCGGCGGCGTACCACTCCTGGACCTCGTTCTCAAAATCTCTGATGACCGTAAACATCCGTCGTGCTGCTGCGTCTTTTTGCGTGCGACGGGCATTGGTTAAAGTGCTGAAATCTCCGATAACAATCAGCTTTGTCTGAACCCGCGACAGCGTAACGGTCATGCGCCGCAACTCATTTAAAAATCCGACGCGATAGGATGGATAGTTGCTGCGGGTCAGACTGACAATGATGATCTTTGCCTGCGACCCCTGGAAGCTGTCGATCGTTGATATGTTGGTCTGCAAAAATTGCTTGATCTGCGCCGCGGTAAGCCTAAGGGTGAACGCGTTATTCAATGCCTTGTACAAAACTTCCCGCAAAAGGGCGGCCTGTTTTTGATAGGGCGTAACAATGGTGATATCTGAAAGGACATACCGTCCGACGTTTTCCGTTAAGATCCGTATCACTTCTTTCGCTGTCAATTCTGCTTCATATGAATTGGTATAACCCATTTCCCGACGAGTATTGGCATCAGCCAGTCGGCTGGTGTCCAGCAATTTGAAGGTGTCCTCTTCCATGGGCAAAAACTCATGGGAACGAATCTTTCCTCCGTAGGACAATCGACTGTAAAGCTCGCGCAAGACCCAATGAGAACGATAATTCCTGGGCAGATGAATCTGGGTGAACGGTCCCTCCTCCAGCATGCGGCTGATCCCGGTGTTAAAAAGTTTTCTATAATAACTGTCCAAAGCTCCAGTGAGTTCTTCAATAACAAATTCCGCCGGATCTTCCCGGTATTTTGCCTTGTAGCGTATAAACCGGACATCGACAACAGGCAAAAACGCAAATGCGGCCAAGATCTTGTCGATAAAATCTTCAGGGATCATTGTCCCGCCGTTAAACATAGCTGCCACCAGCTGTTTGATCCGGGGACGGATATAAATCCTGATAAATAAATCAACCGATGTCGGGTCAATTGGATAGGGCGGCAGCTGGGCATCATCCCCGGTCACCAAAACATTAATATTGGGATCTGTGGTATCAAGTTTCATCAGGGCTGCTAAAAATCTGGGCAGAGGGATATTGCTGGCTTCATCGATGGAAATACGTTTGAAGCGCGCCTCCCTCATGAGGGCCAGGGAATGCGCTCCGGAAATGGTTGAACCAACCGCAACCGCCTGGGGCCCCGTCAACACTGCCGGATCTTGCAGCCAGCGGCCACGCACGTCGTCCCTGCGGATAATATCTTTGATGCGCGCCGCCCGGTAAAACGCAATGGTGCCGCGGTCCGCAATATTCTCCATGTTCTGGTCGAGCGCGGCATGAGAGACCGTTGTCACAAGAATATTCCGGCCTCCTTTAACTTCAATGTCCGCCCGCACCGCGGAAACAGTACTTTTACCATTACCCGGCGGTCCGCTCACATAGGTCAAAACATTTCCCTGAACAGCCAAAGATGCCAAAGCGATCAATTGGGCTGGATCATTCATAATTTTAGGATCAACTCCTTCGTTTCTTAAACGCTGGGCTTCCTGCTCGAGTAATTCCCAGCTCACCGCCGAAGGCGCTTGTAATCCTAAAAATTGATCAATGGCCGGATTATGCGTTGTGCCTTCCTTGTTCATTTGATCAATCAAAGTATTTAAGACATCCAGTTCAACTTTATGCGTGACATCTGAATCCGCAGCGATTTTCAGCAATCCGCTTTGCGGGATCAACGTTAAAAGTTTATGCTGCTGGTCCTTGAGAATTCCTTCAAAGGAAATAGTAACGCTTGTGCCATTAACTTCGGCGATATAAAAGCGGACATTCTCCAGGATGCGTCCATGGACGGCAAAAGAGAGCTCATCACCGACTGTAAAATAATCGAAGTCCCGATAGAAATGAGTGTGCACTCCCAGGAAGCATACACCGCGCATCTCTCCTTTGGCGTTATAAAGGAACTCGCGTGATTCATACGAACGCGGCCGGTCCTGGACGCGTTTTTGATCAAGGATAATTCTTGTTTTGATGGCATCGCGATAAGCGCCCAATCGGTCGATGGCCTGCTGCGGCGTGTTCAAAGGAACCTGGGCATTGGCTAACTGGACAGTATCTTCTTCGGCCTCCAGACGCGCCCGCCAGACTTTATTTTGAACATAGGTAACAAACGCGCCAAACTCTTCAACAGTCACATTAAACTCTGCCTTGTGGTTAGCAGACTCATACTGTTTGAGAAGTTCGTAATCGCCTGCATCCAACTTTCCAGCCTCAACAAAAAGCTGAATACGGCCAGTTATCTTCTGATGCGCATGCCTGATTTTGTTTTTAAGGACAGGATCGACGCTGCCGTCGGACTCTAGTTCATGGTCGATAAAATCAGCGGCCTGTTCAGCAGCACCATAAATATGACGGTCAATGGCATTGGTCTCTCTGTTCTCGAGGTAGGCAACAACAAATTCTTCCAGCATTTGTTTTTTACTTAAGGGGAGTCTATGGTCTTGTTCCCATTTCCTGACCAGGGCATCTACCGCTTCCACGCGGTTAACGATCTGGCCGGAAAATACCGGCGACGTATTAAACATAAACGGCCTCATGACCTGCTGGGCAGCAAATTTGGCAATCCCCAAAAACCTTAAAGGAATGCCTCCCCATAAATTCATCATGGCCTTCCACAAACCGCCTTTCTGACGGTTAAAAGGCAGATTGTCTTTGGGATCATCCGGAAAATGTTCTTCGCTGATACGAAAATCAATGGGTGAGGCAACCGCACCTTCCAGCCTCAATGTTTTTAGTCGCTGCGTTAAATACCGGCGCTGATAAGCAAAGGACGCCTCTCCACTGTATGTCCCGGCGCCAAAGGTGTCATCGATCATCCTTTGCAAATTCTTTTCAAAAATTTCTAAATATAAAACGCTGATCCCTGGAATAAATCCTCTTTGGGCGCGCACCAGATGGACCGTTCGAATTTGTCCAGGAAGCGTGATCAGCTCATCCGGCAACGGCAGTTCATCCTCCTTGAGCAATCCCCGGGAAGCCAGCTCGATGCGGCGCTGGGCGAAATCCGGATGGAACAATTCGCACAGGGTCTCCAGGGCGTCCAGCTGGTCCTGCGGACGATACCAGCGTTCAGCATCCGGGACCTCAAACATCCAGCGCGCCAATTTGCGCGGACGACCGATACTGTAACGCTCGATCACCAAATCCGGGAACGCTTCAACGATAATTGTGCGCGGCGAAACCTGATGGATCTTTAATTTATGGTCCATCGCCCGGGACAATTGTCTGGTATTGATCCCCACAATGGCCTGAAGCTTGGCATGCGTTTTTCCATAGAGCTGCTCGATCTCTTCCTTCATCAATTGCCTTAAATCTTCTCTGTTGACATCAGCAGGCCTTTCTGCAGATCTAACAATAATAGCAATAGCGTTGGGCAAACCGCCGGTGATCCAGGCATCGTATTTGTCCACGGTCCCCAACCCGCCTGATTCAAAAACCACCTGATCCGTTTTGCGCGCGTATGTTTCCCAACGCTGGACAAATTCCTTGCGCACAGCGGCTTTTAAATATTGCGGCTTGGTACGCTTGCGCTGAAACTCGTGATAAGTGTTCATAAACAAGTTGTATTCTTTGTACTCCCGGATCAGCGTCTGCCATGTGTTGTAAAGTTTATCCAGACGATGCTCCGTCATTTCCTGGGATATGCTGCCGGTCAGGCGCTTGGCCGTGTCGAACGATGAATACAACATTGTCAACAAAACTGCTTCCTCTTTAAATTCCAGACTCCTTATAAAATTCAGCAAATGAATTTCCTTCTTTAAAACGCCCAGCTCTTGAGGCGTAATGGAAACTTCACTCGCGAAATTAGGCAGGATGGTCATGATCTGATCGATTTCCTGGATCGTAAAAAGCGACGCCTCTTGAATGATCGGCCGCGCTTTTTCTTCCAGATCAAAGACGCGGTCAAAATAGCGGTTATCAACAAATTCACGCAGTTGTAGAAATTCATCGAAGCTGATCAACTTCAAACCTTCCAGGCCCGCACCGTTGCCATTGTCATGAGAACCTTCCGATGGATGCGCTGCCATCGCCGGACTAAAGATCGCCGGCGGCAAAAGTTTGAAACGATACTGATTTACGTATTCAGGAATATTGTGAATTGTCACATGGCCCCAGGCGCCGATAGTCTCTTGAGCTACGTTCTTTCCAGTTTCATCGTCGATCAAAAGCAGACGCCAACCTTTGATGCTCAGATGGGTACGATCGCCTGGATTGAGTCCTGTCATGGAAACTTTAACGTAGGCGTCCCCACCCGTCAGGGTTTGTACTTTTACATGCCATTGATCATTTTTAACTACCCAGTCACGCTGGAAGCGATCGTTGGTCGCCTGCTCTAGTAATGTCATCAGTGATCTGGCGGAAGGCGAGAGAAGAATACGGATCTGATGAATGATCCATTCAAGCGGTTTAAAGATAACCTCCCAAAGGAAGTTGTAGAGGATATGTAAGATAACCGCTGCGTAAAATCCTGATCGCTTGCCAATGCTTGAGCCAAAGATCATCAAAATAAATTTCGCTAAATTAATGATCTGCCGCAGCAGCCACAGCATCGCGTAAGCCAGGCCGGTGACGTTGTGCGCCTTGAACCATTCTTTTTCGTTGATCATTGATCGTTGATCGTTGATCGTCTTACGTCCTGCGTCTAACGTCTCACGTCCCTCGTCCCTCGTCCCACGTCTCACGTCCCTCGTCCCTCGTCTCACGTCCCTCGTCCCTCGTCCCTCGTCCCTGAGCGCCCTCTCCTCATTCACCGGCGCATACCACAATGAAATCTTCCGTTTTATCAACCACGAATCCGACGCCTCGTACCTCCGACGCCAATGAGGAAGCATCGCCGACGGATTATTTTTCCGTAAAAAGGCATCTGCTGTCTTTGGCTCAAAAAGCACCTGGCACCTTTGGTTTAACGTTCCATTTAAATCCCACGAGACGCTATAGGCACGCTCAGGCAATATTTCAACATTCATGTCTTTATAAAACTTATGCCAAGGAATGTCTGATTCTTGATTAGGAATCCTAATTGCGGCATGTTCGATTAATCCACTTTTATAAAATATCCGCAAAAGCCTGGGGTTTGTGACCTGACTGACGATCTTCGTCTTTCCTTTGGACATGGCATCGCGCAGGAGCCAATCGATCATAATCGAACCGACTCCCTGACCGCTCACATTTTCTAACTGATATACGTCGGTATCTATGGCGGTTAAATTGATTTCCGTCTCAGAATAAATAGCCTGAAATACGCCGGTCTGACGGCCGGCATAATAGATCATCCCCTCCATGATCTGTTCGTTATCAACGAGGAGTTCAATGCTGACGACTTTCCCGCTTGCTGTACGGCCGATCACCTTAACTTTATTGCCGGAAATCAAAGCTCCCAGAGACTGCCCTCTTGATCTTAAGTACATCATTGCAACTACAGCTAAGAACACTAGCCATGCGAAACCATCTAAATATCCAAAAGCCAGCATTTGATGGTCCGCTGCCCGCGGCGCGGCCGGTTCAACTGTCAAGCTTGAACTTCCTTCCACAGCCGAAGTAGTCATTTCCTTCCACCAGCGTGCCATAAATGCCGGGTGTAAAATATAAAATACCACATAGCCCAAAATAAGACTGACGGTATAAACCACCAAATCCGTATAATCAAAAACCATCTTCGGGTTATAAACGCCGTGCCAGCCGTTCATAAACTGCATCATTTCAAAAACGATACTGACCCACCAGGCTATCGGCATCAACAATCCACCCAGCCACCCGGCCCAGGTCTGGTTCAAATACTCTTTCTTCATTCGGTTAAACCAGCTGTCCGCTGAAAACAATCTCTCCATCTGAGCCGCCATAAATTTCACGATCCTATAAACCAAATACAATCCCGCGGCAATTCCTGGCGCGAATAATAGATCGTTGAACCATGCGTGGTCAATAAACCACCCAATGCTTCCTTTCGCGAACCAGAAATAATTTTCATGCGGCCCCAAAGCACGGTAAATGCCGATACCGGTGATCAACGCGGCCAGAAGGAACTTAAGAGCCAACGAGGTTTCCGGAGGATGACTTTTTCCCTCGTTGTGCATATGCGAACGCGCCATCTCGCCGCCCATGAAAAGCACCGCTGTCATCAACAGGCTCAACATGATTATGACTGTTACCGTCAGCGCAACGCCTTCCTCTATATACGTCAACGGCAGTACCATTTCTTGACAGAATGACATTGCCGATTGACGACCATTTGGGTGCATGCTAAACTTGAACCGGTTGTTCATATAAGACAAACTGGAAACGGCAAAGGTCATTATGGTCGCCATTAAACATATTTCCAAAAGAGAAGCCAAAGCCATCGGCGCGTACGAAAACCTATTGATTAACCGCTTCCCCCGCAGCATCAAGAAACTTATGCTGTTTGGCAGCAAAGCCCGCGGCGATTTCCATAGAAATTCCGACGTCGATATTCTTGTCGTGCTCAAACGCAACAATAAAAAGACAGCCAAAGAGATTACCATACTCACCCACGAGCCTATTGCCAAATACATGGTCGATATCTCGCCGATTGTGGTGGGAGAAAAATTCTTCAAAAGATGGTCACCGCTATTGGAACACATCAAAAGAGATGGAATTACCTTATGGACAAACAAAACGGCAAAAAAGAACATGTAAAGATGCGGCTGAAGTTGGCCTCTGAGAAACTGCGGATGGCTAAAATTCTTATTAAAAATGAAGGGTATCGTGACGCTATTTCCCGCGCCTATTACTGTGTCTTTTATGCCGCCAAAGCCTTTCTTTTGAAACAAGGACAGACTGATCCCTCGAGCCACAAGGGGCTGGATGTTATGTTCCATCATTTTTGTGCTACCCACCGGGAACCTCCGCCGGAACTCGCCAAAATTCTCTCTCTGATGCGCAAGGCCAGGCTTGATGCCGAATATCATGAAGAGGCTCAGCTCACCGAACAAGATGCCCAAGAAGCCATTGACATGGCTCAAGCATTTCTTAAAAAAATCACCAGCCTTCTCAAAAACAAACCTGCCAAATAACTTAAACGGCGCACAGGTAACAAGATAAGCCGCCATCTCGCCGCCCATGAAAAGCACCGCTGTCATCAACAGGCTCAACATGATAATGACCGTTACCGTCAGCGCAGCGCCATCCTCTATATATGTCAACGGCAGATCCCCCAGCCCCCAGGCGGATGAGGATCGCTCAGGGCCTGACCGATGAACTTCCGACGCTTGTTGAAGAATGGCTTCCTTGGCTGCTTGAAAATCAACGCTTTCGACATCTTCAGGCACATCAAAAATTGGATTGTTGAAAAACATTCTTAAAACAACAACAATCTGTTTCATGTGCGTTTGCGAAGCTTCGATCCTGACGATCAGTTTTGTACCCGGGGTTGCAGCAAGCATCATGAGCTGCATGATGGATTCTGCTGGTATAAGTTCCTGATTATTACAGCCGACTTCTATTTTTGCAGTCATTGAAGACTGACTGGCCTTCTCGACGGTTTCTCTCATCGTCCAGCAAATCTTGACCAACAGTGCCGCAGGACGGGGATGTAAACCATGCTTAAAGATAATATCGAATTCATGCTCTTCGACATGCGGCACCATAGCGAGATACCGGGGAATGACGAGCACGTCAAGCATTTCAAACAACACGCCTTGTGCGTCGCGCACGTACAGAAAATGGATCGTGCTTTCGCCAAACCTGGCCCGTACATTAAATGATTCCACGGATTGTCCATATCCTGCTTGAAATACCGGCGCGTGCGGCGTATAAAGAATTTCGTAACTGAGCTCTCGACCGTCGACAACAACGCTGTTCGAATCTTTTTCCAAAAGATCGATCACGCTCGGGACCAAACGCCTTGCCGCGTCCGGCAGATCATGCCATCGCGCATCCTGATCAAATTCCCCAATGCGTTCGCGGATCTCGATAGCCCATTTTCTTTTTTGTTCGCTGTCTGCCCGTTCAGGTACGTATTGACGTGCATCCCTGACCAGTTTTTCTTTGGTGAAATCACTGAGCGGATCCTTGGCCCCGACCCAGGCGTTGGGATCTCGACGGATGTCCCACAATGTTAAATTTTTCAATCCATAGACGACGTGAAAGACACGACGGTTTGTTTGCGGTGCGCCTGTGTCTTGCGTGACATCTTCGAGATAATAATTTTTGGCAATGCGACGGGCTGCGCGTGGACCTAAAACCTCTTTCAAGGCTTCATAGGCATCAATAGCGGAAATAAGCGGGGCGGTATATGGTGCCTCGCGCGCAATCGAACCTCTGTTATGAATATATTTAATAATGGCCAGCATCTGTTCAAAGGTTATGACCTGATCGATCACATCATTTTCCAAACGGCTCACGAAACAGTTCGTCCATAATTCCTGGGGAACATCCAAAGGCCGGTTGGGTTGCCGGCATTTCTTGTCCTTTAACCCGAACTGTACGATACGGGCCAAGACGCGCTTCTGCTGCGCCTCGACGATGGCCTGCGCTTCTTCTTGCGTGAAGGAAATATCTTTGGATATTTTCCCTCGTACATCCACGTCATGCCGCACCGGCGCTTGAAGATCGTTAAGAATTCTTTCTATACCAGTACCCTCGAAGAAACCAATCGACTGTTCGATGTTATTGTGCAACAGTTCAAAGGTGGCAGCGGCTAATAGTTCAGACGCCACTCCCCTTCTGCGGTATTGCCCGCCGACTTCCATCATGGTCATGATCGCATGACGATCATGAAATACGATATATCCCATCACCTCGCCCAACGGGGTCATGGCAAAATGAACGCGCCGCAAAAATTCATCGGATGCATCCGACTGCAAACGGTCCACAATGCCGTGCACAAAACCGTATTTAATATCTTTCCACTTTAACAAACTTCGAATGGCTTTGTGCTGTTGACGCGATGTCAATCGGTCGGCCGGAATATAAAGTAACGGCACCATCTTCTGGCGATCAGCATCGAGAACATAAATTTCCTTGCGGTAATGATTAATGTCAACGCTTCGTATCCGTGGCGCAGTGGGAAAATCCGCCCCTACCCAGGCGAAAGGATCATTGGCCAAGTCGGCCAGCGTTAATTTCCGGCCCTCGAAGTCAGAAGCCTCGTCGTCAGAAACAATATGATAATACCGGTGCCCTTCCTCATCCTCATACGTCTGCCTCAGATAAATACCGGCCGCTCCCTCCTGCCGCAGTCCGTAAACAACCGGCGCCTGGATGGTCCAATTCTCTGTCGCAGGATTTTTTCTGACATCCCAGGTATTGAGGCCATCGATAAATCTGGCATCTCCGGTAAACTGCACAAAACAATTTGTTTCAGCAAGATTATTTTTTACCTCATCGCTTAAAGGACTATGGATCAGCCGCATCAGATCATGCGTGCTGGGAACTCGTATCCGTCGCAGAGTAGTAGCTGCGGCAATGGGGCCGGCCAGCCATGCCAGGCCTTTAAGTTGCTGTTCGATAAATTCGCGCCCGGCACGTATGAGCATTTCATCTTTTTGCTCTTGTCCCAAAAACACATAACTTTTTTCAGACTGCTTGAGCACCTCATTCATCAAATGCCAGAAATCCACAAAATAGACAAACCCTTGTCGTATTTGTTGTTCCAATGTCGGGATCTCGCTTCGGTAATGCGGGAATACCCTGAAATAAGATTCGTTTTCTTTCATTCTCGGCATCAGAACTTCCGAATGTTCCAGAAGCTGCTGGGCATAGGCGCTGTCAATTTTTAGTTTATGATCGCCTGTCGCCAGTTCGAACATGGCTACTCCCACCGAAAAGATATCGGAAATTTTCTCCAGGGGTTTGCCGTTCTTAAGCTGGATCGCGTTCTCCAATGCTTCGGCGGCCTCCGTCGTGGCGGAATACGGGAAAAGGGATGGCTGCTGGACATGCCGGGCAGAAAATATACTTCCTAAATCCACAAACCTTAAACTCCCGTCGTTGAGGCGCAGAATATTTTCCAGTTTGTAATCGGTGAAGATCAAATGATATTTATGGAAGATCATTAAAATATAAAGCGCCCAGGACATCACGGGCCAAAACTCATGATCAGTCAGTGTTTTGTCTTCCCGGTCGGCCGCAACTTCATCGCGCCAGGACTTCAGGTCTTGGCCTTCGAGGAATTCCATGGCAATGTAGGCGAATTTCCTATCCTCGACGACCCCGGACTGATAATAGTGCGGAACAAAGGGCTTTAATTCTTCAATGGAGGCAACCTCGATAAAATTATCCCGTTCGATCTCAAAATCCTGTTGAACGGTTTTGTTTAAATCCCCGTTGGTATGATTAAGGTCAAAAATTTTGACAAGAATTCCCGGATTGTCGGTGCGGTACAACATGGTGCGGCTGTGATGAGCGATGCGTTCCGTCAAGCGGACAGGCCCGACGTCCTTGATCTCGATCGTGGTTCCGTCGTATTGGTTTTCTTCAACGACCGTCGGTGCCTGCTCCTGGGCTAACGGCTCTGCGTTTACCGACGAGGATTGATCGGCCGCAGCTTCGACAGGCGTAACGCGCGCTTGCGCGGCGCCAAACGAAACCGTCGGTCTGCCTGTATTTTGGAAGACAGCATAAGTAAACCATACCACCAAGGTCGCCTGCCAGAGATCCTGATGATGAGCATCCAATAATTTGCGTTTCCATAGATCATAGGTTAAGCGTCCCAACTTTTCGGGAGATTGCCGGTGCTCCTGAAGGTCCTTATACAATCCTAATAAAAGTTCTCTGACGATCGGGAACTGCTTGGCTATTTCCAAACTGGCGATCTTGCGCGCCCCGTCGTTCCTGTTGGCCGGGGCTTCGGCCAATGCCACAAATTCCGCTGCCTTCATTTTCAATAATGCTTCTCTAATTTTGCTGAACCATCTCGGCGTTAGTCCCGGTTCTATGCGCGGACCCAATTCGTAATTTTGCTCCGCCCCGACCCAGGCGGTAACAACAATGTCTTCCGGAGTTAATGTTTCAAGCGACTGATAACCTTCTTTGGCCTCGGTGATCATGTGCCATGTGCCGTCTTCACTACGCCGGACATAAAATCCTTCACGGCTAATATTCAGTTCTGCCATGATTGCCAACGCCCGATGGAAATTGACCAGATGCCGCCGGATAGGATGAATGTCGGATAGGGCTAGCGCTTCTAAAAATTCCTGAGCTTTCGAGTACCCATGCTTCTCTTCAATCGCTTTGTAAACGCATCCGGCCAACGGGCCGTGAATGGCTTTATAAAGTTCTTCCCAAAGATCGCTTTGCGCGAGTTGTCGCGTTTTGCGTTGTTGTTCTTCTTCCTGTGCCTTGCGACTGCGAACGACCTGCAGTTCTTGTTGAGCAATCTGAATGGCCCTGTCCATAAGCTCCTGATCATCCGCGCCCTGCCCGAAAGCGCGCATCCGTCGGGCAATTTGCTTGGCCTGACTCATTCGAAAATCAGCAATATCACCGCCGGTTGCTTTTGTAATCAATTCAAACAAAGCATTCTTGTATCCATGCCCTGCCGCACAAAATTCATCTGCCAAAGGATCATTAAATGATTCCAACCTAACTTTTCCAAACATCGCCTGTTTGATCCGATCATAACCCTCAGGATTAGCAATGCTGATATTGGAAACGATATTTAATCTTGAAATAACGGTAGGAACGACATTGGCATCTCCCCGGCGAATACCGTCGATTATTTGGGGAAGAAACACTAGCGGATCAAATATATTCACGACAGACGTGGCGGCTTTAACAGGATTCTCAACGCCCAAACCTGCCGTTAACACCGTTAATTGTTTCAAGAAAGCCCGCAGCGAAGCTTGTTTCTGCAAGATTTCCCAGGCCCGTTGAAGAACAACCAGTTCAATCTGAAGAATTGCTGATTGATGAAGATCGGCCTTGTGATTTTGATACCATCCATTCAGATGACCGATAAGGACGCTGTTATTTTCCAACCGGTCTGCCAATCGTCGCGCCATCACCTGGATGGGATCTTCTCCCAAATGCGTCATGACGCAATGGAAGACGGATTTACTGACATCAGCGACAATCGTTCTGGCCAAATTAAATAATTCTCCACTCAACTCGATTTCCTCCGCCCCGACCCAGGCAGTTTTATTTTGTAGAACCTCCGCCGGACCGTATTCATCGTCGGGCCGCGGAGTCATGTTGTTCAACCCCGGTTTAGGCAAATGAACGCCCGGACGCCTCAATTGATCATCAGACTCGTTTCGAAGAGACGCTTCCGCTTTACCCAGAATATCTTTTCCCGGAATCCGGCCGTAAAGTGTCACGCGTTTGGAAAATGAATCCAGCCAAAACATAAAGTTGAAGTTGCTCTCGCAAAGATCATTAACTTTTGAGACCTGACGCCCCAAAGCCGCTTGAAACTTTTCGGCCGGATAATCCCTATCATGTTCGTATTGGATCTGAACCACGGGGTCCCAATCGCTCATCAGCGCAAAAGATCTCTGGAATTTAGGAGAAGCGACAGAGACCACCTGATAACCGGCATATTCCTGACGAGAAAGCACCTGGCGCAGCAAAGCTCTGCCGCGTCCGCGGCGTTTATTCGGGAATCGCGGAACAAACATCTCAATAACGATGGTCTGCAAATCATCGATCAGATAAAAAAGAATGCTAGATTTAGGAAGCAACTTTCCATGACGACGGATGCGAATCCTTAGCGAAGACAGGCTAAGTTCTTCAGCAAAACCCGAGACCGATTCAAACGTATATCCTTCTCTGAGAAGATCTTGATAAGTGAGCGCAGCGCCGCTCGCCGGAAAATCTTCCTTTTTCGCTCTCACCCCGACCCAGGCGTTTTTGTCGTCGATGATGGATAAAAACGGCCGGGCTGTACGATTAAGCGTGGCATGGCTGATGCTTTGGGAGCCGAAGGATTGCTCATCCAATAAATAAATCTTGTTTAAAATGCGCAGGGCTTCTTCTCGATCACCATAAACATCTATGAATCTTTCATAGGCTGCCGGCGCCTGAATGGCCACCTCACCGTTCAGAAGCTCCAGGACCTCTTCATTGCGAATAATATCTTTCACCAATTGTCTGATGATGGTTCCATCAACCCCAAGCTCCCGCAACGCGATCACAAAACAATTTTTCTGAAGTAATTTGCCTGCCAGAACCAAGGTTGATCGAACATGCGCAGGCACGGGCGGCAGATCGCCATTGGCATAAATATCAAATCCATATTTGGGTTCCGGCGGCGGGCGGCGGAACAAACTTAATATCCACATCGTTGCAACAAAACCGAGAAGAAGCGCTATCCCTAATTCCAAGCCAGTCATGGCAAAAAGATGTTCGTCGTTGGAATCCTCACGGCTTTCGACTCCAGCCCTCTTGCCGTCGGGATCTTTATTCTTTTTGCCGTTAGTCTTCCAGGAGGCAACCACCGCGCCCATTAAAAGCGTCAACCCGGAAATCAATTGCCCGAACGTTCCTTTGGTTCCCCAGAATAAATATCCAAAAATGAATGTCCACAACGGTGTCGTCGCACGTATCGAAATTAATTCCGGATAGAGTAATTTTTCAAAAAGATTAAAGAGCGCAATCCAGGTTAATGCAAATAAAGCTGCCAAAATCGGCATCAAGCTATTCCATTGAAAGAATCCGCTGATACCTTCCGTGTAAAGCGGGGCGCTTAAGTCGGTAAAAAACTGCGGAAGAATGTGCGTCAACCCCGCTTGATGGATCAGCCAAAACAGGCCAATGACCGTGAGCATCATCGATACGCCGTTGCGGTAGCCGATCTTGGTCATTAAGACCGCGATATTCTCACCCTTTTTAAGATATTGATTGCTACGGAATATAATACCCTTCTGTAACAGCGACTGAAGACTGGCGATAAACATAAACACAAATGTTAAGCCAACCCCGGGCTGTTCCCACCCATGTTTCACAGCCTGAAGGAAGCTGGTGATATTCCCGGCACCGGCGGTCAATCCTAAATCGAGCAAGACGTAAACCGTTCCCAGCAGCGAAACGCCAAAGCCCAGCCAATGCTGAGGTTTCAACTGTTGAGAGTGGTCTTTAAAAATGTATTTAAGCCCTAAGGTCGTCAATAAATTCCATCCCAACAAAGCGCTGCCTAACAAAGAAATGATATGCGCTTGAATGGGTGACTGTAAGACGTAGGCATAAATAAATGTCTGGATAAACTGGCTCACCCAGGTGTTGATGCGGATGAGCCAACGGTCGGTCGCGGGCATGGTCTTGAAGGTCTGGCGTTCCCATCCCGTCAGCGTCGGGAACCACGGGTGCCAGCTTACGGGCTGGCGCTTTTTGAGCGCAATGATCGTCTGGAACAACAAGATGACCGCCATCCAGACATTGGACCAGAGAAAGAGTGTAACCGTGTAACCAAGAATATTCATGCCCTGAATGTGAAGGATTTCCTTGGCGATCAGAATGCTTAACCCTTGTGTCATGACCAAGAGAAGCATAGCCAATGCCCAGCGGTCGAATTGGAACGAGGTTGGATTGTAGCGGTGCAATCGTTTACCCAGCGCGGTGATTTTCTTCATCAACGGCGGTGCCCGGGCAATGAGGAACACAACGATACTCAAGAGCGCAACGCCGGCGAGGAGGACCCGCCCCATCGGACTCATCGCAAAAGTCGGATCCATCGGAAGGCCGATGAAAAGGGCGTGGGCTTGGTTGGGTCTAGAAGCATTTGCTAGAAAATAATCAACAATAGCGCCATGCCGCTCATCCAAATAATTAAACATGTCGCATAAGGCATGATGCCGTTTAAGAATTTCTTCCTTCATTCTTAATAATCTTCGATCTCTTAGACTAATTCCATAAGGATCTTCTTGTGATTCCAAAATCCGCTCAATGCGGCGAATCCGTATTAAATATCCTTTTAGACGACTAAATTCTAAAGAATATCTTTGGATATCTTTAAATGTTAAGTTGTCATAGGGTGAGGTTTTGGCGGCATGTTCTGCTTGTTCCCGGGCGAGCTTTTGTAACTCCTCCTCACGCATCCTGGCAAGAAATTCCTCTAAAAGATGCTTGTTATCCGTATACCATTGTTGAACCCAAGGCTGTTCAACAAACGTGATTCCTTCCTTACCGATACCCGCAAATATTTTTCCCGCCGGAGTATCGGCATTTTCCTTTCCAAGTTCTTCAGCTTTAGCAAAGACACGATCACTGGCGTGATAGATATGTTCGAAACCCAACCCGAGATTTGCAAATTGATCAACCGACAATACTTCGCCGGGTTGAAGACGGTAATGTGCCACAATCAAAGGGTGTCGCGACAAACGCTTGCGGCTTGCCTCCCTTGCCGGAGTTTCAATATAGGGAAACATCCTTTGACCTTTATCATCAAGCTCTAAATATCCAAATTCCTGATTCACGCCGTATTGCGCTTTCGGATAGAACATTTCGGTTATCGTCTTCAGACTTTTTGGGGACGGGAGAACAATGTTCGGTGCGTTGGCCAATAATTTATTGGCCGCCCCAACCATCTCAATCGCCGACAATTCAACTGAATGAAATAATGTAGTAATATACGAACGATGTAGTTCATTCCATCCTTGAATTTGCCCGTATTTAATGATTAATGAAAGCGGATGTTCATCAGCTGCAATCAATGGAACTGCCGCACCGCCCTTCAATAATAACTCGGGGGCCACTCCTAAAATGCTGGCTGATAAAGTGGTCAGTCGAAAGAAGTCCCGACGGGAAATACCTTTTCTGTGAGGCTCTCCATGCGTACTGCGGGGTGCAGCTCTCTTGCCCGCATCAGCGGCGGATTTCTCGGAAGTCAGCGGGGACATTTCGAGAAGCTTGGGCCGTTTGGCAGCCAGCCCGTCGCCGGTGGACGGCTTCACGTCCAATGTGACAAACGCGCTGTCACCATTGCCTAACATTTTCTGAATGTCCTTCCAGGTCAAAATAAAATAAACATGCACACCTGTTCCGGAATTGATTCTTATTCCCACCATTTCTTGAGTCAGTGCAATTCCGGCCCCTTCTTCTTCCAGCAGGTTGCGATGGATAAAGAGCATGCGGAATGTTTTGCCAGATTTTTTCTGCCAGCTTATAAGATAATCATAAATCTTTTGCGTGTCCTGCAGGGTATCCTCACGCCACAAAACAACGGCAATTTTCTCTGGACCGTCGGGCAGCTGCCCCATAAGTTTGTAAATCTGCCGGGCCTTGTGCCTTAAACCCAATCCTGGCACTCTTGCTAAAATATCTAAAAAGTTGCTTTCATCATCCGTTTGTAAATATTGATGGAAAACAAATCCAGCCTGCGCGCAATTCCTTTGCACGCTTGCACCTGCAATGCCCTGGCAATTAAAACAGCCGTTGGTGACTAATATGTCTTCATGACGTAATGAATTGACGAGCGCCTTAGCGCCCTGGTCGATATGAATCGTGTTGCCTGACTTCCTGACCGAAGGACCAAACCAAAATAAAATAGCGGTACTTAATGCTCTGTGAATTCCCCAATGCGTCATGGAGGCGTGTTCAAAATGTTTGTCTGCCTGCGCAATAACAGGCATCTGGCCAATCAAACCCCGCAGGTTTGATTTACTTGCCTTTGCCCCGACGGAGGACGGTGTGTTTGTCAATAATCTCTTCAAAACAAAACCGCCGACGGTGATGATAAGCGATACAGCCATCGACCAATTCTTTACCATCCGAGCGGCAGTGTCTTTACCGATATAATCCAAACACATCGGAAGGGCCACGCCGCCGCCGATGAACACGATCATTGAGATAAAAAGAAGCGTTCCTTTAGTTTTAAAATAAATCCGGTGGGTTTTTTCTAACCATACAATCAGCCAGATCGTTATGCCCAAAGCAATCAACGGCAAAAGCATCCACGCTTCCAACGGCAGGAAATCTGGCAGGAAGGCATTAAAACTAGTTGTCGTTCCTGACGGAGGAGCTTTGTTTTGATAAACCCTCAACTGCTCCTCGCGGGCGTTGGTGATGATTTGAATAAGTTGTTCAGAGGTAAAAGGTTTGAGGCAGCAAGGAACACGCCGGCCGATAGCGGCATAAATATTGTGATGCTCGATATATGATTCGTTGCGCCCTGAAAGAATAATGACCTGCGGTATTTCTTTTACGACTCTCAAGAATTGAGTGCGATCTCCAACTCCCGTGACATCAACAATGACCAAGTCATAGGTTTTTTCCTGAAGCTTTTTAAACCCTTCGTCAAAGCTGTTGGCACTATCAAGCACACAAATACCATTTGTTCCAAACTCGCCTTCTACAATATTTCTGACCATTTTTGTAATATCCGGCTCATCGTCGACATGAAGGATTCTTAATTGAACCGGGAACTGCGGCATCGATGCAGCGATGGGTAATAGAGTTTGTGCAGACGGATGATCTGGCTGCTTTTGAGGGAGCCTCACTTCTTGAACAGCAGCGGCAACGAGTTTGTTTTCGGGCAGGACAATCGGTATCTCAATGGTGAATGTTGTCCCGTGCCTGTCAGGACCGACCCTTGTACTCACGTTAATTGTTCCGCCCAGGTCATGTTCAACAATGGGCTTGACTGCCCCGGCCAGACCGATGCCGTGACCGTCTTTTCTCGTCGTGAAACCTGTTGACCACAGCAGCATCAAATGTTCTGCTTTGATACCGTTACCATCATCCTCAACCTCGATACAGATGTAACCATCTTTTAAAGATCGTGTGACCCATATCGTCACGTCTGTTGCATTCGCTTGCCAGGCGTTAGCAACTAGATTAGAAATCACCTCGTTTAGACCGACCCTATCGCTAAATAATTTTAAATTTCCAACCTCATTGACGACAACAGGCCGTTGTTCACGATGAGTAGGGATAACAACCAGTGCCTCGCTTAAAGCAAACCAGGTTCGCTTCGGCTCTGGCCGACTGTAACGCTCGACGAGTTCCAACACCCGGACCCGAGCGTGTTGTAAATTCTCTAAATTGTCTCCTGGAACCAATCCTGCCTGATGAATTTCCGCGATCCCATCAAACCATAGCGGTCCTGACAATATTTTCTTGGTTTTAAGCATCAACGCCACAGGATCTTCTCGATTGATATCCAGTTCCTGCAATGCTCTCTTTAATCCTTTAGCGTTAACCGATGATTGAGAATGACGATCGTTTATAATAAGTTCTAAAAAGCCGTTGATTGCCATCATCAGGTTCCTCAAATCATGACGGAAACTACTGACCCGTTCCGGCGAAAGCGGGGCTATGAACTGTTTTACCCGATAGATAACCCATGCCCGCGTTCCACATCTTATCCCCGGTTCTATGCCACTGTTGGTCTCAGTTAATTGCAAATTACGCGCCTCCAACTTTTGCATAAGAAGTTCAATGGCCTGACGCGTGAAATCTTCTTCCTCATTGAATGTCACTAAACCAAGCCAACGCAAGATGGTGGCTGGAAATTTTGTCCCATTGTGACCAATAATGACATATCCGTTTTCTTTGATGATTGCGGCAAGACGCGTGGTCATTGCATCCACCAGCCCTGATTCAAAATGGACGCGGGGATCGGAAAAAACACTCATGATCACAGCCGCGTCCACCGAATCAGGTGCAAGCTCGCTGGTTTGGAAAAGCGCTTGATGACGCGGCAGCAAACAAAGGTTGTTTTCCGTCGACAATCGGTTTATTGTTTTCTGCCACAGGCGATGAGCGCGCTGATCCGGCTCATACATATCCACCTTAACCCCGAGAGAAGCCAAAAGTTTTTCCCAGGCGATAAAATTGTTCGAACAATCAGAGACGGGCAATCCCGGGCCAACAGAAACTGCCCGCTGCCATCGTGCGGCGCCGAGTCCCAGAAGCAATTGCCACGTTTCTTCATTGACCGTTGGATTACCAAACAGTTTTAAAAATACATAAACCAAAAGATTCAACACAATGCGCGTTTGGCTGGGCAATGGATCAAGTCGAAGAGCTTGCATTTCGGCGGCGATATCAGGATAAGCACTGTCGGCTTGAGCTTTGTAGTGCAAAAGTTCCTTCCAGGGCAAGCCATAAGTGATCGGAATCGATCCTCCTTTAACACGCCGCTCCTTGATCTTCTGTTCCCACGCCGGATTTGCCTCAACGACATCGATCGGCTGCGGACGAAATCCGGTCAATGCCAAATCACCTATTACGACTTGCAGCAGTTGAGGCGTTTCATCCAATCTGGTTTTACGCAAAATCCACCCGAACCGCGTGACCCTTGGATCACCGCTTTTAATCTGAGTCCCTCCCATTTCATCAGCGCCCTTGATCATACTCCGGAATTTCCAGATCAAACCAAACTGACGCCGGCCTTGGCCATCATGACCAAACATCCTATTTTGTTTGTAAATGATGGGGCCGTTTCCGAACAATTCATCGACGAGAAGTACAACGAAGATCATGACCATCACCGGCAATGCAACGATCAACACCGTCACGGCAATGGCCTTGCTCATGAAGCGATCGAACAATTCTTTAAAGACGACAACCGGCGGGGCGCGGGAGATCCGCCAGGCAAAAACGCCGGCCAATATTATTATCACCGCGATCCAATGCCACTGCACGTTCATGCCCAAGATCGCTTCATGTGATGATTGGTTTTGATTTCGGTCTTTGGATATGTCCGTCGCTGGCTGATGTTTATGCACAGTAAAATCATCAATGACATCAAATAAATCTGACCAACCAACGGCTTTAAATTTTGTCCTGCCGTGACGGACCTGCGCCATTAATAATTTCAACCGATTTTTTCCATTCAGGAGTATATCGGTCATCACTGCTTTGGCTTTTACGGGATCATTCAAATCCAGTACAGGACTTTCCTTGCCTACTACTTCCGGCAGGCCTCCCCTATTGGAAGCAATCACGGGAGAACCTCCGACAAAAAGCGCTTTAACCGCTGTCTGTGATAGCGACTCCATCAAACTTGGGATCACGACCATGTCCGCCGCTCCAACCCACAGCTTAAATTCCTCGTCGTTATAAGATGCCATTCGGTGAATTTTCAGATGGGCTCTCTGCTGTAATCTATCCAACTCATTTTTCTGATGAACGTTCAGCGCCCCTTCATTGACCACCACCCATAGCCTGGGACGATAAGGCAGAACATTATTGCCGGATAACCCGATCTGGATCTCTTCTAATAATTTCAAAGCCCATAAAGAATTTTTGACAGGCCGGTGATACGGCCCCGGCACAAAAACAATATGTGTATAACCCTGTTGGTGAATATTGCGTCGTTGAGCGCGGATGCGGATCAAATCCTGCGGCTGCAATTTCAAATGATCTAAATGAAGCGCCATGACCGGGGGTACCGCTTGAGTGACTGCTATACCTTTTTGCTTTAACTCATGCGCGATAAATTCGCTTACCGGAATAACCCGGTCGACACGAGACAAGAGCGCTATACTTTCTGTACTGACGTCATGAATATGCACCCAGGCCACAACGGGGACACGGTATTGCCGGGCTAAATCCACCAGATGCCGAGCGCTTTCCCCCTGATACGCATTCATTAAAAGAATTGTTGAATCATGTTTAACCCAATCGGCAAGATGGTCTTGAAGCGCATCAAAGCCTCCCAACTTGCGTCCTTCATTAGGCAGCAGAATCTCCTCGACAATCTGACCGCGATCATTTTTCATTTGAGAGCCAGCTAATGTCCCTGCCCTGATAATGGTAATCTTTATATCACTGTACGCCTGTTGAAAGGCCTCCACCATCGGCTGCAGCAGCACATTTTCTCCGGAAATATCAGAAGCAGTAAATGGATGATAAATAACCAAATGAATAGAAGCGTCTTGAGATCTGCCGTTATTTATTAATTTTAAGCCAATCGGCGTGCGGGAGAACCACCAGCCATAAACCTTGTTGAAACGCTTTTTAATTTCTTGAACTATCAGATTCAGGATAAGGCCTCCTCCAGCCTTTGCATCCAAAGGTATGAGAGCCCCCAGCCCCATGGTCAAATTCCAAAAACTAAAATAAACCAAAATGTTTCTGATCAACCAGGCATTATCTATGCCCAAGATATTAAACGCCCAAAGTCCGGCAATAATATTTCCCCACGGTCCGCCGACAAGATAAAGAATGCGTTGGCTGACGTTCTTGTAAGAAACAAGTTGATCCTCGCATAGTAAGCCTCCGTAATAATGAAAGCGTACCTTTGCGCCAACTAAATAACCGACGGCCGTATGAGCAAGGCTATGCACCCAGGCTGCCGCGTTAAACGCCGCCACATTAATCAAAATAATAACGAGCAAACCGACGGGCTTAAAATCCAGCGCAATGTCATGACCCAAAATATAAACGCTGGCGATGACACCAAGCAAGCCTCCCCACACTAAATACATATCCAATTTTTGATCCGAAAGAGCAATGTTCAAAATGGACAGACCTATTGAAAAAATAACGATTGCCGCAAAGAGCCACAGCAACACAGCTGATCCCAATCGTTCCATACCATCAAGCGTCCACACCATGGCCAAACCTTGCTGGGACACACCGTGCGAAGATGGTTGTAAAACAGATCTGGCACTAAACGACCCGATTTCTTTTTCTAACGCCGCAGGAAGTTGCAACAATATAAAATGCCCTTCCACCATAAAAGGATTCCATGAACGGTGAGGCTTATAGAATGGATTGGAATTCGTACCCAAAGGCAGGGTTCCTGTCTTGAGCAATCGATGGACGGCACCGGACCCAAGCGTTGAACTGACCACCTTAATTCCCGCCGGCACCATAGATCGATACGGCGGACGGGACTGCGTCATATAAACATATCCGTCGGGACGGGTGTGCGCAAAGATATTACGATAATAATCGACTGCTGAATTCTTATATGAGAGAGTACCCGCGAATCCCGGGAATTTAGCGATCGTGAAATCACTGAGATGAACCAGATCCGGCAAGGGAACAAGGTAATCGCTGTAGATGAAATGAACCCTGATGTCACGTTGCTTCTGCGTATCCCGAATCACGAATGTATATGTTTCTCCCTGCCTCTTCCCCGCAATTTTAAGATCAAAGGCATCGGTATCCGTCGGGATACGTTGAAAATCGGTATTGAGGACAATCCTTTCATCCTGTGTTATTAACTTATAACGGTTTTCGAGATCATGTCGGATACGAACCAAGAACGTCTTGATGATCTTTTCAATGTCGTATTGAGTCCCGGCATCAAGGAAATACACCTCTTCGACCGCCGGCATCTGCTTCACAAAATCAAACACTGTCTTAATATCGAGACCGCAGGCCGGATAGAAAATATTTCTGACCTTTGTGATGACATCCGTTGGGATTTCACTCGGGTCCTGTGCGGCGGTATCCCTGTTTGCCGTATCTTGTCCGAAAAAGAACCTATCCATGCGGGGCATAAGATCAGATGAAGTTCCGGCTAACACTACTTCCGTTGCAACAAGGGCTGATAGATGGGCGTCCTGACGGGTGAAGCCTTGAAGGATAAGATCGATCTCAACTTTTTCATGATGAACAATAATGTGCAGCGCGTCCTCAAGGCGGTCTGCGAATTCCCGTTCAAAATCTTCAGCAAGTTTTAAAGAAGAAAATAAAATATCAAGGTCGTCGTCTTCCGTCATCCGATTCCAGACAAATCCTCTGGGCGGTGCATTGGCGATCTGTTCGGTGAAATAATAAAACCTTATCTTTTTACCCTGATACTCGCTGATGAGTCCGTTCAGGCGAGGAATGGGAACAAATCGTCCTTGCTGCCACAAAGATTCGGCCGACGCGATCCGCTCATCGCTCATATCTCCCATGAATCCGGCGCCTTGAATTACTTTCGGATCTTTAGCGATCTTCTCTAAAAATATTAAAATGCGCCGCTGTTCGTCTTTGGCCGTAATGTTATGTTGTGCAAAGTAGGCAATGATGTGCGGGCTGTCCCGTTCCAACATGATCTGTTCCGAAACTCTGATATCTCTCGCATTAAGCGAAAGCCGGCGGTAGGTACTTATTTCATCGTCAATCTTACGTACGATAGCCGGATCATCAGACTTTTGATCCGGGCTCGCCATTTGACCGGCCAGCGTTGCATACATGGCACGGGCTTTTTCTTCAGCCGCTTGTTCCATGCCTTTCATCTGCCGATCCATCTTGCGTCCGTGCGCGCGGATCATAAGCCAGGCGATCAACACCGCAGCAAAAATTACTGCCGCGGCTATCATTGCCATGATCATTGGCAACGATACCTGCGCCAGCATCGGCATGGCAACCATTTGCACCGACGGATCGCGCGGCTGTTGCTTTTGCTGGATTCCGGCAGATCCCTGAACCGAGATAGTTTTGATCAATTCAGGCGCGGATTGCCGCATGGCCTCGGTTTGCGTCTTTAATCGTTCCAAAGTTGATTTAAGCTTTGGACCTACGGGTTGATAAAGGATATGGGCAGGAATCCCCAGCCCGGCGGCAAGACGAATGATGTGATCCACCGACGCCCGCGCGAACAAACGGCCCATTTGTTTCTGACCGTCTTTATCCGCGCTGGCAAAGGCCTCATACATATGCCGAATTCCGTCGTGCGCTGCACTGACACCGAGCAGCAATGACCAGAAGTAAACGGCGAACGGTGAATCAACCAAGGTCGTGCCGAAGACAATGGGCACGATTTTAGGCAATCCCCTGCCGTAAGCCTTCAGGAAAAATTCGTGGAAGCGGTCTTCATGAGCGGGAAGGATCGTCCAGTGCTGTTGGGCCGCATCCCAGCGGTGAGACTGAAAACTGGGTTGAGGGAAAATCAGCAAGCGTTCAAGATCCGGATCATAGCGACGGGCCACTTCGATCTTGTGCATCAGAGCCCGCAGTTCGCGCTCTTGCGCCAGGCCGCTTAAATTCGGATTGACCGCAATTCCGATCATCAATCCGTGAGGAAGATGAAGGCGGCCGTCACGGTACATTCTTCCTAAAATCTCGATGACGGCGACCGCGTCCGTAAAGCCGAAGCGGGCATAGAACCAACCTAATCCATGGCGCCAAAGGTATCCGCCCCATAGATGTTCGAGAAATTTTTTGATCTTCTGGAAAAGCCCGCCGCCGGAGATCACTAATATAATTTCAGCCCCCAGATCGACGGCGCAGAGCGCGCGGCGTTCGATCGTGCGGCGTGAGTGCATCTGCGCTCCCAGGTTGATCATCTTGCTGACCCCATCAGGCAACGCCGCAAGACTGTTGAGATTTTCACGCTGACGGTACTGGGTGAACACGCGCAACAAGCCCTTAAGCAAATTCACGATCAATCGCCAAAGATTTTTAAACGTACGTCCATGTTTAAATTCATACCATGGCCTGACAGCCACGATAAAGGCATCCGACAGCGGACGGTCAGGAACGGTCACCACGTGTACACCTGTTTCTCCGACGGCCGCAAGGATCGCCGGCCCGTCTTCCGGTTTCAAACCCTTAGACATTTCCGTGATATAAACCGGACGCCGGTTGTGGAACCGTCCGGCCGTCATCATTTCCGAGACCCGGCTTTGAACAAAAATATTCTGAGCATCCTCGCCCAAGGTCGACGCCCCCGCAACCAAAAGCGTATCAGGCAGAACATGATCGGTCGGCGACATCAATTCCACCGACGGAGATTCCTCATTGAGCACGTTCCAGTTCAATTCTTCATGTTTGATATCGGCAGGCATCAATGCTAAAGAAACATGGAGATGCGCTTTGACCACTTTAAGTCCGGCTGCCGTTGGATCGGCGACGTGGGCCACGACCTGTCCGCCATAGCATTGTGATCCAATGGTTAATCCGTCAACCGGCTGGACATGCCCCAAAATGCTGTGCACATAACGCCCGCGGTTATCGGTTGTGTTGTGCCGGAAGATCAATGTCTGGCCGATGAAATCACCGCCGTCTCCTTCCCTCGATGTATGAGGAATGATCGCAACCAGTGTTCCATCGGCGATCATGGCGACCGGTGCTCCCGCCTCGATGGTTCTTATTTGACCGCTTAAGTCAACGTAACGGCGCAGATCAAGTCCCTCATGCCTGCGGCGGCGCTGGCCCGGCGTTCCCCACCACTTGCGCAAAGACCTCATGAGCTCCCCATGATCAACGATCCATGCATAAACTCCGCCGGGGATAGTGAAATGTTTGAGCCAGGAGCCAATCCGAAGATCTTCCCAAGGAAGGCCCGTCGGATTGTGCCTGATCTCCATCATGGTCCACTGCTTGTTGCCGAATAAATGCGCGAGCGGACTGAATCCGACAACAGGGCCGTGCCCGGCATGTTCATATTTCAAACGGACTGCCTTAACGAGGACTTGGCTGTTGATCCACCCGGCCAGGGTTCCGTCATATTTCGCCACCGCTGATCTTCGGCGGGACGTGTAAAACAGCGTCGGATCACTCAAAAAGACATTGGTCTCATCCGTCGCTTCACTATACGTAAGAAGTGCGAGCTCTGCTTCGACCGCCTTATTCGAAACCAACATCCTCACGTCATGGATACCGCGAGTTGTTAAGTCCTCCCTGATCTCTCGAAGGATACGCCCGGATCGGGGCAGGATGTGACGGTCGATAAGGTCGTAATCGTCAATTTTGGATTCCGGGATCTCGACCAGGATTTCATCAAATTTGATCCCGGTCTGCGGCTTGTTCGGATTTCCCCACAAGTCTTGCCAGAAGGCATAGAACCGGGCTGGATCATGGATCTTCGTTTCATAGAATCCAAAGAAGGCACGCACGTCGTTCTCAGTCTGCAATCCGCGCAGTTTGCTTTCGAGTTCAAAAGTATCTAGTGCATACGTCTGCGCCAATTCGTTCAAATCCTGCCGGGCGAGATAGGGCCTTGTCAGGTTCTCATAAATCTTTCCATCGATAAAGGAGACGCGATCCGTCGGAAGGCCGGCCATGACATTGGTACGGTGGATGCGCAAAATGGTATAGCCTTGATCTTTTAGCATGTCAAGTGCAGCCGCCGGATTCAATAAATCAAAATTCATGTATCGTAATGTGATCGGTGAATCATGATACCTGGGGCCGAATTGGGCCGCTAAATCGCGCAGGATCTTATCGGAGTGATCGGCAAAGACATACTCGAATCCATCGAGGCTTACCTCTTCGATGCGGGCCAAAATAACCAGGCGCTTGAGTGCCTCGGCGTCGAAGTGCCCTTGCCCGGGGCCGGCGTTGATGAAGACAAACTTGCGCGCCGATCCACTCTTCCGGTTAAGTAACGTGGGAAGCAGCTGGCTATAGAAGAACCGATCGACCAACTGCCGGACGTACCGCAGCTCATCCTCCGGGGACCCTCCCACATCGCTGACATAACTGTCGGCATGGCGATTGTAATGGACATAATCGGTATGGCGTTCCCAGAAAAATGCGGCCATGGGCCAAACGATGCTTTGCGAAAGACGGACATATGCCCCATCCAGACCGACGAGCGCTTCACCAAAACTTTGTTCGCGATGGCTTCTGGCGACCGATGTGGCATGATCGATCGACGCACGCAATTTGTCAGCTTCAAGCACATCGCCTTGGGGAGTCTTTCTTAAGAATGGTTTCAGATCAATGGGCATTTCCCATTGCCGGGTTAAAAGGATGCCGGAACCGTTGCGGCGTTCGGCAAACCAGCGGATACCGACGGGAACCTGCCCATGCTGTTTGTGGACGGTTAAAATCCCTAAGCGCACACGGCCGGGCCGGAAGGCGGGCGCAACAGCGCCGAGACTGCTATTTAAGGCTTCCAGCGCATCGTTCAGAATTGGACGTAGTTTGATTTCCCTCAACCGCGGCTCAAATTCAACCGTTACACCTAATCCCTCAAGCTGAGAAATACCTTGGATATAGCCATTGTGTTCTTGGAGCTTTGGCCTGCCGCGAAGAGTGCTGGGTGGGAAGCGGGAAATGAAGAAAACAAAAACGCCGGCCAATATCAGGATCGCAATGGCCCAATGCCATCCGTCAACTGTGCCAAAGGCAAAAATCAAAGCTTGAGATGTATCGCTCGGAGCGCTGGACGTTGAACTTTGGACTGTAGGCTGTGCAATTTCTCGAGCATCCGCGGTGATCTCAACCGGCACTTGGAACTGACCGTTATAGACAATGGCAAAAGTTTTACTTTGTGCTGTCCCCAGGTTTATGTACTCAACACCGCGAACACCAATGGCAACTTCCTCGTCGTTGATGATCATATCTTCCAACGTTACCCAACGGCGCTGATAGCGGCCTGTCCCCAGCTTAATAAGCGTTGTATCACTTTTCCAGTTGTAGAGATAATCTCCCTCCGCCGGCACATCCGCTTCATCCACTGACGGCACCGGCGCTGTGCCATTGGCCAGCCACCAGAGGATCCACAACGCCTTGACCTTATCGCCGAAGAAACGCGCAACGCGCGGAATATTACTCATATCCGACGGGAAACCGATGATGGGAACATCCGCAATAAATTTTCCGGCAAACTGGCCCCATTGATACAACACGATCGATCCTTGCGGAAGCCGCGGCCGGCCTTTTTCTTGATCCGCCGGGATCCATACCGTTGCCACCCACGCGTCGGGCGCAAGCCACGGCGCCGGATCAACAGTCACGATCGGATCTTTAATTTCTTCTCTCCAAATATTGATGCGTACATCCTCACGCCAGAAATAAATCGCTTCCCGGTTAAACAATCCTTTTTGCCGCTCGCCTAAACGTTCTCTCGTCATTTCCCGGAATTCCGGTGCCACATCATTGCGCAATATTCCGGAAACGATCTCTTGAGATACAACCGCTTCCGGCGTCGGAATATTCCAAATGACTTTACCGGTATGGAATTTTCCATCCCTCACCAGCACGTTACGGGCAATGACCATGCGGCGGCCGGTTAGTTTACTTGTCACCTCTAATTCAATGTCATAATCAAATGCCAATACCGGTTGGATGGTCTTGACCCCATCTTGTCCGACGACAATAAATTTATTGATCTTGCGGACGATCATTCTTGCTTTTTCGCCGGCATAGGCGCGCGTGGCATTAAAACCAACGGGTTTTTTGGACCCGTCGGCTTCCGTCACAGAGGCAAGACTGACTTCCCCTTTATCACCGACCATTTTTTCGGCAACCACCATGGCATCGGCAGGAATTTCTTCGCCGCGATTGATCAAAGCAACCACATCCATAAATCGCTTGGCACGTGATGAAACTTTTTGGTCGCCTAACCTGGCCGAATACACCGTTCCTTTTTCCGAAACAGCAGGGATATCCAAATCAGACGGGACAACTGTGACCTGAGGCTGAAGAATGATCATTCCCTCTTGCAATTGTGCAGGATCAATGGGAGCTTTCGAAACATACGCCGGCGGTTGTACCGGCGTTGTTGAGACTTCAACTGAAACGGAAGGTGAAGGCATTGATCGACGCAATGAAGGTTCAACCGCTGCAGGTTTTGATACAGGCTCTGGTTCGGGTTGCCGTACAACAACAGGCCCGCTCTTGCGCTCGACCGGTTCTTGTGTTTCTTCTCTAATAACAGGTAACGGCTCGGCAACAGGAGCCAACGGTGCCGTTGGCGCAGGCTGCTGGGGCTGACCGAGTGTTGATGTATCAAGTATTTGAGCGGCTCTTTGTCTTTGTGCCAAAATACGGTAATAAGCATCCCATCCATACTCCCGACGGATTTCCTCCAAACTCATCTGATCTAATGATACTTCCGTCTCATCGTCGTCAATGGTTGATCCTTGGGACGATAGCTCCTGCGTTGGCAATGTTTCCTGTATTTGCGGTTCCAGCGCTGGTAATTCTTCTATAACCTCGGCTACAGCAGGCGTGAGTTCTTCGTGTTGTGTCGGCTGAGGCTCTTTATTTTCGGCCACTGCTTCACGAACAGGCTCTTGAACGATTACCGGCGGCGCCGCAACTTCAGGCACCTGAGGTTTAACGCGCGCCAGAACAGTGCGTTCAAATGTTATCTTATTTAAATAATTGTCTTCCGTCACAATATCCAGAACAATGCCGTGCGCACGCCACTTCTGCTGGACCGCGACCGCGTAACCGTATCGCAGTGAAGGCACCTCAACCACCATGGGCTGATAACCCTCCGCTTCAATGATCACTTTTCCGTCAACAATCTCAACAGGATAGTAGAGCCCTTGGGCCAGCGTTCCCTGCTGCCAATACCACTTGGCAATGTTGGTGCGCACGGCAACATCAACATTCGTGTTATGAAGAGGAACACGGCGCGGTGTTCTCACCGCCTCAAACATCGGCAGCATCCTCATAGCTTCGATCATCGATTCAGACAACGGCGGATTGCTGTAAGGATTATCAACCCATAAATCGATCAATGCTCGTCTCTGCGCTTGCTCCTGATCGATCAGCGCCTGTTGCTGCGCTTTTTGATCGGCATCCAACATTTGCTGAACGTTCACCGCGTGCTGACTTCGCTCGTTTTGCCACATCGTTTCCTGCGCCGGTTCCAATCGCAAATTGGTCTTTAAAATACCGGCGATGATTTTCTCGGCAAGGTCCAAATGGTGTTTGGCTTGCGGAAGGTTATTTCTTTGAATATAAAGCTCGCTAAAGAAGTGATGAATCACCAGGGCATAGAGATCCTTGGCACTGACCGTGTGCATGGGATGCGTTGGGTCAACATCGTAAAGAGATAAAAGCCAGGTCAAACGATCATGCGCTTGAACAAAATTTTTCTCCACATGTTTTTCTCGTCGCTGTCTGGCTATTCCTTCCGCTGGAGTCTGCTGACGGCCTTTCACTGCTTTTGCCATAAACCCTTCAATGCGTTTTATAAATTCATTGAAGTTAGACTGAATACTGCGAAAAACTTCTTGTTCAATGCTGATCCTTAGAGCATTTTCTGTCCTGAACTCGCCCAATGAAGAACCGGTCAATTGGGCGGCAACCGGCTTGTAACGCTCAACAATATGTGATCCCGACGACAATTCCGCAAGGGCCAGCCTTAACTGATCAATGTCATGCACAGTTTCATCTTTGTATAACATCGCCAGACGGGTTCGCGCTTTAAGAGCGTAGATACCGTTAGCATTTTGCGGCTCTGATGAACTATCAGATTCATCATATTGGGCCATGGCCAAGGCCCGAATGAGAACATCCCTGGCCTGGTGGATCTGGCCGTTTCGCTTAAGCGCCTTGGCCTGGTCGATCAATTCCAGAAATCCTCGACGGTCAAAGGTAATTCTTGATACTTGTTCATTGCTCATCGCCGGCTCAAAGATCAGCGGGACAATTCGAGAAATCCATCGCACAGCTTTGTTGAGTTCCCAGAGGGCGTTGTTGAAGTTGTGGACAAGGGCAGCAAGTGGATAGCCGAACCACCAGAGATATTGGAACACGTCGAGGATCTTGCGTAAAGCACTGATATAATCGCGGCTGGAGAACTCGTGATCATCAACAAATTTTTGGGTGAGATATTTATTTTCTGCTTGATTAAAGAGCGGATACAATTTGAAGAACGGAAGCTCCTCGGAAAATCCAGCGTAAATCATCGACAACCACCGCGCCATCAGCCATCCGCCGAGTTTGTAAGGCACGCCCTCGCGCCAGCGTCGATTGTTGTACGCGTCATATCGAGCTTTGAGATCTTTACGCATAGCGGGGACAAAATCGGGCTTGTCTGTATTGACAACCTTCCCTACGGATGCTAGACTCCCATCAGATATTTCTAAAGGAGTTAAAAGATGTTCAAAATTCCTATTACGCTTACGACCGAACAAATCAGCGCCGCTATTGACAACCTGCCGGAACGCGAAAAGATCAAGATCGCCCGAAAACTCAACAAACAAAGCATTCGTCTTCGCTGGCGCAGCATTCTCAGAGACATTGATCTGCGTTTGAAAAAATTCCCCATGACCCGCCAGGACGTCCTCAACGAAATCACCGCCTACCGCCGGGAGAAACATGCGGGTCGTCGTTGATACCAGCGTATTTATTGCCAGGCTAATCAAAGACTCGTCTTGCCGGCGCATCATTAAAGCGCTGCAGGAATCGCTATTCATCCCTGTCATCTCTGCAGAAACATTCAATGAACTCCTTGACGTTGTATCCCGCGCCAAGTTCCGCCGTATCATTGACCACTCCATCGCTTCCCGTCTCGTCGAAACGCTCCAGTCCCAGGCCATGCTCGTTAAACCAACTACCCGCGTATCGGCCGTCATTGAAGACCCTGACGATAATTGTTTTCTTGATGCCGCGCTGGAATCCAAAGCCCATTGTGTGGTTTCGGTAGATAACCATCTGTTATCGCTGAGCCCTTTTCGCAATATTCCAATCCTGCGCCCAGCCAAATTTCTTGAATTGTTAAAAAAGTAAATCACGGCAACCGCCAGTATGATCAACCCAAACGCGTTGTATCCGTCGAGCATGATGGATATGACCAGCGACTGCGGCTCATCGTCTTCTGGTTTCGTCTCTGATTTCCTCGGCAACATGGCCGCCCCGCCCGAAGCGTCAGGAGCCGCAACTACCTCACTGCCTGTTGATTCACCCAACTTAGATAAATGCGATTGAGCACTCAATGCCACGCTGGCCTGTTCTTTAAGTGACATTATTGACCTTTTCCTTTGTAATGTCAGATTTCCAATACTCGTTGTCGACGGGTGTTGGAAATCTGACACCGGGTTTGGTAGAAGGAAGGTCAATAACACGGCGATCTCTTGACCCGTTAGATAGCGCCATTGTCCTTGATTCAAACCAGTTAACTCCAACGGACCGAATTTGATCCGTTCCAGGCTTCCGGCCTTGTTTAAAAGCGGATGCCCGACCACGGCGCACATTTTCCTGACCTCATGGAATTTTCCTTCGGTAATTGTTATTTCTAATACCGATGATCGCGTATTTCTGCTGCCAACTTTCACTAAAGCGGGTTTTGTGGTGTAAGAATAATTTCTGGACGTTTTGGGCTCCCGGGCTTGCCGGTTAGGAATTGGCAACTGAATGCTCACTCCTTTTCTTAACCGATCCACAGCCTCATCGCTGACAAAACCCTGCAGCTCTGCCCGATACGTCCTTGGGATGCCGGAGACAGGCAATGTCAAAAAATTCGACATCCTGCCGTCATTCGTAAACACAATTAATCCTGTCGTATCGAGATCAAGCCTGCCAACGGCGGTCACGCCTTGTGGATTTTTAGCTGACTTAACCACATTTTCCGGCAATAACTCATAGATATTTGACTGGCCATGCGAATTTTCCCGTTGCGAAACATAGCCCGCCGGTTTATTTAAAATGACATAGACATGCTTTGGCGACTCTTGTCGTCTAGCTTCCCACGCCATCGCCAGCGGACGGGTGATGTCGTCGGAGGTGATGATCTCAAGGTTATAGGCCATATGCCATCGAGCACTAGTTAAGCTGGGTGTGAAAATATCGGCCTGTGTATTTAAATTTATACCGAGATTAAATGAGAAAACGAATTGCGGCGGCGGCTGTCTGAACGGCTGGGCGAGTTCCTGCGCTATTTGTTCCAATTTTTCCTGTAGGTCTTCCCAAATGCCGGCATGCATGGGTTTATAGGGCGTGGTGTTATTTCCTATGAAGACCGCGCCTTTATGATCGTGAACAAATTCCCGGACGTATTGATCAACGTCGGGTTCGAGTCCCAGCAGAATGTCCCGCCAATAAGGAAGAGCAAAATACATTAGCGTTTCCCACAGAGGACCGATGATCCCGCCGATCAAAAGACGGGATGGAGCAACTAACCGATCCGATAAAGTTCTCAAGCCCGGCTGGATCCAATGCGGCGGCGGGATAAAGGCAATGGCGCTCGCGATCCACAAAAGAATGCCGACGGCCAGCCATCCGGTGTTCCAAGCGAATAACCCGACGGCAAAATAGGTCAGGACCGTAAGGCCGCGAATGTGCGTATAAATCCAACCGAATAAACTTCGGGGAATAAGGCCCACTGGTTTGTCCGACAGCCCGTCTCGGCCTTTGTCGATTTTATCGAGGCCGGACGAGATCTCACCATCATCAAGGGTGATGATGGGCATGGCGGGGACAAAATTAAAATGCGGCTTGACTCTCCCAAAAGCGAATGTTACGATTAAGCCAATTATTACAAGAGGCATTATTAAATGATTAAAATTTCCTCCAATATCCAGGACATTAAACGCGCTGTGCGCAAACTCCCCGCGCGCAAACGCATGGAATTGCTGGAAAGCCTTGAGCTCGAGTTGTTCCCCACCCGACTTCGAAACATTGTCCGTCTGATCCGCTCCCAAGCCAAAACTTCCTCCCTCCGGAAGATTACTCAAATCCGCAGCCGAATTCGTCAACAAAAGAATGCCCGTTAAATCAAAAGTGGTTATTGATACCAATGTGTTCGTTTCCGCTGTTTTGGGAGGCAAAATCTGCCGCGGCGTTATATCTGCTTTGGCCCGCAATGAATTCGCACTCGTTGTCTCAGAGCCAATTCTTAAAGAAATACGGGACATTCTATTTGATCGGGAATTGGGCACTCTGGATCCTTCATACGTCGAGGAATTATTTCGAACAATCGGTATGAAGGCTGCTGTCGTTAAACCGGCCCGATCCTTGATTATCTGTCGTGATCCCGACGACAATATGATTATTGAAGCCGCGGTAACTGCAAAAGCTAACTGCATCATCAGCGGGGATAAAGACTTGCTGGTGCTCAATCCTTTCGAAGACATTTCGATCGTCACCCCGCGCGAATTCCTCCAAACGCTCAAAAAATAAATCATCGACAAAATACCTAGCGTAAAGGCAAGCCCACCATATTCGCCGAGCGCGGCGAGCATGGCCAGCGACTGCGGCGTATCGTCCTTTAATTTATTTTCTGATTTCCCCGGTAACATGGCAGTCATAATGGAACCTTGTTCAATAAATTTCCTTATTTCAGCCTTTACATAATCCGGCTGGCCATTTAAAGCGTGGTGGATGAATTGTTGTGTGAGATGAAGATTCCGGTTGAGCCCGAGATGAATGCCCTTGAGAATACTTTGCACATCTCCAGGAATTTGCGATCGCACAGCAACTCCGGATTTTTGATAAACGTAATTGCGGAGTAATGACGTTAAAAATTCCGCCGGAGTCATTGACCCTGCCTGTTTCTTGCGTCGGAACAAATCCATCACAATCGCGCGGCGGCTTCCTTTACCAACGAACAAAATGTTGGCGGAATTCATGTCAAGACAAGGGAAGGAAACCGGAACATCCGAAGATAATTCCGCACAAACTCTGGTCCAGGTTTTCGCAATTGTGACCAATTCTTCACAAGATAAACCTTGCGGTACTCCGCGCTTTTGTGCTGTATCTCCATCGCTGATCCACTCTTCAAAATAATGACCGTCAAACTCGTCCCCATAAACCGGAACTAATCCAGAGGGACTTAACTGAGCAAATGCCCGGCTTTGTTTTACGTCTCCAATAGAGTTATGCTTGAATGCGATAGCAACGGAAGGAACGATCGTCACCTGTTTAGACGCCCACATGAACTCATCAATATTGCGAAAGAGGTTCAATCGAAATACAGCACGTTCGGAAGAGCGGATGAAATGAACATAAACGAGGGCAATATCTTCATAACGTAAATCGCACTGAGTATTTTTAAGGAACGTTGATATCTTTGCCTTATCTGCGAGAAGGACTTCCATTTCCTTCTGAATGGTTTCCCAGCCACCTTGATAACGATTACCATTAGGGCTTACCCAATCAACAAAATAATTGAGATGATTAACTTTTCTAATCCGGCGGACATTCTCTCGGAAATCATTCTGTTGAACGGCTGGTGCTTTCGCCGCATCGGCCTTTGAAGCTAAAACATCTGTCAGATCGACGGGCAAATTCTCGTTGGCCACGGTAAACGGCTGGTGAACAAAATTATCCAATTGATCACGGAGGAACTCATCGAGCCAAGGCATATTTTTGATACGTGATGTGCGTAAACTGATTCGCCAGTACTTCACATCCTTGATTAACTCACCGGCCTGAGAGAATCTCAGCCAGATATAACCACGATAATCATCAAACTTATCTTTTGACCAACGCCCAACAACCGATCCATCATCAACGGTTACAAAAACGTCAAAGGTGATTTGTTCCCAAGGCTCGTAATCCAGATAAGCATCTGCTTCCTTCCCGACATAAACGATGTACTTTTTGCTGCCGACCTGTTTACTGAAATACATTCCCCTGGCGATTTTGGTCGACCCTAGATTAAGTTCCCGGATCTCTTCAACCTGTTCAAAACTTTCCGCCATCGCCGGAGTTCCTTGACGGGCGGCGAAAACGCGGCGGTTGTGATCGGCGTGAACGCGGGCGGCGGCATGCAGACCGTCGCGATGGGCCATGAAGGCAACGATCTCGTCGGATATCCCCAATTGTTTATATTGTTCAAAAGATTCTTCGTATTGCAGAAGGTAAGCCTGATTCGTGTAGCCAGCGACGATGCGCAGGATGACGCGGTCAGCTTCTTGCATCGGATGAGGTTCTAATGTAACGGCATCAGGGACTTCACCATTATGATAATCAACAAAATTTTCCTCCGGCGGGGCCTGGCCTTCGTAGCCTTTGCGCCATTCGGCTTCCTGGGCGTAGGCATTGTCATAATAAAATGCGTCTTCCAGGCCCTGGGCCCTCGCCCTCTTTAAATCTTCAATGGACTCCGTCGACATGGCGGGAACCTTATCACTTCCCGGAAAAGAAGATGTTCTGCCTTGGCTGCGCTTGAGGACAAAGACAACCTCTTCTTCATCATCGCTATCATCCCGTAGCGCATGCTCAGGCTCAAGGCCGGCTTTGGCAAACATTTGATAAACCTTCGCGTGAGTATTGCGGTACCACACAACCGCTCTGGCCCGACGGGAAGACAGAACAACGCTTAAACCTTTGATGAGATTCCTGATGAATACTCCGCCCCGGTCGCCGTCCCAAAAAGTAGCCAACGAAAGAGGCCTTACGTGATCCAGTTTCAACATCATCCGATAAAGCAGCTTGTCAAACAGACCCAACTTAATTTGATCAGTTTTGTAATAAGGAGCATTGCTGACCACAAACAAAAATTTCTTTGGACCGAACACCAGCGATCGCCGTGAAATGATATTATCGTGCACTCTGGCCTCAACGGGGAAGCCGGCCAGTTTGGCCAAAATTTTTGTATTGGCGATCTCAAAAGGATTAATGCCGACGACATAAACAGGTTTATGCGTGGCCAGCCAGATGATCCAGGCATCGATCCCCGAACCAGGCCCAACAACGAGGCTCGCATCATCGTCCTTAAAAAGCAGATGTTTTGCATGGAAATAAACATTGTGGTGATAGTGTGCGTCCGTCGCAAAATGTTCTGTAGTAGCAGGCGAATAAACAGCGGGCGTAAACACAGGGAAAATAACCTTCGGCCGTTTATTTCGGGTCGAAAAAATGTGGTCCAATTGCTCCCGGCGAAGATCCGATAATAATTCAGGGCTAAGGATCAATTCACCCGGATCAAATTCCAAAAATACAGGATACCCCAATCCTTCGATGAATTCGACATGCACATAAGGCATTTGGTTATGGTCCGGCACCGGCTGGACGATCTGGGCAATATCCATGGAATAGGTGTAATTGCGGATATACATCTGATTGTAAGCGCGTTCATAACCGAACGCCTTCCATTTTGCCCGGGTAAGTGTATCTTCCGCCGGCGGGATTTCAAAATAATACGGCGTGAGATCAAAGTAATACATTTTTTGACTTTGAGCCTTCTGGCGAAGCTCGTTGGAAAATGCCGGGAAAATGGCAATGAGATACCCTTCTTTGTTGTAAAGCAATTCATAATTTCGGGTAGGGGCTAATTCATTGTGCAGGATATCCAGACCCACCGGCGCTTTCTGCGGATCACGGCGTTTGGGTGTACGGATCGTATGGACCGTTAACCCGCTCGGTCCGTCGAGCCTTTCACTGATGAATTCTGCCTGTTCAAGATTGAGCACTTTGAGATATTCATAGGCCGGCATATTTTTAAATTTGGAAAGCATCTCGTTGGCCTGAGCGGCGTAGGTCCCGGACTTTGCCGGATTATTCGACGACGCACCAGCCACGCCGCTAACGATTAACGACACAAACATCACAACGGCGAGCAATGCGAATACGCTCAATCCGCCGAACGCGGCGAGCATGACCAGCGACTGCGGCGCCTCGCCGCCAGTCCCCTTCTCTGATTCACCCGGCCGCATGGCGAAAGCAGTGAGAACTGTCTCCGAACGGGGGCTGTCCCTTTCTTCGTCCATCATCGCCTGATCTTTCCATAATGATTTATCAAGCACCGCAACAAAATAACTCCCTGCCGGAGGCTTAATATCAAAACCTGCTTTTGTAAAAAGTTCGCGTTCGGACTTTGTTGTAAAATACGTGGCATTGGGTTTTAAAATTCGCTTTAAACCTGCGGTCATTGCGGACAGTGTAGACCAATCAGTACTACCCCAATCAGGATACAAAGTGTAATCAAATACTCGCCTCGAATAGGCAGCATCAAAAGTGTGGTCGGCAAATTCGTTGTGTGCAATACCTGCCTCATAAAAAAACAACTGATTACCAAATTTAAAATGTCTCTCGGCAAGTTCTTTTCGAAATTGAACATCACACCACGACATGACATGTAGTTCTGCATCAGGAAATATTTCAAAGAAGTCCCAAATTTCTCCAGGGTCATCACCCGGACCGATCAACAGCCATTTGCCCCTCGCAATTCTACTGGCAACATCCGGCTTTAATTTTTTAAGCATGACATCCATCAATATAGGCCACATCTGCTCTTTAAATTTGCGAGGCCCGTTGTCTACATTCATCGCCATCGCCGGGCTAAATATCCAGCGCGCGATGAACTCTTCAAGATCCGTCCCGACAAAACGACTCCATACCGAACGGACCGGAGCGGCGACCCGTCGCTGCCAGAAGGAATTACGCCTGGCTTCTTGCCGCGCCTCTTCGGCCTGTTTTTCCTCGGCATTGGGTTCATCCGGCAGATGGGACCACAGTCTGTGAATATCGCCATGCACGCCGGCCGGTTTCAGGTCTTCAAGTTTTTTCCATTCATGGACCGGCCCGGAATCACTGTGGATCTCAACAGCTTTTTTCAGGGACATACCGCCTTCAATAAGCATCGCCGCGATCGAGGCAGCGTGCGGTCTTATTTCCTCGAGCGTCTTAATGAATATCAAAACGATCTTTCCTTGCGGACCCTTAATATCCTCGCCGTGGATGACACCCCAGACGAAATCGGCCTTCGGCATTCCTTCGTCGTCGTACACCTGGACAAACAGCGTTTCCGCCTGCGCCATGGCCGCATGATGATGTTCCTTGTTCGGCGCATACAAGCTCGCGCCGACAAACAAGTTGATGGATTGCTTAGTTAAATGAATGAAGAAGGTGACGCTCTGAGGAAGTTTCTTGGAAGGCGCGGCGCCGGTCATCCCGCGGATGATTTCGGTGAACCAGGCATGTGTGGCTAAAACCTCCACCGCTTGAGCGGCTTCCGGTTTAAGTCTTTCTGATTTCCTGACATCTCCGTGGAACACGCCCATTCCGGGGCCGATGGGATTGGCCTGGAAGAAATTCTCCATATTTTGAGCGAGCCCTTTGTTGTCCTCGGTCGTGAACCGTGGCAGCTGCCCGCCCACCCTGTGTCCGAATGCGCGTGCCCACCGTCGGAACAATTGGAAATGAACAAAGCTGACCGCAATAGCCAGAGGTTTAACGAAAAATTCCCAGAAAGCATTGTATAAAATGTGCAGAACGATCCCCGCCCGGAGCGCTGCCAGATCTCCGAGTCTGGATTTAAAAAATATAAACCGAATCACTGCCTGAAGGACCGTGATGATGCCGCCCAGCGTCCAGAGAATGGCCTTGGCCAATCCGCGCACAGGGTGTTCAGAAATCCATTGCGACCGGGACATCTTCTTATTGGCAATCGTCACCTCTTCATGGATCGGCGCATACCAAAGTGATATCTGTAATTTCTCCTGCCAGGTTTCAGCCTCATCATAAAGTTCACGCCATTGCGGCAGCATGGCGGGGGTAGAAGGCTGCTGAGGAACAGTCACGGCGATTGTCAAATCATCAGCGCCGTCTTTGATGTATTCGTCCCCGATAACAACGGCAAAATCAATGGTCTCAACGCCTTGGGCTGGTGTTGCCAAATCCAGCTGATAACGGCCATTGACAAATTTAAAGAAGGCCCGTGCGGCCCGATTGCTGAACACCTCGGCATTGGAAGAGGCCATCATTTCTGCGGGAGGAAGAAGAACGTACCAATTATTAACCCCAAAAAGCAACCACGGTACATCTTTGATCGTGACGTTTTCAACGATGATGGTCGCTGTATTCCCGGCGCGGACAGATAAAGGATAAATGATGGTCCCAAACGGTGTAATAAGAAATCGTCTGGGATCGGTGTGAGAGAGATCTGCTTTACCAGCCGCCCGCCGCTGATCATAATAAGCATCAATATCAAACGGTCCCCACCAATCCTCGTGAGGTTTCTTGGAATTGGAATCAAAAAGATCGGCCATGGCCAGGATGCGCGGATAACGGGTGGCATCAAGATGTTTAAAAATTTTCGGAACTCGGCCCAGATAGACCGCAAGATTATATTCGAAATGCGCTTTTGCGGCAGCCTTGATGCCGGCTTCGTGAGCTTGGGCGACGGCCTTTTCCGAACTCAACTTTTTGTTACCGAGAAGTTTTAACAATTTTGACGTATACGCTTCTATGTAAGCCTCATTGTTCGCCTCAAAGACTAACTTGAGAATCATTTCATGTATTTTCTCTCGTGGCTCAGACTTGCCGGTCGCCAAGTTAAGAACTTCGATGTGATCTTGAATTGCTTTCTCAATATCCCTATCCACGCCGGGCGTGGGCCTTCCGGCGCGCTCTTCACGCTCGGAAGCATCTTTCAAAAATTTAATGATACGCCAATCATCCGTTCGCCATCCTTCTCGCTTTGCCCGAGCAAGGAATTTCCTGAATTCTTTCTGGTCGACCGGCAGCATGGCGGGAACTCGGCCGTTCGTTGGATTCATATCAGCAGCTTGACGCATGACACGGCACACATAATAATTAACCGTTGCTATATTGATCAGCGTCTGCCCGGCCAAAGCGGTCCGCAAGGCATCCCGCCCGATATCACGCATAAAATCCGACGAGGCGAGCCGGCTCAATCGCTGAACCATCGGTTCAACGATCGATTGCATCAGTTCATCAAATGTTGCCGCAGCGGGCTTGGGATTTAAATTCGTTTCGGTTCTTGTTGAAGCGGCACCTATTTTTCCATTACCGCTGACCAATCCCGTTTCCCCATTGCCGTTATTTTCTCGATCTTTTTCTTTCTTGATGACCTTTATCACCACAGGCGCTTTGACTTTCTCTACCTTTGGTTTGGCCTCTCCATTTCCAGAATCATTTCTCGGTTGAGAAGGTGTTGATGTTCGAGGCTTACGAACCGTTATTATTTTTTGCATAACCGGACGCATCTGAATCGCGGCTCTCAGACGCGTGTTCATTTGATCAGCGACGCGATCATAGCCTCGCTTGCGGTAAACATCCTCAAACGCATTAATGATTTTAGGTATCTCCTGTTCATAAACAAATTGCTTAGGAAGAATACCGCTTTCCAGGCTGATGATGACTGCCTGTGACGCTTCAAGCTGTTTACGGTTCAAACCTGCTTTGGTACGGAATAAAATGAGCACATCTTTTCCCTTACGTTTATCAGCCTCGGTGAGCAATTCATCCTCGCTCAGCCAGCCAAAGACATTCAATAAATGTTTTTCGATCTCGGCCACATCCTTGTCACTGACGCGGTCATCATCTTTGAAAACGGTCCGCAGGCGCCCAATGATCAGAGTGACATTCTCAAATGACACGGGAGAGCCATATTTTTTATTATGTTTAAGAATCGTATCAAAACCTTCTCTGACACTTCGCTTGCTCACTCCGGTTTGATTTAATAAAAATTCAACGAGATCATAGCCTTTCTCTTCTCGTCTTAATTTTCTAGCTTCATCCATCAAATCTTTTCCGCTCTTAGGAACATAGGCCTCAATATTCCAGACCGCTTCGAGTTTTGCCTGGATCAAGGCAAAGGGAACCTGCTCTTTGTCTTGCGCGGTTTTATCTTTTAAGGTAACGCGGGCATCTTTGCCTTGTTCCATATGCTCACGCAAGACCGTGATGATCTTTGCCATATGGCGGGCGGTGATGCCTCGACGGGTGCGGTTCGTTTCCCGTTCTATTGCCGGAAGGACCGTATCCAGATCAGCGGCGCTGAGCGGAACATCAAATTGGTCAAAAATTTCCCGGGTTAAAGCAACCTTTGTGACAGCGCTGGAATTTAGCCGTTCCTTTAATTCCGAAGCTGACCAGCGATGGAAGGCTTTCATTTCAAAAGCCGTTTCAAGTTTATCCTGCACTTGTTTACGGGAATACAGCTCCGCCTTCGCATGCAACCCGACGATGTCATCAATGATATTGGCCAAAGCCCGTGGAGTTGGACGACTGTCCTGAGCATCCCTAAGGACAATCCGCCCCTTCTTCCAATCCTGCACTTTGGCCTGTTCTTCCAAAAAGATCACAACCTGCCAGCCGCGCTTAACCGGATCGGTATACTCTTTATTCAATTCCGTGACCCGATCATCGATGGCTGTCGCATTCAATTTCTTAAGAGGCTGAATACCGTCATAAATACGGATCAACAATGCTTCAACCTCGTCCCCGCTCAAAGGACCCAAAAGATCATACGCCGGTTTCAATACATTGATGATCCTGGTCAATGATTCCCGGGACATTTCCTTGTCATCATTCTCAAGAAGAATGACATGCGATTCGTTGCCTAAATCCTTACTGTATAAATTCACTTCTGTTCTTAAAACACGCAAGGCCATCCCGCGTTTATTTTCTTGAAGATGCTTGTCAACTTTAGCCAGCAAGGCATTGCGCCAGGCGGCTGGATCGGCACTGTGCAGGCGAAGCGCTTTTTCCACATCGTCACGTTTTAGATATCGAGAGCGATCTTTTTGGTTGATGAGCGTCGTGATCTCGCGCAATGAAACAGCGTCAAATTGATTTAAACCTTCTTTTCTGAGCATCAGGTAATCCGGATTTCTGGCCCGATCTATTTCAAAACCGATCTTACGGTATATCGCGATAACATCCTGGGAGAATCTGTTTGTTCTGACATCAACAATGACTGTTTCATTACGCAGATCTTTCAATCCGCTGAGAACAAACCTTCTTTCTAAATAATTAAACTCAATGACTCCTTGCTCTGAAACAACCCTCTCTTGACGGAAATCACGCGCCGTCACCGGAACGCCGTGAATATTCTTATTGCGCAATCCCCAGTCGACAAACGCCAGATAGGCAAAATCTACCGGCCGCGCTCTGTTCACTCCCTTGATCAACGAGAAATAATAAGATGCGTAATGATATTCCCCGACGGCATATTTATTGATCTTATGGTATATGGCCGCATAAGGGCCGTAGTCAGGTTCTTCCCGAATATCACCATTTAGAGGACGGCCTTTTTTATTTTTCTTAAATACCTTGGCTGAAGGATCCAAATTAAATATGGCCATTCCGTTAGAGTGGGCATAGGCATACTTATTTTGATCTACCGCCCGGATCGTTTCATCCGGCAAAAATTCCACACGGAATGTCGTCGGACGACGGTTGGCCACGGGGCGAATACCGCCATGCTCTAAATATCCGCCGATGTCGTAATCAGCCAGATTAACGGGAAGGGAACGTTTTAATGACGGGATATATTTATAGGATACCGCTGGGACTGCTCTATCCTTCATCTGGATCCAGTAAGATTTATAATAAACATTAATGACCTGGCCATGATTGACATCCTCTTCAACAAGGACAACCACGGTTCGGCCGATATATTGTCCGGGCACGCTGTTTAATACCTGGCCGGCGACCGTGATCTTGCCGTAGCCTTTGCTTCCTATCGCGACAACTTTTTCCACTGGCCGGGGAAGTTTTCTGATCCTTTCTTGATAATATTTATTACGAATTAACTGTTCGTCTTTACTGTTTCCCGCCATCGCCGGGGCTGCTGTACGCACTGGACGTGGGGATGATTCAGCAGACGTATCTTCCCCTGCCACGCTATGTCCATAGAATTTCTTAAAGTCCGTCAATAATTCCAAACCTGTGGTAACACCGGCAACTTCTTTGTCGAGATCGGCATGCCAAGTGTTCGTATCGCTATTTTTCTTGAGGACAATATCCGGAAGGTCTCGGCGTTTGAGCAAAATGACGCCCGAACTTAATTCATAAATATCAAAACCTTTCTCATATAAATCATGCAGAAGTTCATCTAGCCAATAATGCCACCGGCCTTCTCTCAAAAAACCTCCCGTTCTTCCGACCCATATCAAAATCCGCTCGAAGGATTGCCCTGCCTGCACATAGGCGTCACAAACACAATTGCGCCTTAAATCGTCAAGCCGAGCTGGATCGAGTTTTAAAGGAACCGCAAGCCCGCGGCTGATCTCTTCTTCAATGGCATACTCCAGAGGGCCATCCAGAGACCGCATAACCCAACGATGATCTTCTCGGTATGATCCTTGGGTTATGAGTTGCACATATCCTCCATCCCGATTAGAAAATCTTAACTGCGTCATGTCGGAAGGAATTTCTATCGCAAGGCGTATCCGCGCTAACGAATCCTTAATAACTTGCTTGAATTCCGGAGGCATCGCGCTTGTGGCGCTAGCCGTGTTAACGAGGCCAGAAATTCCAAAGATAGCCTGACCAATATGATGTTGCAAAGAACTCTGTAACCCATAGAAAATAATGGCCAGGTTTCTGTTGCTTTGCTGATTTTCTCTAAACTTTTGGGTAAAATGTTGACGATTTATGTTTTGTATCCGGGTGATCTGCTTAATGCCCGCATCAATATGTTGAGCCGCCTGCCGGGCTTCCTGTTCCGTTGGGGGCGCTGATGCATCAAAAGCCGCGAGCGCTCCTTCCATCTTCTCCACGATAAGCAGAACCTCTGCCCTCAATGCGGCGATCTCGGCGCGAACAATCTGCGCGGGGACAACTGACGCATCCCCGGTAGCTCCCGCCATCGCCGGGGCAGGAAGCATTCCCTGATCATCTCTGACATTCAATGGCAAGGACATATTTTGATCTGCACCCAAATGGTTTAAGAAAGCTCTGACACCCCAAAGCTCTGCCCTAAATTCTGAAGTCGTGTCCGTTGGTGTTGTCATGAATTCCATTCGATCGAACGGTTGATCGTAAAGCGCTTCTGTTTCGAACAGTTCTTTGATCAGTAAAACCGTTTCTTTCCCGTAGCCTCTCCTACGATAGCCATCTACTCCTGATTCTGCGGCCTTCACACCTCCATGAATGGAGAACCTGAACAGGACCTTACGGAGCGACGCGGCGGTCGTGACTCCAAAAATAAATCCATGACCGATGATCTGTTCATCTGATCTTGTTTGAATAGCAAAAACGTAGTCCGCCGCGGTTGTCCTGGCGCTCTTAACAAACGCGATCTGAATGCGTCCTTGGGCAAAGACAGTCCCGGGCCCGGCGCTCAAATTCCCACCGTATTGCGCCGGGTATCCAAAACGATCCATTTCTTTATTGAGCTCTTTGACCAAAGCATCTTTACGTTCGCCGGTTAGTTCTGTTCTTATGATTTCTTTCTCTTCCCTCCGTAACTGGCCTCCGGCCAAACGGAGCCTATGGCCGGAATTAAGCAACGCCCGGAACTTTTGCCGTTCCTCGGGCAGCATGCCTGCCTGCCCCGATTGCTGATTGGCAGGCAGGACGGGGGCGGAAGGCTGCTGAAGAACAGTCACAGCGATCATCAGATCATCAGCGCCGTCTTTGATGTATTCGTCCCCGATAATGACGGCAAAATCGATGGTCTCAACGCCTTGAGCTGGTGTTGCCAAATCCAGCTGATAACGGCCATTGACAAATTTAAAGAAGGCCCGCGCGGCCCGATTGCTGAATACCTCGGCATTAGAGGAGGCCATCATTTCTGTCGGAAGAAGATGAACATGCCAATCATTAACGCCAAAAAGCAACCATGGCACATCTTTGCTAGTGACGTTTTCAACAATGATGGTCGCTGTATCCCCGGCGCGGACAGATAAAGGATAACTAATGGTCCCCAACGGTGTAACAAGAGTGCGCCTATTCCCGGTATTAAGCCCCTGTGACGCCGGCTGATCGTCAGGACCTTTGCTCCCAGCCTTCGCCATCGCCTTTTTATTTTCCGACACACCATCCGCGCCGATAACTGCCAACGCCACGAACGCCGCCGCGAGGGCGAGCCACAAAGCAAAACCACTCGCATTGACAAGGCCAAAAAGCGATGTTATAGTTGAACCAGTTATCACCCCAAGGAGATCGATCATGGCAAAAAGAACATTTGAGTTTCCGGTGATCATTGAAAAAGATGAAGACGGCATGCTCATTGCCAGCGTCGCGTCACTGCCCGGCTGCCACTCCCAGGCGAAAACACTCCCCACACTCATGAAGAGAATTAAAGAAGCCATCCAGCTTTGCCTGGAAGCACAGAACGGCCACTTTACCCCCTTAAAGTTTGTCGGCCTCCAAGAAGTTGAAATCACGTTATCCTGATGCGATTGATTCCTCTCAAACCTTCCGCGGTCATCCGCGCGCTTAAACGTATGGGATTCATTCCCCTTCGTCAGCGCGGGAGCCATATTTTCTTCAAACACCCCGACGGCCGTACGACGGTTATTCCCTATCATAGCGGCGAGGACATTGGCCGCGGCCTCCTTCGTAAAATCCTTAGCGACATCGAAACCGACTGGGAAGACTTTCGTAAGTTTCTTTATTGAACTTTTCTCTACTAAAAAGACCGACAAAATTGTTGCCATCGCCGCCGCAAGGGCGAGCAAGGCGAACACGCCGTATCCGTCGAGCGCGGCGAACATGACCAACGCCTGCGGCGTATCGCCTCCGGATTCCTCGTCTGAATCCCCCGGCCGCAGGGCGGACCCCGTAGAGCCGCTTTGCGGCCTATACGGGGCGGGGACAACGGGGTCTGTCCCTTGTTGCGACCGAAGGGAGTCCCTTTGGGAGGGACTGTCCCCTTCTTCAGTTTTTGGCCCGCTTCGCGTTGTCGAGATCTCGTCTAAGACGGACGAGGCGAGCGAGGCAGATGATGCAACCGCAGGACCAGTGACAGCTACCCGGGCAACTGTCCCCAATCTCTTTAATGGCACGGCATAATAAGACCCATCACCAATCTCAGTGATCAGCGCCCCTTCTTGGACGATGAAATAAACCCTGTTTCCCTTCCAATAATTGCTGATATGAGTCGGTTGTCGCGGCACGCCAAGACTTTTGATCGCCTCAATGAGTATCTGTTCAATGAAAGTTGATAAATGCTCAGAAGAAAAGTTTCGAAAGATACGGGCGACAACATTGTCCTTTACAAAATTTTGGTCTTCCCAGTCGATACCCAAGCCCTTGAGAACGCCTTTTATCATCTCAGCCATTTGTGCGCTTGAGCCGCGATAATTCGTATGAAGAACGGCCGCTTTGCGGGTCGCCTGGTTTTGAATGATGCAATAATTGCAATGCAACGCGTCCCACTCTTTGATAATTTCATGGGTATCGCCATAGGTAACGTGGCAGATGAATCGCGAATCGGCAATAATTTGAATCGAACGATTAGCAGCCGGCCGGGTTGAAACCTCACGCCAAAGTTGAGCAGCTTGATAGTCGGTGAGTTCTTCCATAGGCAAGTTATCCGCCATCGCCGGGGAAACCTTGGGATCGCGCGAGGCGTCCGTCGCACCAGCCGTGGCGATAACCGCCAGCGACGCAACCAGCGCAAGGGCGAGTACTGCGACCACGCCGTATCCATCGGAAAAGGCGAACATACTCAACGACTGCTGCGCATCATCTCCTGATTTCTTCTTTGATTTACCCGATACCATGGCAGAGGCAGGGAGACCTTTGCTCGATAGACTATGTTTTACGCGTCCGCGGTTCTGATTCGACCGCACAAAGACCTGGATTTTGCCACCGGTCTCAACGGCAACTTTGTTCTCATCATCCTCATCATCTGCACGCATGCGGCCTCTTGGAATTGAGCTCTTCTCAAAACGAAAGTCGATACCGTAACCAACCACTTGTTCAAAAAGGAACGGATCTCCACCGCTCAAGAATGATATGACAATTCCCTCAGTCCGAAGGACGCCTAACCCAAGGAGCAACGACATCCGATGACGATCAGCCTCATACAGAAATCGAATAGCCTTCTGTGCAACCGCTCGCTCGGTCAAACGCCGGATCTCCGAGGCCAAGCGGATCAATTCATGATCGGACAATCGTTTTTCAAAACGTGCCCCCATCGCCGGGATACGCGCCGAGGTCGGGAATTGGCCAAACAGTGACAGGATCTCACCGCGGTAATCAGTCTCTTTAGGTTTCAAAAGACCCAATACGACCAGGTTATATTGTTCGTGGAATAAAATAGCGCTTTCGATATTGCTGAGCTGAGCAAGGGTGATCATCCGGCGGGCAACTGCGACAAGAATGCGGCGATCCATATCGTTGGTCCTGCGCGGCCCGGCCTTGGGATCGTACACCGTCTTGTGCTGGGCGATAAAGTATGCGATGGCTTCCTCAACACCCATGCTTTGAACCCAGGTCATCAGATCTCTGGTTTCTTTATCCGCTTCGGTATGGATGATCCCGCGCATTTTATCTTTATCGCCTACCAGCTGCGCCTTGTACAATCTCTTCTGCGCTCCCGGCAGTATGGCAGACACGGCGGGGGCGGACGCCGGCATTTTCCTACCTGTTGAAGAATTGGGAGAAGAATTCTTCGGCAAAAATCTGGCATAAAACATCTCATGACGGCTGACATGGGCTTGAGGCGAAAACTTCTCAAGGACAAATTTTCTTCCTGCTTGCCCCATTTCAATGGCCACCAAACGATTTTCTATCAAAAACTGCAGATGCTTAACAATGGCTTGCACATCGCCCGGCTCAAATAGTATTCCTGTGTCTTCATTCACCAGAGCCTCTGGGACGCCGCCAGCGAGAGCTGAAATCACAGGGGTTTCCATAGCCTCTGCTTCAATCAGTGTGCGGGGCAGGCCTTCGGTATAAGTCGGAAAAACTATGACATCGGAATCGAAATACATATCTCTGAGTTCTTCCTGGCTGACAACAGGAAGCATGATAACTTTTGCGGCAAGTTTTTGGTCCTGCGCTAAGAATGCCACCAATGCCGCCCTATACTCCTCCTCATTAACATCGCCTACAAGAATGGCGGTAAAATCGCAACCTCTGTCACTTAATATCTTGCATGCTTTGAGTAGATCCATCTGTCCCTTATCACGGGTTATCCTGGCAGGCAGTAATATAAAATATTTTTCACCGAGATTAAAATGATTCCTGACTCTTCCGGGATTTGCTTTTTCAGGATCAAAGAATACCGTGTCCACGGAATTGCTTAAATTTATAGCATCAGAGTGGCGGATTTCAGTCAACCCCGAATTGCTAACGCCCGCCCTTCCAATGGCTAAGCCCATGCAGATTTGTATATTTTTCTTGGCATATATAAAATTGTTATTGAAAGGATGGTTGAGGGGGAGATTAGGATTTAAATCCATTGTCCCTCCGTGGTATTGGGCAAGTAAGGGTAGGCCTGATTCTTTTACTACCTTGCAGAACTTAATTGCCGAATGATGGAATGGCGAATGAGTAATACAAAGGTCAACCGGATATTCATTTAGTAAAGTACTTATCTTCTCTGCAAGTAGAGCATCTGTTCGAATATCATCATAATATTTACCATAAACCATAGGTACAGCGACATAAACTATCCTTCCCAATCCTGCCTCTTCACTCCACTGACCCGCGCTCTTGTCCGTAAGATAAACCTGGATAATGGTCAATCCTTTGTTGCGCTCAAGAAGACTGCGATTTAAAGTCTTAAGATGCAACTGTAATCCACCCACAGTATCATAGGCATGAGAATGACGTAAAATAACCCTGTTTTCTAAAGATGGCCTCGCTTCCAATGGGAGACTCAAGGCATAGCTAATCCGATTAAAATCTGCCTGCATCGGTCCTCTGAGGTAAACCATTAACCAATTACGGATATCAACCTTCACTTCTCCTGATAAGCCTCGGGCTTCTTTTCTGTTGAGTACCTTTAAGCGAAAATCTTCGTGCCTTTTGAGTATGCGGCTAATTTCAAACCGTGTAACATATCTTCGACCGAGGCGTCCAAACTCCTCTCGCTCCTGTTTATTCTGTTTGAATCGATTTATTGCCCTGGCCAACCCTGCTATATCTCCAACTTCAACTATCAAACCTGTCTTTCCATTCACCAAGGCCTCAGCATTGCCACCAACATTCGTAGCGACTACTGGTATAGCCATCGCCTGGGCCTCCAGAATTACCGTGGATAACCCTTCATCATAAGTTGGTAAAACAATAAGATCAGAAGCGGCATAGGCTAAACGAACTTCTTCTTGATTTCCTTCGGGAAATATCAATAATTTATCGGTCAAACCACCCGCTGTTAAGGACGCCTTGATTTTTCCTAGATATGTCTGATCATTGACCTCCCCCATAAACACAACCACATAATCATCTTTTGCCTCAATCAATTTCAAAGCTTCGATTAAATCCAACTGTCCTTTCAAAGGATGGACCCGATGGGGAAGCAGAATCAAAAATTTATCACTGCCTATACCATGCTTCTGTCTAAATTCATTTTTATCGACTACCGCAGGGTCAAAATAGCCCATATCTAAAGGAACATTCAAATTCACAGCGTCTTCATAACCAATCTCACTTAAACCTGATTCACAAACTGCTGCCCTGCCGTCAGCAATACGCATACTCTTGGCAATATTATCAATAGCCTCGCGTTTCATAAGCCTGTCTTGTTTACGGCCGCCCAAATAAAAACTGATCAGCTGTATATTATGTCGCTCAGCATATCTGGCCGTTGACACACCCGTATGATGCCAAGGAGAGATGGTTTCAATAAAATCAACTTGTCTGTGTAAACATATGTCGTCTAACCTGTCGTTTAATGCCTCGATGGTCTTAGCCTGAGAGTATCTTCCACTAGCCATCCGCTTAGCCACAGGGCAATAAATGACTTTACCTTTACCCTGGGCTTCCGCTTTCACTTTCCACTTAGGTGTCTCATCCTTATCTGTGAGAAAGACAAGATAGATTGTCATCTTATTTCTCTCAAGCAACCCTTGAATCAATCTTTCCAGATGTGTGCGGGTACCGCCGGCTTTATAAAATCCGTGAGCGACGATCGCCACCGTTGTTCCGTCGAGTGTTTCCCGTTCATTATTGATATGTCCCAATAAATCTATCGCCTCTTCATTAACCACTATCCTCTTTACAAACTTCTTGCCGTTACCCTTGCTGCTTAACTGCATAACAAACGGGAATGTTCTTTCTGTCCCTCTTAACACACCTAAAACAAATTCATCACCGTTATTCCGCAAAAGATGATCATAAACATCGATCGGATGCGTCCGGTCGATTCTCCTCCCCACTTCCTTAACCAAAATACTGCTTAACTGAGCGAAACGACGTGAGAAGATGACATGATCACCTGAGGCTTTAAGCTTTGCGCCAAGTTTGGTTTGATAAAACTGCTCTTCAAGTAACTGTGGTAATCGCTTACCATTCCCGTTACCATTACCGTGGACTGCTACAAGAGGATCCATCTTAAATAAAGCCGCTTCATAGTCGCTATCTAACTGAAGACCAAATTCTTTTGTTGCTCTTAAGAATTGTCCTAACTCTGCTAGATTCTTTTGAAAATGGTTATAACTCCCCTGACGGGCGACCTCTTCATTGACGCCAAGCACATCATGACGCAGGATATCATTGAGAAGAGACTGGAAGGAATTTGACTGCGGATTAGTTAAACTAAAAGGCGGCGCTCTAATGGCCAGGCCAGAATCTAATTCTATATTATTGCCTATTCTTTCCGCAGCAGAACGGTTATACCTATCAACCAGCTTAAGAATATCTTCGGGATAATCAGTAATGCCCAACATCCCAAACGCCCGTTTGATATAATGCTCCAAGTTAGCCAGTTGATCCCCACTTAATTTGGAACGCTCCTCTGCAGATACGTTCAACCTCCCAGGATAATTGTGGTTCTCAGCAATGATATTGGTAGAGAGATCATTGGCGCTCCTTGGTAAAAATCTGCAATAATATGTTTGATGACGGTTGACATAGGCTAGTGAGGAAAATTTATCAAGAACAAACTGTCTTCCTGCCTTACCCATAGCAGCAGCTTTGCTGGAATTATCGAGTAATTCCTGCAATTGATCTGCGAAACTCTTTAAATCTCTAAGCTCAAATAGCAACCCTGTATCTTCATTGACCAATGACTCCGGTATGCCGCCAACAATAGAGGCAACTACAGGTACTTCCATGGCCTCCGCTTCAAGAAGTGTGCGTGGAAGGCCTTCAGTATAACTTGGCAATACGATGATATTAGCATCGGCATAAACATCTCTTAGTTCCAAATGGTTTGCGGCAGGGAGTATAAGAATTCTTGATTTTAAAACCCGGTCTTGCTCCAAGAAATCTATCAGTTCCGTTCTATACGTCTCATTGTTTACATCGCCCATAAGCACAACCACAAAATCGTATCCCCTATCTTTTAACATACGGGCAGCCTTGAGTAACTCCATTTGACCTTTATCGTGGGTTATTCTGGCAGGCAAAAGAATGATTGCTTTATCACCGAGACCGTAACGTTGCCGGAAGTTTCCTTTATTAGCCTTTTGAGGATCAAATAATATGGTATCCACGAAACCGCTTAAATTCACTGCGTCAGCATAATTTATTTCAACCAATCCCGAGTTACACACGCTAGCTCTTCCGTCGGCTGATTGCATGCAGGCTTTAAGATTTCTCTTGGCTGAAAGGAAGTTTTTATTAAAAGGATGTGTGTCCGGAAGGCTGGGATTTAAATCCATTGTCCCTCCATGATATTGGGCAATTAAAGGAAGTTTGGCCTCTTTGACGGCTTCACAGAAACTAACTGCCGAATGATGGAATGGCGAATGAGTAATACAAAGGTCAACCGGATATTCTTCCAAAAGACTTTTGACACGGGCCTTAAGCGCTTCACTGGTTCTAGTAGCAGCATAATACTTTTCATAGATCTTCGGGATGGCAACGTAAATTATCCTTCCTAATCCTACCTCTTCACTCCACTGACCCGCGCTCTTGTCCGTAAGATAAACCTGAATGATCGTTAATCCTTTGTTGCGCTCAAGAAGACTACGATTTAAGAACTGTACCTCAAGCTCTACGCCGCCTATGGTATCGTAGCTGCAGCAATACCTTAAAATAGTCCTGTCTTCTAAGGACGATTCTGCTTCCAATGGGAGACTCAAAGCATAACTGATACGATTAAAGTCTGCCTGCATCGGACCTCTGAGGTAAGCCATTAACCAATTACGGATATCAACCTTCACTTCTCCTGATAAGCCGCCTCTAGCCTCTTTTCGATTCAGCAGCTTCACATAAAAACTTGCGTTTCGTTTGATTATCGTATCGCTGAGGAAATGGACTTTAACGTGTTTTCGTCCCTGACGACCAAATTCCGCCCTTTTAGACTCATTATCTTTCAACATTTGAATCGTCCGGGCCAATCCTTCTATATCTCCAACCTCAACTATCAACCCTGTCTTCCCATTCACCAATGCTTCGGTATTGCCACCGACATGAGTGGTGATCACCGGTTTGGCCATTGCTTGAGCTTCCAGAATAACCGTGGATAATCCTTCATCATAAGTTGGTAAAACCACAAGGTCCGAAGCGGCATAGGCCGAACGCACTTCTTCCTGATTTCCTTCGGGAAGGATCAATATCTTCTGCGCCAATTTATGTTCTTTGATGTAAATCTTAATTTCCCTCAAATAAGCTTCATCATTAACATGCCCCATCAACACAGCCACGCAATGATCGCTATTTTCTAACAAACTAAAAGCTTTAATAAAATCCCGTTGCCCCTTCAAAGGATGGATTCGATGAGGAAGCAAAATCACAAACTTGTCACTGCCTATTCCATGCTTCGTTCTAAATTCATTGCCGTCCACCAAAGAAGGATCAAAATAAATAGTATCAATGGGAATTCCAAAATTTACCGCATTTTCATAACCGATCTCACTTAAACCTGAATCACAGACTCCTGCCCTGCCGTCAGCAATACGCATACTCTTGGCAATATTATCAATGGCCTCGCGTTTCATGAGCCTGTCTTGCTTACGACCGCCACGGTAAAGAGACACCACCGGTATATTGTGTCGCTTAGCATATCTAGCCGTTGACACACCGGTATGATGCCAGGGCGAGACGGTTTCAATAATGTCAACTCGTCTGTGTAAACATATGTCGTCTAACCTGTCGTTTAATGCCTCAATGGTCTTAGCCTGAGAATATCTTCCGCTAGCCATCCTTTTAACCACAGGACAATAAATAACCTTACCCTTGCCATAGGCTTCAGCTTTTTCTTTCCATCGCGGAGTTTCATCCTTATCCGTGAGGAAGACAAGGTAAATCGTCATTTTGTTTCTTTCAAGAAGTCCCTGGATCAGTCTTTCCAAATAGGTACGTGTTCCTCCAGCTTTATAAAACCCATGCGCGACTATGACCATGGTTGTTCCATTTAAAGTTTCCCGTTCATTATTAATATGGCTCAATAAATCAATCGCCTCTTCATTGGCTACTATCCTCTTGACGTATTTCCTATGATTACCTTTACTGCTCATCTGTATGACAAACGGGAATGTCCTTTCCGTACCCCTTAACACACCTAAGACAAAGTCATCGCCATCATGCTCTAAGAGATGGTCATAGACATCGATGAGATGCGTCCGGTCGATTCTCCGACCCACTTCCTTAACCAAAATACTGCTTAACTGAGCGAAACGACGTGAGAAGATAACATAATCAGGCGAGGCTTTAAGCTTTGCGCCAAGTTTAGTTTGATAAAACTGCTCTTCAAGTAACTGCGGTAATCGCTTACCATTCCCGTTACCATTGGCCAGCACAGAAGCAGAGGACAACGCCCTATTCTCTACCTCCGCCATCGCCAGCAGATCTGGAATGCGGCTTGGGTCTTCCACAGCGATTTCAATCTGTTGATGCGTTAACTGATCATAAACAACGGCGAGAATTTCATGAAGAACGTCTTTAGGGGTTGCATCTTCCGGAATCAAAATATAAAGGACATCGTTTTCAAAATGATTCGCCACGCCAATGGCCGGAGGGCCGCGGATAAAACGGACGCTGGATTTGACCTGATCCATCATCGTTGGCGCAATGCCATAAAGCCGCCTGACTTCTCCGCGGGGAAGTTCACCACCGAGGCACGCCAGAATCGCGGTTATTCCGCCGTGCTCATTAACTTCGCGAGTAATCTGTCCCCGCGATTTCCCCTGCGCAGAGGCGTCGTGAGGATCCTCCGGCAGCCTATCAGGGTTGAACGCTTGAGAAACTGCTGTAATTGTTCCATTCGTTTGTTCAAGAGATTTCCTTATTTTTAATAAAATATTTCCTTCTTTGGAAAACGTTATGACACCTTTAAAAATATTCCACCAAATTGGCTCCAGCTTGAGAACAGCCGGGGCTTCTTTTTTGAGCACCTGAAGCGCTTGTGCTTCCGTTAAAACAGGAATCTGTTGATCGTCATGCGGTGAAGGTGTGATGCCGGCAACTGCCGTCGTCGATAAATGAATAACAAAAACTACAATTAAAATCACGACGCCGGCAATCCAATGCCATTTCTCTAATGTGCCGGCGGCGATGATGATATTCTGTGATTCCCCTTCTGCAGATCGATGGTCCGTCAAGGTTTGGGAACCGGGATTCGGGGAAGTTAAAGAAGAAAGGTTTTCCGGCAATTGACCTATCGGGAACCGGCCGGAGGGGCGCTCTTGGTTTTGGATCCGTTGGGTGATCTCCCTTTTTGCCGCATCAAATTTGTGCCTCACCATGTTGCTGATGCGCGGGGGCGGCGGCAAGTTGTATTCTTTAATAACGCGCAAGATGTTCTGATAGGCCCCCGGATATACGTTTCTCTCCTGGGTGATGCGGGCAATGATACCGATATCCACAAGCAGTTCGCGCATGATCAGGTAATTTTTGTTTCTAAGGCCGGTCGAGTTGAAAAATAAAGTTCTGATGGCGCGGCTCTTGTAACTTTCCAGGTCAAGCGCGCTTAAAGCCAGCCAAAAATGTATAATGGCCCGACGATTGTTCATGACTGCCGGAATATGCACGTGCCCCAAAATAATATCCACCGGCTTGTTAACCCTATGAACGCCCGACCAAAGTTTCCTTATAACAACCGGTTTGTCGGCGAGCCTGCCCGCCTGCCAGTCGACAAGATATTGCGTGGCCTCCATGGCTTGGGCAGAACCCAAATTTTTGATATTCCGCTGGATCACTTCAAGCCTGGCTGTGACTTCCCTGAAGGAATCTTCATACGTTGGCCCGGCTTGTTCTGTATCCGTCGCTGACGCCTGCGGTGTATTTTCCCCAAGCGCTGCCAAATCATTCAATAGATCTTTCTCCCACTCAGGCAGCACGTCGGGCTGGGCCTGCGTTAACGGGCTTCTGCTTCTATTGATGGTGGAAGAGGGTTCAAGTTTCAAACGCACGGCCGCAAGGACTTTATCAACGCTTAGATTGGCCATGCACGTCACGGCGCCATTGCAGTCTTTGAGGTAACGCCCTTCAGAGTAACAGTTGCTGCACGGCATCAGCTCACGAACAACAATGTTCTCTTTGCCCCATGGGGCAACGAGCGTCGGGTCCGTCGGACCGAAGATAGAAACAACCGGAGTCGCAACTGCTGAGGCCACATGGCCAATACCGGAGTCATTGCTGATCAAAAGGTGCAGGCGTTGGATCAGCGCCGCTGTTTCGGCTAAGCTGGTGCCTTCAACAACAACAGCCCTCTGGATCGCTCGTGCGATCGAGCGCGCCTGAACGATCTCAGCCGGACCGGCAAAAACTAAGATAGCAGCGCCGGAATATAGATCTCTCAAGCGGTTCCCCAGGCGGATAAACTTCTCTTCCGGCCAGCGTTTAGCAGAACCTAAGCCGCCTGTACTTCCCGGATGAATACCGATACGCAGTGCTGATTCTTTGATCTGATGATCTTCTAAAAACTTTCGTGCAAATTTCTCATGATCCTCATTTAAAACAAGAGTTAACTTTATCGGCCGCTCTTGATCCAGAGGCTTTCCTATACGAGCTAATGAGGTGTGATTTAAAACATCAAGATTCCTTAATACCCGATGGCCATACAACCGAGTTTCAACATTCTCATGCGAGAGCGCAAAAACCGCAGGCCCAGGATATTGGCTGACAACGCTAATGCGATATTGAACCCCAGCCATCCAGGCAAAAATTTTACTCCTTGTGTTAGCCCCGGAATCAATGACCGCTAAATCGAATTTCCTGGAGCGCAGCTTCAGGACTAAACGTAAGCTTCCCGGCATAGGAATTCTATTATTAGAATTAGGCGCCATGACCATTCCTTTAACATGCGGGTTCGTTTCAAAAACGGGGGCTGTTGACGGCGTGATCAAGACATAAATTTCGGCGTCAGGAAATTTTTGATGAACGCCTTCAATGACCGGCGTCTGCATAAGCGCATCACCGATGCCTTGGACGGCTATAAATAAAATATTTTTAACGTTTTCAGCTTTGAGTATTTTCTTGCGATCGAAAAACTTAAGCGGTGCAGATAGCCATGCGGAATTTAATACCCTCTTTATCCCGTCGATCGTCAATCTGCGCATGCCGCTTAAAACACGCTGACGGAATCCGGTGCGCACGTCACCTTTCATCAGGGCTATCCAGAAGACAACACCAGCGGCTAATAAAACCCCAATAATACTTGCGCCGAATAGAAGATAATTGAAACCGGAGTGCGCCTGCTCTGATTCTTGAGAAGCGATATACGGCGTGCCGTAAATCACGTGCCCGACTTTTGAAATTATTTGATCCGGATAAATATAACGGACACTTTTCTCCACCCAATATTTTAATGGTTTATCTAAAAGCTCTTTATGGCGATCTGCCAGGATGATCAAACGCAAATTCTCGATAAACGTCAGCCGCTCGCGATGGCCGAGCTGATGCCGACGGATGAACAGCCGTTCTTTGGCTGTGCCTTCTTTCATCAAAGGACTATCAGCGGGCAGTTCCCTTGCGTTGAGCCATTCCTGCGCTTGCTGTTCTAACAATCGCTTAAAATTATTTCTTGTCTGCGGATTGGAAAATAATCCAACATCAAACAAACGGCCCAAGGCATAAACGGCAGCTTCTCTTCCCTTGCGGATGGCATAAGCCTCCCCTTTCCATTCTTTAACCTCATTGTTAGGTACAAAGTTGGCCTTGGAGAAATCAATGGCTTCCTGGGCAGGAGAAGTAATAAATTCAACCAGTTCATTGAGCTTGTCCTCAGGGTTCTTACTGTTGTCGCTTGCATACTCATCCGCCGCCGTCATGCGCGCCCAAGGATGATGATGAGCAAAACGCAACAGATGCGGATCAATTGCAGTTGATTTCGATCCAACACCCATCGCCGATTCCCGATCTTCTTTAGAATCTCGTCGGTAAATGACCTCCATCATTCTTTGCGTGTCCGGTACAACAGCCTCCGCCCGCATGCCCAACGGCTCGCTTCCCAATCCGCTTTGGCCTTGCTCAGAGGTTCGTTGCGATTTCCCAACGTCATTGCGTTCTTGTGACATTGTGTTTTTATAAACCGGTGAAACCCCGATCCCACCATCGATGTTATAACCATACCCTCTTAATTCCTGCTCCGCTTGTGTGGAAACGATCTGCGGGACTATATGCTGATTGTGCCCGCGTCCGGCCAACCATTGCGGCAGAATACGAACGAACCAATCCTTGCGCACCCAAGTGACGATCTCATGCCCGGCTTTATGTCCGACTCCGACGTAGTGAAGACTATCCACCATACGCCAGCGGCCCACATACCCGGGATGCAAAGATGGCGCAAAATCTATAAGGTTATATTTCATTTCAAGGCTAAACAACAACGGATCACGCTGCACGCGTTGATGCACAACACCCCAGATAATAATTAATATAGCCCCGGCCACGCCCAACCATGGCTGCTCGGCGATCAAGCCCAACATGGCCGTCAGGTAAACTCCAACCGCAACAACAACCACATTCGCTTTAAATCGGCGCAGCCAAGTGCTTCGCTCGCCGGAATATTCGCCAAAAACTTGCACATCAATACGTGAAGCGTTTTCCTTGACATGAATTCGGCGGGTGCCAGGAAAGATCGGGATCAAACTTAAAACATCTTTTTCGCTGGTGAACGCAAGCGAGCGCGGAAAGGATCCTTGAACCATGGGCGCATCCCAAACCACCGTCGGAGGATGGGCCGGTTTCAGCGCCGGCAGCGTTGTGCGATGACGATCGTAAAGATCTAAAATTTGATCAACATTCGCATCATGACGATCACGCAACTGGCGCAGGCTGTCTTCGAACGCTGCACGGGCAGCCGGCGTTTCTTTAAGGACCGCAAATAATTCATGCAGATGCCGCCGTTCTTTGTGGACGGGCTCATGAACGGCCTTGGTGAGGAATTTGATGACAGCATCGGGAGCAAAACCATGAATGATGAGTTCAGCCATCGGAGTTTCAAGATGATGGTCCTTATGGCCGTTGCCTTCAAAACCATCGATCGCCTTAAGGACACGGTGTTCCATTAAACGAGCATAGAATTCACGCTCAAAATATCCAAAAGTGTAATACCAGAAACCGTGCCAGGAAATTAGCGTCGGCAAGTTCTCATCATCCCTGACCAGGTGCGTCAGTTCATGCGTCAAGACCTTGACCAAATCGCGCGGGAAACGGACTAAGCCGCGTTCGATCATGATCTTGGCCCCGTGCCGTTTGCCGCTCTCGGCAAAATTAAGCATTTTCCCCGACGCTGGAATAATGCGGCGGCTCTGATGCTTAAACCACGCTTCTTGCAAGGCCCCATCAGCGCGGAAAATCCATTGAAGTTTTTCTTTAACGTCCTTTCTGAATTCTTCACGGGAAATATCTTTACTCTTTAGTTTTGCAGCCTGGACCATTTTGAATTCCCGGGCTATTTTGTAACTCCAAATCACAGCCATCATCAAAACCAAAAGATCAAAGCCGATTGGAAGTTCAACGCCCAAACTAAACCGCACAGCCGCCCAAAGCGCCGTCATCAGAACTGTCGAGATCACAAACGGCGCCGGCGAGCGGGATTGATTTGCGGCGGGCGTTGGGCGTTGGGCGTTGGGCGTACTGCGTGCTGCGTACTGCGTTGTGGATTGTCGTTTATGTGTCTTGTGTCCTGTGTCTTGTGACTTGCTCTGCTCCCCAACCATCAAAAGCCCAACGAAGACACCAACACCCAGCCATACCCACCACGGTAACGTCACCGCATCCCTCATCGCCAACATCGGCATAACAGCGAAGGTATAGCTCACATCACCCTGGTTGACAACTCCATCGTCGGATGTTATAGTTTTTTCGTACCTATTCTTCTTCGCATTAGCAATGGATCGCGATGTGTCCTCCTTCGCTAAAGCTTCGGAGCGATTGCTGCGAAGTTTTAACGAAGCAGAACTTCGAAGCAATATTCTGCTTCTCGAGGAATCATTGCTGCGAAGCTCAAGCATCTGTCCGTTGCTAGAGCGAAGCAGAATAACTCTGTAAGCCCTCCCCCAAGCTTTTCCATATAGATTTATCAATCCATTCTGCTCTCCCCCAGGCAGTCTCACAACTAAAGGAGTCGTTATGGGGAAAGTGTATGTTCGCCTGAATCGAGAACAATCAAAAGAATTGTCCAGGTTCAGCTTTGAGGTCGCCAAGCTTACTTTCGGTGGAGTCATTTTAAGCCAGGCGATTGCTTTAAAGATCAAATGGGAGATATTGTTAATAGGTGCGTTATTCTGTATAATATGTTGTGTTTTGGGGCTTGTGTTATTAAAGGAAAGGAGCGAATGATGGACGGACTTGCGGTTTTCTTCGCTATGTGTAGCGTCGTTGTGTTGATTTTCTTGGGTCTCTTGCATTTTTCCCAACGCAAACAAACTAAATAATAAAAAGTTGACCACACCAAGCCGGGTATCTGCGAAAGCGGATATCCGGCCTTTTTCTTTCCAGCGCCGGGCCATCATACCAGCAAGGACGGCCAGCATCACAACCTGAAGGGCGAGTAAAACGACAGCACCATCCGTAAAGACAAAGCCCATGGCACCCTGGTTGACAACTCCATCGCCAGATGTTATATTTCCTTCGTTCCTAAATCTGTAAGCCCTCCCCCAAGCTTTTTCATATAGATCTTCATCTAACTCTATTTGCTTATCCCCACCAAGCAGATTCAAACTCAAAGAAATCATTATGGGGAAATCTGTATTCAAACTCAACCCAAAACAGCGCCAAGAGCTTTCGAAACTAGCTTTTGAGCTAGGCAAGCTGACTTTTGTGGGACTTGCCGTCGGCCCAATAGTATCTTCCAAATTCAATCTCATCATTTTTATAGCAGGGATTTCCTTCTGTGTTATGATGACGGTGTTTGGATTAATGTTACTCAACGAAAGGAGCGAGTAATGGAAAATCCAGGACTTTATATCCTTTTTATCAGTATGACCATTTTTATAGGCACCCTCGTTCTCGGTGACTATCTTGCCCGACGCAACGAGCGCAAAAGCCATAAACATTTCTGAAGGTGAATCATGAACGACTATTCCTGGTTCCTTCTGGGCATTATGCTCTTTGCGATCATTGTCACCGGCCTTGACTTCTACAGCCGAAAAAAGACCAAACATTAAAATAAGCATTCCTCCAAGCCGAATATCTGACAAAGATGTTCGGCTTTTTTCTTTCCAGCGTTGAGCCATCATCGTTGCGAAAAGTAAGACAACGCCTAAAACCACAAGACCAATCGCTTCTGGCAGCAGCGAGGCATCAAACATCCATTGATGGCTCTCGCCATTACCAAACGGTTGACCACCATGCGTTTTCTTAATCAGATCCACAAGAATCTTTATCCTTGGACTCTGTTGTATTTCCATCGCTAACGCTGGTATACCCTCTTTGGAAGCTATCAAATACTTTTTCAAATAATAATCGAAATACTCCCTGCCTTCCCGGGCACCGAAATAATATTCATGCTGTAGATATCTCGAAACATATTTACGCGGGTCTGATTGGGGAGTTAAAATTTCGAATGACCCGTCTCGTCTCAACAAAGAAAAGATGCTTTCCACTCTTAATACTTTCTTGCTCATAAATAGTTTGGCTCTGCGAGTATCTTCTTCATCATTTAAAATGACTGATTGATTGAGCCTACGCAACTTGAACTCGACCTCTTTTGTCTCTCCAGTTGCGAAGTTCATGGTTGCCTGGAGTTTTGTTGACATGCTTCCCTGCAACTGCACAATATTCATACCCAAAACAGCCAAACGGGTATTCATTTGTGTCATAAAGACCCCGATGATTCTCTTGATATCCGTTTCGGACAGATCTTTTAAATAACTCATCATCAAATCAATATCTCCAAATTTATCTAATGCAATAGTATCTGCTAAATGAGAATGCATCTTCAGGCTTCCAGCCAGCGAGACTAACACATGATCTGGCTCAAGCTGACGCGTTGCTTCAGAAGCTAATTCAAGAGCTTGTACAAACGCCTTGAGATTTAATTGCGTTCGCATGAGTCGTTGTTCGCGGTCCAGGATCGCCTGCGTTTTTTCTCTGACTAAATCTTGCGCCGGCTCGGCGGCAATGTGATTGGTGAACAGCGCGTACTCTTGCAGATAGGCATTCTTGGGATAGTCATCCACATAATAACCTGCTGGGCGCTGCATCCGGGCGCGCTCGATCAAAAGACGTTCGATGGCATCTTCATCAACAAGCCCGCCGCGAGCGACATTCACCAGCCCGATGAAATTCTCATTGAGGCGCATCAACTGCGCAGCATTCTCGTCGACCATGCCTACATTCTTGCGCGGACCTTTGGTGTCCAAAGGAATGATAAGGACAACCCAGTGGGCCTTGCGGTAGATCTCTTCTTTGGTGGCAAATGTGTAACCGGACTCACGCAAAGGCGAAGCGTCTTTGGCGAGGCTGTCGGAATAAACCCAAACCGTTGCGCCCATGCGTTTGGCGAGTGCGGCAAAAGTCTTGGCGATCGTGCCAAAGCCGATAATCCCGACGGTGCGGCTTCGTATCGAATCAATGGCAGTCTCGTCAATATTCCGGAACAAATCATCGGCTTTTCGATTGAGAATTTCCTGCTCGGTAACAACGGCAACCTTCTTTTTCCCGACCGCTTTCTTCCAATCATCGATGGTGTAAAATTCCGACGACGAAGCATCAACAGCGGCATTCAAATCCTGGAGCACGGAGCGAAGGATCATGCGGACCGCCAATGCAGAGACCGAAGTCTCTGAACCCTGAGTATTAAACACTCTAATGCCGCGCGCCTTGGCCGCATCCTGATCGATGTTATCCAGCCCGTGTCCGCCGCGAATAATCACTTTAAGAGCGGGAAGCTTTGAGATCAAATCAGCCGTGACCTTTGTCGCCGAGCGGACGATCAAGATGTGCGGATTGTGTTCAATGATGGCTGCAATCTTTTGCGCGTCGTTCAAGCCTGGGAAGTTCGCAACATCCCAAGTGATTCCCTTGAGCCCCTTCATATTGTCGGCGAGCGCCACGCGGATGGAAATGTTGGAAATGTCAGCTGCTGACTTTTCGCGATTTCCCAGCAGCTGGGTTTTTGGAGTTTTTGTAAACTGATCAAGCCGCCCTTCAATCGCTGCTAATACTTCCCCGGCACGCAAGCGGGTCTGTTCTTCTTCTGTGGAGATTCCCTGCACCAAATAAACCCTTATTCTGGTAATGAGCATATCCTTGCTGTCGATAGCGGTGACCTGCAACCTGGGAATGACCAGCCTTCCTTTTTGATATTCGCCGGCGGTTTCAAGCATGGTCTCAACAATATCAATTGCTGTTTTATTGTCATTCAACGTGAGCCAGTGCTGGTTCCAGACAAAAGCCCTGGCTTTGGGATCTCTCGCCGACAAAATTCCAAAGCCTTTCGCAAAACGGCGCAAGGTTCTGCCCTGAACATCCACATCCCAGAGACGGCGGTAACTTAAAGGCGCATCCAGCTCGTCATCCCTGCTTGCCACTGACGAATAAAACGGCATGTTCCATAGAATGCGGTCAAAGTTTCTATCGCCAAAACGTAAACGCCCTTGTTCATCAATGATGTTATCCGCCGTCATTGCTTGAATTTCGAAACCGGCAATCGCGGCTGTTGTTTTTGCATTGGCCGTTTCCATGGGATTGATCCCCAGGACATGCACTCTGTTATGTGTCTTTAACCAGGCCAGCCAGGAATCCAGGCCTGTGCCGGGGCCGACGATCAAAGCTTCCTGACCTGATCTCAATTCAACAGCGGCCGGCTGATCCATAAAGATCGATTGGTAATACATTTGATCCATCTGCGCATTCTTTTTGTGCCCCTGCGAATACACCGTCGGATAAACAGGAACAATAATCTGCTCGAGCATGGCATCTTTGGCCGCTGTGATCACCCCTTGTTTCACCAGGCCGTCGAAATCTTCAGCGTCAAAGTCAACGGCGCGCCATTCACCCTTCTCTTTGTGCATGGCAGCATAAACATATGGCTTTTGATCATAGTTGCGCGGGACAAACTTAAATGACCGTAAGCCATGATTCTGTTTTAAATATCCAGCCACTTGTGATCGATAGTGATCCTGGAGAGCGGAATAATTATTAAATTTGGCGGAAGCGTCGGGTAAACCGATCTTGGGAAGATCAATGTAATAGGCGGTTAGATCAAGGAAGAAAATCGAGCGCAAACCGTTGGCCAGCCGGTTCAACGTTCTTGAAAAGATATTTCGCCCCAAAACCGGGAATACGGCTAACACAAAGTTTTGCGGATTAACAAGCACATCAAATTGATGAATGCGGCGTTTGCCGTTGATGGTCCCGATCTCTCTTTGCATATAATCAAGCCCAGCGGGCAGGGCGCCCTGCGGCAATTGGATGGTGTAAATATTCAACTGATTTTCGGCATCAAACCGATGACCAATCACATCCGCCTGATCGAGATCTAAAGCAGCAACGAGATTGTCCGCCGGCAGGCCGGGATAATTAAATTTCAGCGTTCCCTGATCCCCAGCTTCCCAGTTCCCTGTTTCCCTGCGACCTTGTGATTTTGTGACCTTGTGATTTTGTGACCTTGCTCCTTGCCTGGCCCAAACCCACACCATCACCAATAAAACTGCGCCCAAAATGGCGAAAGCAATCGTACCTGGCTCAATCATGGCAAAAGAATTTGACGCAGGCAGGCCTTTCTTCTTACCCTCACGGGTTGGGGAGGATTTCTTAAAGATCTTTAAAAACAACATTGGCGATGTCTGTAAAATTTCTTCCTGAACTTCCACCAGCCCATTAAAATGCCCGGATGATTTCACATCCGACGGATAAAAGACAACTGCCAAAAGATGATGATCGCCTTTAAGGCTGTTCATCCTCTGCTGCAGCTGACGACGAAATGCTTTGCGCTCACCAGAATTATTTGGTTCTGTGTAATAGAAAAGAACAATGTCTTTTTCATCCGTGATATGCGTAAGGGCGTTGCCTTCGATAAACTGTGTCCCGCGCGCCAGGCCAGACTTATGCGCCTCTGCCCATGTTTTCCTGCTTTGGCGGCTGACAAGAGGATCCTGCTCAACAGCTGTGACAATCATGCCAAACAAATTAGCTGCCACAAGGGCTACTCTCAAATCGCCGGCTCCAAAGTCAAGAAGATGGCGGCCTTTTAAATTGCCGTTGAAATGCCTGGATAAAAATGTCAGCACCTGATAAACAGCTTCCACCGGCAGCGGCGCGTACGCTGACCCGTCAGCATTCACATCCAACGACGAGAAATGATGCTGATGGATAAAGCGTTCGATCTTTTCATAGTCTTGATAATTAATTCCTTCAACAGCAGGGATCGCTGCCTGCCCCTCTTTTTCTTTTCCTTTTAAGATAAGGTTCATTTTTTCTAATGACTCATGTACGTCAACTTCCAGGCGTTCGAACATTTTAAGTTCTTCATTCATGGCATATCTTTTAGCCCGTGATTTAAAATAGCTCAACAAATTTGACTCGAGCGCCGGCAATCTTAAAGGCGCGCTGCCTTCTTTAAACCCGGCTAAAATTTCGCTAACGCTGGAGGAAATATGCTGGCTATTGCGCTGAATAGTTTCGATGACTGCATCCATTTCCATTTCAAAGACATGCTCGGCCAGTTCATTGAACTCACTTGCATCTTCCCATTGACCATATACATCATCTCTGACAGCGATCCGTACTGCCGCCTTAATGATTGCCTCTACTGTTGCTCTTAACTTTTGATCTTCCAGGACATCTTTAAGATGAATTTCTCGAGGATGACGGCTTCGGCCGCGCATCAAATAAGCCAAAGGAACAGTATTGACCGCCAAATTCACTAATCCCTTTGTTATTTCTTCTTTAAGGGCATGCTCCGATGTCCTGGCAGGATAATCGCGATCAGCAAGAATACCCGCAATTCTTAAACGCGCCTGGAATCCACCGCCGGCCAACACAATGTTACCCCTGGGCCCCGGCATATAAATACTTTCGCTGCCTGATCGAGAGCGTCTTCCCCCTTGATGGGCAATCCCGCGCACCATGCGGTCCGTCACAAATTCAAGCTGTTTCATGGATAAGCGCCCGGTCAACGTCCGGGAAATTCTCCTCACCAAAGTGTCATAAAATATGCCGTTACTCATAAACACAAAAATGGGCATATGCTTTTGAATATCGCTGTCACTCTTCAGTTGACCGCTTCGATCCATCATCCGTATGAGCGATATAATATTGTCAATGGTTGAATCAAGCCTGTTGTTAGAGGGAGATACAAAAATAACTTCTGTTAACTGCCCATGCTTATAAGCTGACCGGAGGCTGGCCTCATAATTTTCTGCTGTAAGATCGATCGCTCCTCCTGCGACAAAAAGGTGCCCGCCTTCTCTATAATAAGGATGCTTGCGGTCCTCGATATAACGCTCCGCTTTGACATGATGCGCAACGGCCATGGCCAAAGCGCCGATGGGCATCACGCTTAAAGTATCTTCTTGAAATTCTGAACTTTTGACTACTTCATTGGGTTTTCGTTTGGGTGTTGCGCCGATGAGGGCATCGGGAACTTCGCGGAGTTTCCACAAAGTTACGCCGGTAGGTAAGGCAACGGTATGATAGGTGTTACTGGAAATTATTTTTCCCGAACGGGCTAATTTTAGATCGAGATAAATATCGCGGGCGATGTCTTTGGCAGTTGCGAATCCGACCGCTTTCTTTAAGGCGCGGAACGCCGACGGCGCGCGGATCAACGGCGATGTGTAATCCGGATCGTCAACGATATCGTTGGCATCGTTGAGAGCGGTTATTAATTTTTTGAATTCATCCGGTGAAAGCAGCTTCTTGAGATCGACAACCAAACAATTGTCTTTTAGACGATCGTAACGTTGTTCGACCGCCGAAGCTGCCGCCGGCGTGCTTGGCTGTCCTTGCGGCTGCGATTGAGGCTGTGTTTGGGTACGATTGTGGAGATCATAACTCTGCGGCCTGGCAGGTTTCTTAAGCCCTTCGATTTCCTGAATAACTCCGCGCTCATCGATGACAAATCGGACACCCAAAGACATCTGTTGAGGATCAGCCGAATACACCCGGGCGCGGCCGATGGCTTGCGCACGGATCAACGGCCATTCACGCTCGAGGAAATAATTAAAATTACTTTGAGATGCGCTGACGTGTTTAGCCTGGTGTTTTGTTTCTATAGCCGGTCTCATCTTAGCCAAATAGACACTCTCTTCTTCGACGACAATACGTCCGATCTCTTCATTGCGGAATTGATCGGCGGTAATGTCGATCGCCACGGCCTTATCATTTACACCAAGCGCAACGAACCGGTGTATGGACCTCCCTCTCACCTGAATATCTTTCTGTGTCGCTGTCCAACGTAATTGTTCAAGCGCTTCGTACAATGTGTGTGAAACTTCAAAACAGGTGCCGCAATCATCGGTATCACTGAAGAACATCCCGTAATAAGCCAATGAGAAATCTGAAAGCGCGTTTACTTCGAAAGATATATTCCTTAATTGTTTGATGATCGCAAAAATATCATCGGCGCGGCTATTCAAAGCAGCCCGGACAGTAACGATCGTCCGTTGATTTTCAGTTAACGGCATCAAGGCCTCTTTTAAAACCGTCTTCAACTGGTCTTTGAAATAAACATACAGCTTCAGATGCTCGACGGCATAAGGCCGGGCATCCGGCGACAGATTCCTTATTTTCTCAACGACATCCCGCGGCAGACGGCGGAACAGCTGCTCTTCCGTCATGCCGAAGGTGCGATAGGACAATCCTCCGGAAAAAACTTGTGAGACAACAAACTGAACCGCAAGGCCCAAAAGAACAGCCGCGCCCAACGCCGCCCACACCCACCACGGTGCGTCGTGTCCGTGGGACAAGCCAAGATCAGCAAAGATGATGCCGATCATATTGGAGCTGTCACTTTCCGGTTTGTCACTTTTCGGTTTACGACGAGGCGTGGTCATTTGCCGCATAAAGTTATCGTGCAGCCCCGGCTGCGTCAGGCGTTCGGCGCCAATGTCTTCTCTAATATCGAACACTTGAGTGTCCAGATAATAAATAGCTTTTAAAATAACCTGTGCCTTATAGCGGGCCGTTATCTGGATAGTCTTTGCTGCCAGATCGTAACGGTTGGACAAACTGATCCCATAATGATTTCCGTCGGCATCTTTAACCATCAAACTATTGCGGTTCATCTCCAGCGCCGGGGAGATACCCAATGTTTCGTAAGCTTTCTGCTGCAACGTGAATAAGTCGCCTCTTAAAATTGTGCCGGGCTTGGTATGAAGAATTTCTTCTTCAAGTTCAATAATGGCGGCGAAAGGATCGGAAGCGGCCATTGCCTCAAGCTCATCTTTACGTTTCTGAAGTTCCGGATGCAGTATCAGCTGTATATCGTTTCTTACAAACTGCGTCCAAATGAACCGGGCAACAAGATACACGACAAGCATGCCGCCTAAAATATAGACGAAAACTTGCTGCGGATCTTTTTCAAACTCGATCTGACCGAACATTGCCGCGCCGATATTCATCAATGATGTTTCATCACGCTTATCCGCAGCCGGGGCAGCGTCCGGTGTTGAATTACCGCCGCCCATGAGCTTGAGCGTATCCGGCGTGATATAGTCTGAAACATTCTCGTCGAGATATTGATCTAGCCTGTCATTCTGTTCAAACATATTTCCTTGCAGATCAATAAGATCATTCAAAAGATCAAAATAAAACCCGGTATGGAACGTGACTTGCGTTTCTTTAAAGAATTGATCGATCAGCTTTTGATACTTGACCCGCGTGACATCCCGGTGAAAAGTTGAGTCTGTAAAAATCACCCGTTCTTCTTCCTCCTTTAAACCGTCTACACTTTCATAAACTTGATTGTTGTGGCCTAATTCATGGAACAGCCGTTCGGCCATGAGCCATTCGACGGCCTGGCGGTATTTAAAATGGTGTTGAATCAGCTGGTCGACGAATGCTTTATTAAATACGATGTAAACAACACTCTCGTTCGCATCAAAATACCGGGCCGCAGTGACCGGAAGTTCAGCTGAAACGCGAACCCTGAAAGGATAAAGACGATTATTCGGGCCGTAAAAAAATTTCGTCAAATAATGGTTCAAAATAACATGGTCGCTGGTTTGATGATAAAGCTCATCAATGGCGCCGTTAATCAAAGCAGCCAGTTGCCCACCTTTAAACATATCGCGTCCACCATTGTGTGGTCGGGCGATTTCATATCCAGAGCCTCCAAAAGACAGGCCAACGTTATAACGGTCATCGAACGTCCCCTTGATATCACGCCAGAGGACAAGTTCTTTGCCCGCGCCTGCAAAGGGCTTGATTGTAGAGAAGGAAGAAGGAGGAAGGAGGAAGGAGGAAGACTCGGCTTCTTCCCTCTTCTCTCCTCCCTCTTCCTTCTTCTGACTACTATCTTCCAGCCAACGACGCAAGAGCATCACCGACAGCGTAACCAAAAGAATAGCAAGCAGCACCACTCCGATCGCTGGCATCGGCAGGATCATGTTGTGATCTTCCGAAGCCCTTCGATCTTTCTTCTGCGACAGCAATGCCCGCAGTTTTGTTTCATGAGCAGCAATGTCTTTAAGCCCGCCTTCGATGCTCTTCGTCATCCACGGCACACTGCTGTAGGATTTTTCTGCACGCTGGGTGGCGGGCGTGCGTTTGATATCTTTGACCAAAGTAGCGACGAGGCTGCGGAGCTTAAGGACAGTTTCTTTAAGTTTTTGATAATAACTGTCGCGGGTAATAAAATGGAAATGCGTTTCAATAACACTTTCTATTTCTTGCAAAGTTTGTTCAAGCGCTTTGGGATCGACCGGTTTCGCTTTTAATCCATTGTCCAACTGCATTAAAACATTCTTCGCCGCGTCATCGCGGATGAGTAAATACACATAATCGCGTTTGCGGGTTGTGCCGGCATACGTTCCTTCGATCATCTTCAAACGGTGCGTGATGTAACGGCGCAGATTGCTGATGTGTTCCAGCGCGCTGTTAAGATTCACGTCCGTGTTCTCCAGAATACCGAGCACAGCCTTTAATTCATCGCCGGGCATGGGGATGGCCTGGCCTTTGCGTGTCGGATCTTTGACGCGGGTCGTGACGCGGCCTAATCCCATCTTCCCTTGCGGCCCGTCGTGAATGGTCAATAACGTACGGGTCATTTGTTTTCTTAAAGAATCACTGAGGGGTTCCTTGCGTTCTTTATGATCTTTAATGACGCCTTCAATGTCCACCAAAGTGATATCATCGTAAACGCGCTGGGCATAACGCGCTTCCTGATCAACCAAAGCCTTGATGCGACTGCGCACCGCATCATCCATAGCGTCAAATTCCATCGCTGTTAATATCGGCTGCAGCGCCGGCTCGCCGCCGTCGACCTCAACATACTTCCAGACAATTTGGTGGATGGTGATCTTCTCGTCTTCACCGCGTTCGACACGCAGGACCGGCTGGCCTTCGTAATAAAGATTGAAGACCAAATGTCCTGAAGCGTCCGCCATGCGGAAGCGGCTGATCTCGCGTTCACCGCGCTGGCGTCGGGCGCGCCACATGTGTTCATACGACAAGCGGCCGTAAATACTGACGACACTTTGGATCAATTGTTTGATGCGCTGATGTTTATTCTTCTTCGCATTAGCAATGGTTCGCGATGTGCTTCGAAGCAACATTCTGCTTCTCGAGGAATCATTGCTGCGAAGCTCAAGTATTGGTTCGTTGCTAGAGCGAAGCAGAATGGGCTGAGGCTGACTTAAAGCGATCTGCAGCTGCAGAAGCCGGACTTTAAGTCTTAATTTGAGAAGCGGCACAACCTGATGATTGAGCTCGTCGAGTTTGGCATGATCGCCGGCAGTGTAGGCTTTGACAAACGGCGATGTGAAGCCGCGGATCTTGTCGCGGAGCACTTCATTCAACTTCTTTAAGAATGCCGGCGGCGCGCGGTTGGTTAACGCGTCCAAGATCGCCTGCTGCCTGAGGTCATGATCGCGAATTTCTCTAATATAGCTTTCGATGTAAACGGCATAACGTTGGATCCTGGCCAGGATCGCTTTGCTTTGTTCATCATCATGCGCGGTTTGCGCCTGGGCAAGTTTATCAAAAGCCGCGTCTAATTCATTTCCTGTTCTGTAAAATTCAACTGCCCGCGCGTCGGTGACTTGTTCGGGGGTCAGTTTTGTGGTTGATCGGGTAGCTGAAGCGTCTTTGCGAGCTCCCGAAGGGAGCGAAGCAATCTCATCCGTCGAGCGTTGCGATTGCTTCGTCGCCTTGAGAGTAACCGACGGGCTCCTCGCAATGACGACAGAGCCCTGATCCCCGATTCCACTCACATCAAACCCGCTGCTATTGGGCCGATACTTACGGATCTGCGCCAGCTTTCCTGCGCGAAGGATCGTCCACAACTTATCGATGTTCCGGTTTAAACGCTCGATCCTTTCGGGCAATGTTGTTGTGGTGTCCTTGTCAGAAAGGAATTGAATGCCCAAGCTGACCGCCAACAGATTATCTACAAGGACATCCTGGACGGGTTCCCAAACAGTTTTACTTAAATGCAACGTCTCGACGTCATCCAGCGCTCTTTGAACTCTGACCTTCAAATCGCTTATGATGCCTTCATCGGGATCATCCAAGTTCAAATAACTCATCAGATCTTCAGTCATCAATTTTCTTAGTCCCATGCGAGCCAGGAACGCGGCCAATTTCTTTTCATCATCGCTCCAGGCTCTGGCTTTCGTACTTGCTGTTGCGCCGGTTGCGCCTTGCACAGCGGCGATCAAGAGGAATCCGAGGGCTGCGGCAGCAAATTTCCATCCCCAGACAACAACCGTCCAAACACCGAACCCAATCGCCCATGCCGCTAAAGCCATCATTGTTAAAAGATAAACGCTTCCTCTCCAATCTTTCTTGATCGATTTGATCTCATTGCGGATCACGCTTGCTTCACGGACGTTTCGGCCATGCTGACGGACAAACAATGTACTTGCTCTTGAGCCTGCATATGATTTATCCAAGGCAACATTTAATTCTTCTCGTAAAGGAGCCAACTCTTTAGCTCTTGTCTTTAAAGTTCCAAATACAAAATAAATAAATACGCCGGCGATCAACATTGTCCAAATCCCGACGGGTGTGGCGAACCAATCAGCCACAGCCAAACCAATCGCCCTGGCATGTTGGCCAGGACAGGCGTAGGTTGAGGAGGCTGTAAACATAGCCGGTTTTCCACTCGTTGCCACATCCTCACCGTAAATAATCAAATCTGGATTGCGCTGTTTGGCTTCAGCAAACATCGCTACCGCCCTTGCTTGTTCAGCATCGCTTAAATGGCTCCACATATTATTGATGCTGACAATATCAGCCGTTTCTAGGAGATTCTTAAAGAATACCGAGGGCATAGCACTGTTATAGACATCGACCATGGAAGCAAATTCTCGAGGATGCTGGCGTATGGCATCTTGCACAGCAAAACCCTGACGGACATCGCTGGCTGTCAAATTAGTTGATCTGCTAAAGATATCGATTAAATCCAGGCCTTCTTTTTTGACTTTCTTAACAGCTATCTTATAAACACGCGGATGTTTCTCAAATCCAATCACGCGAACATCCACGTTGCGATAGTGTGCATTGCTGTGCACAAGCCATGCCCAGAACACCAATTCCTGCCCGAATGAACATCCCGGCACAAGAATCGTTAATGAAATACGTCTATTAGGGGAAGCTTTTTTTCCTGCCAGAGACCTATCGATAACATTCTGCATGTACAGGCTTTTACGTGTGAATCGGTCTGCAACTTCACTATATGTTTGGTAAACCGTGAAATATTTTAACGGACTGGCAAATAAATACCTGAACATATCGTCGAGGTCTTTATCCTGACCACGAATTAATGCATCAAAAACCCGCTGGTAATCTTCGCCGTATTCTTCCGTGAAATACGCAGTGAACGAAAGCAGCCTCATGAAATCAGTAAATAGTTCTGGTTCTATGTTTTTGTGTGTGCGCTGTTCTAATGCTTCGATCGCAGGGCAGAAAGAGGTGTGATATTGCGTGGCAAAATCACCTGCCTGGAAATAATGAGGTCCACGGAATCGCCCAGGCGTGCGCCAGCGCATGGCCGCTGAATTAGCTGAGGTGACAGCAACCGATCCGGACAACGCCAAAGCCATCACCACGCCCAAGATCACCCACATCAGCGTCGAATTAAATTCAACGACAGCAAACATATGCTGGCTATTATCATGATCGTCGTCATACATAGCGCTATCTTCACGATAACTATCTTGGTTAGCGACTGAATTACCTAAAATTAATGTCGCGCAGCCTAAAGTGCATTGGGTTTTACTTGGTGTCGTGCCGTCATATTCATCGGCATTGCCAAAGATAGAAGGAAGATTTTTACGTTGATCCCAGGATTGATTGCCATAATCCGCCGGGACAAACTTTTCACCGTCACGATAGAACAATTGTTCCTTGGCCAATGTGCCCATGATATATTCTTCAACTTGCGTTCGATCAAGACTTCTACCAACGTGCGAAGATAAATATTGGGTAATTTCAGTCAAAGTAACGCCTTCTGACCTTGAAAAAATAAAACTAAGAATGACCGAACGATAATTATGTTGATCCGACAACAGGAATTTATTTGATCGAATCGAAACTGATGCCATTAATTTTGAAGAATTGTCCTTAAGTTGTTGTTTAAGTTTCGCTTCTGTTTCAGGATTTATCAACTGAAGCGTTCTTAAATGATCAAATTGTTTCAAAGCGCGGTTGATGAGGATCCTCTGGGAATCCAAAAGATTATTGACATCGTCGGTATTGCCCTTACTCTCTTCTTGATCGATCTCGGCCCATCGCTTATTGATCCTGACCAATAAACGTTCAATGTCTTCCAGCGGCGTGCGGCCCTCGGTTTTCGCGTATCGCTTTCTGCGGAGCATGTGTTCACTGACGGATCCTTTGCGCCCGCGAATCGGCAAGAAGTGTCCGTCATCATTATTGTCTGCCACAGCCGTCGTCGCCCCTGAAACCAAAAGCGTTAAAGCAAGCACTATCGCTAAAATCAGCCAGGCAAATGTTGAATCAAACATAACAGCGAACACGGCATTGGTCTTATCGCTCGTTTTATCGGCATTGGGGTTAAGGACCGGCAACAGGCTTAAGATCCGTCCTGTTTCTTCTATCTCTCTGCCAAAGGCACGAGCGCTCGTCTGAGGTAAATGCTTATCGGTTAAAATTTTCTCCAGAACCTCTTTGCCTATCGCTCTCATGGCCTGAAAACTGAGTTGGAGAGCCATTTGAGTTTCTTCATCCATCTCCACTGATCTGGCCGTTACAGGCTGTAACGCCCCCTCAGCGGTAAAGGTTACTGCCCCCATACCTGCCGCTTCTTTTTCCCTGTAAAGGTCATCAAAAGATTGTCTTAGAATATGGGAGGCTTCCCTGATGGGAGAAAAGGCGCGGTCACCGGTCAGCACATGATAAAATTCCAGGGTTTTGCTGACGATGAGCAGAAAATCAACGAACGGAAAAGGATTATCCGTGCCACGATAATGATGCCAGATCTTATAGGGATTACCTTCTGGAGTGTACGGATTATTAGGAACTGTTTTTTCCTTTAATAACTGGTTTAGACGGCTGTCATAAGCATCGCCGAATCTGGTAATCACAAACGCGATTTCAATGGGATAGCCCCAAGGGATCGTGCGAATCCTCGCCCTGATATTGAATGCGAGATTTCTTCCTTGAAAATAACCGCTTTCCACACGGCCTTTAAATAAACGCAATTCGGGCGTCGGGCTGGCTGAATCCATACCCAACTCCATAGCCCATGCCTTCAATTGGTCGAAATCCAGATGATCAAAGGCAAATGCTATCGTTTCGTCGTACCTTAACCGATCTTCGGCATGGACAAAAATGATAAACGCTTTGACCAAGTTCACTACATTTTCTTTAAGCCTTTTGGCAAATTCCGACTCAAAATCAGAAATAGTTTTCCTGCCCCGCAGATGATCCTTAAATTCTTTGATCACTTTAAAAGTGGCAACAAAACTGTTTTTTAACCCGGACGAATCCGCTTTCACATGCGGGAAGATATCCTTGTTCAACCACTCATAGGCCGCATGTATAAAGCTCAACAGTTCATTGATCCTGATCTCGATCAAGTTCCATTTGACGGCCTTGACCGTGTCGTAGGGTTTTTGGATCAACTGCTCGACCGCGGCCAGCAATTCGATATAAGAAGCGGCATTCTCTCCATAATTCGGCGCATGATTGTCCAGTCTCTTCATCAACTGATGAACCCGTCTGAACTGACCGGTGATTGAACGGACTTGTGCCCTTAAAGTCCTGAGGGATGGACCATTCAAAATGGCGCGGTTGAAATCCAGGAAACCAGAGATCATCTTTATTTTTTTATGAAGCTCATCGCTGCGGCTGTAGACAGCGATCAACTGATCAATGTTTTTATCGATCAATTGTAAGCCAGCCAGGATGACCGGAGCCGCCCCGTCAAAATTGTCGGTTAGAACAGCTTCCTCGAACACGCGTTTGATCTGCCGTATCTCTGAGGCAACCTTGCGTTTCACGAATTTTTCCGGCGTGGTCAGGCGATAAAAACGCTGGGCTTTTTGATCCAGATCTCTCAACAACTGGTTGATATTCATGACGCCCTGATGACCGGCCTCCTTGTAACACTGGATATAAAAGACAGCGTCGTGAACATTGCGGACCTCAGCCATCAGCCCTCCGGAACCCTCAACGCCATGGAAGGCTTCTCTGGACAAATAATCCGAACCGCTCTTGTCTTCATCGGTCAGGTCGCTGATCCTGGCATGCAATACCCGCAAGGTCATAAACGTATCCCACAGCGACCGGAAGCGGAACACGGCAAATAATTTCCGGACTTCATCGATATAGCCCTGAACTTCCTCTGCCCCCGCATTGATCGTGCGGTTGATCCTGACCGCGTCTTCATGCAGCATATCCCTCAAAGGATCCATGACTTTCTCCAGTTCAAGGTATTGCTGGGTCAATCCCGGCAGGATATCGCCGGCAACAACACCCTTATCTCTGGCTTCGATCGGCTTGGCGTCTTCTTTGAACTTTTGAACAAGCGGAAGGAATTTCTGACAGAGCTCCCTGATTTCCCGCGCCCTGATCGGATTTTCTTTTTCGATCCACGGCATAATGATGGCGTACAACTGCCGAATGTTGCGTTCACGTGATCGGACGATCGCCAAAGCATCAAGGAATTCCGACCTGCCCATTTTGTAACCGCTCGCCTGAACACGCGGTGTCTGTTTGAAAATTTCATTCTCAGCCCGACGGGGAAGCGGGATCACTTCAAAGCCCAGCAAGGCATAATCACCCGACTTGGAACGCTGATGAACATCATATTCGGAAACAGGAGCGCCATATATCTTGTTCATTATAAGATACGGCTCGAGCAGTTCGACAACGCTCCTGGTGTTGACCGGATAGGCAGAATCCATCTGGGCAAACTCAAGAACAAACAGATACTGTTTGATAATAGCCAGGTCGACCTCATCGAGCGCATATTCGGAAAAGATCATTCTGACCTGCGTTTCGATGTGGCTCGGTTTCTTAAAATCAGAAGATATTTTGAGGTCTTCCGTCACCTGGCGCGTGATCTCACAAACAAGATCGTCGGCAAAATGCTGCACGCCTGATTTACCTTCATTGGCCTTGTAAATTCTCGAGGAATCGGCAGCAAGCGCTTTGATGGTTGTGACGACGAGTGTTCTTAAATGCCTGTTAAATTCCGGAAGCGAATTGATCGTCCCTTCGTAAACCTGCGCAAGGTTCTTGATTCGCTCGATATTAGTACGAATATCTGTTAACAGGCCCGCTGCCGCCTGCCGCTGGATTTCTGTGGCAGAGCCAAGGAAAAATTCCATGGAAACGGCCTGCCCATCCAAAAGTTTTTCTTTTTCAATACGGCCCAGATAGATCTCAAGATTATGGATAACTCCCGACGTCAAACCGCGCTCGTGAAGGCTCTGCACCGTGGTCAGAAGGCTCATGAGAATTTCCATGACCGCCTTGATGGCTTCCTGCGGCAACTGAGAACTATTGGACAAAATTGTCTGGGCCTCACGCAAGGCGCTCATGGCATTGACCGCATAACGCAGGTCGAGCAGTTCGTCTTTTCTAGGCTTGTCGGCATTCGCGTTCTGACGGAGGATCATGGAACTCACAGCGCTTCTTAATCCAAAGACATTCGCGATCATGATGTAAGCCAAGAACACGGTACGTGGATTTATTGACGCTGCGGGTGCTCCTGTTGTGCCCGGGCCTCCGTTTGACTTATGGGCTTGGGTAATTTTTCTGAAATGATCCATCGCCTCATCCAAAAGAATGATGCTCTTGTTCCTGAGTTCACTGTTGCGTGCAATATCGGAATCGCTCATGGCATCATAATTGGCCCTGGCCTCGTCGAAACTCATGATACCGCGGGAGATCAATGACTGATAATAGCGGCCGCCGGTCAGCGGAATTTGCTGTTGTTCCGCAGGTTTCAGATTGGGATCCGCAGATTCAAAAGCGGCTTTCCCTAGCTTTGTTCTGTATTGATGCGCCACGTAACGGAATAACGAGCGGAAATCTGAATCGGCTGTTACTGCTTTAGCAGGCCCGCCTGCCTCCCCGGCTTTTGCTTGGCGGGCAGGTTCTTTTAAGATCGTCCTGGAATCAAATATGAGCACCAGCACCCGACGGGCACGGGTGATGCCGACGTTCAGACGGTAAAGATCATCGACGATACCCAAAGTTCCCTGTTCATTACTGCGGACGAAATCGTAAATGATGACCGTATTCTCTCCGCCCTGATAACTGTCGATGGTCATCACCAGCGGAAGCGCTGTCTGGCCGTAATAACGCTGACGCAAGGCGATTTGTAAATATTCTTTCTGCTGATTGTAAATCGTGATGATCGTGATCTCGGAGAGCGGAATGCCCGCCTTGAAATACTTTTCTACTTCCTTCAGTGTCTGCTCAGCGGAATATTCATTGCGGAACAATGTGCCGGGTATTTCGTAAAACCCATTCGCAGTAGCGCCCATGTCGATCATCCTGAGCGGAGGATTGTCAGGATCAGGATCGGAACGGTCAGCGGAAGCCACATCACCTTCATACATCGGATTCATCTCAACCAAGAAACGCACTTGCCGGTAATTGGTGGACAACATGACCCGGTCGCCGTGCTGATGATTTAGGTAATGCTTAAATACAGCGCTGTTATAAGCCGCGATATCTCCCTGCCCAATTCGTTCGCCATAGAGCAATAATCTTTGTTGCTGGACCGAAAGGCCGAACGGCGGCAGCTGTTTATTATCACCGACGAGAATGATCTTGGCCTTGGTGCCGTTGCGTGTAGTCAAGTAGGACAGCGGAACTAACGCGCCGGGAATGGTTTCGCGGGAAGCTTCATCCATGATGATCATGTCAAAACCTTCCAATAACAATGCCTGCATGATCTCTTGTTTCAGCGCCCAGTCGCGCACCAGCCCCATATTGGTTGAGGCGATGACGAAACCACGACCCGCCTGCCCGTTAGCGCCCGAGGCGGGCAGGCCGGCCTGCGCCTGACGACGGCGGTTGAAGACAGACAACACTGCTTGTTCACGGACGTTCGTGGTCTTATTGCCCAGCCACACTTTCTCGACGCCGTAATTAAATTTCTCAGGATTGTTGCCGATGCGCAGGACCGGAACGTTCTCATCATCCATGACCATGGAAATCGCGCGGTCAACGACCTGATGCATCTGGGACACTAAAAGAACTCTTCTGCCCTGGGCCACGGCCTGGCGGATGATCTCGGCGATGACCGTGGTCTTGCCGGTTGCCGCCGGGCCTTCAATGTCCAGGATCTCGGTTGAGTTCATCGCCAGACGGACCGCCATTTCCTGTGCTTCATCGCCCTTATCACCATCCTCCGACGAGACAAACGGAATATTTTGATCAATGAAATTAATGCTGCCGTTGAGATTTCCGTTTGCGGGTGTTAATGGCGCAAGACCGAATAACCAGTCAAAGGCCTTTCTGCCTGTTGAAGCGCCGCGTGTTAACTGCAGATTTCTTAAAACATCGTTCACAATATCCAGCTGGGTTTGAGCCGGCAGATCCGTCGAGGTTCCGTTGATCTGCCACAGATCATCGTCCGGAGACAAACCTTTTTGGCCTAATTCAACCACGCCTTGCAATACCTTGCGGTAAGATTCGAACTGGTAAATCAAATCCCGGCGCTGGCGCGGCGTGCGCTCCGGCATCTGTTCACGGCTGTACACATGCAGATTTTTCTGGCGGTTCAGCCGTCGGGGCTTAACTTCAGGCATCACAACATCAGGATCAAAGACCATCAGCGCCACGGTATCAGAAGTGCGCTTAGCGACGCGCGCATCATGCCAGCGGCGGTTGTTGGCGGCGTGAGCGGCGATGCGGGCTTTCAGCGTCGGGAGTTTCTGAATGGAATAAACAATCCTGCGGATTTCGGCGAGATACGCTTCACGAGATCCGAATCTTCTGATATCTTCCTCATTATTGTGCGACTGAATGAACGGCTCAACGCGCTCCGGATGATCCCACAAATAATTTTCTTCATCAGGCGGCGCCACTTCTTCAGCGATCCGTCGGGCCAGCTCGAATTTGCCCTGCTTCCATGCGCGTTCATACAGCGCCCGGTTCACCGGCCGCATGGCGGGGACGGATTGTTCTGCTGAACTACCATGGCCATTATTTAATCTCTCCTGGAATTTATTTACATACCCTTGAATAGAGGTGGATAATTCCTTGAATCTCATTTCAAAAATGAACCGCTCTATTATATATAGAGCAGCGTTACGATAAGCTTCGACAGGGTGTTCTGCTCTCAACCACACCCTGTTCTGCATATACAGAATATTGGTCAGAAGACCAAACATCGCGTCGCTATCATGGAGCATTATCCAGCCATTTTCTTCTGTAGTCCCTTTAAGCTCACCGGGGAGTAATTCAAGCTTTACCTGATGTTTCTCATATAAATGTTGAGCCAATTTAACGAGCATTGTTAACGGCTGGCTGTGCACTTCCATATCTTCGGGAAGATCGACCGCCCGTATGGTTGAGACAATCCCTTGCTGGTCCGACGCGCCGGCTACGTCGACAACCGCCAGCGACGCAAACAGCGCAAGAGCGAATAATACGACCATAACCGCACCACTCTCCAGGAGTGGTGCGGTTCCATCGAACGTTCCCGCGAACATGATTAGCGACTGCTGCGCCTCGCCGCCTTCCCGCTGCGGCGTTGGGGTGGACGCGGGCGGTAAGTCAACATCCGGGCCTCTTAAAATCGTGCTTAACAACATGCCCAGTCGTTTTGGCGCATCAATGCTTTGGGTTTCAACCGTCGTCGGCTGGCCGATGCCCGGGATTTGAATTTCAATACGATTCTCGTCGATCGGATGAATCATGAGCCCTTTGCGTTCAATATGGTATTCATCATGCAAGATCTGCGCCAAATGATAGGCGTCTCGCGCAAAGATCGTCTCATGGAGATCTTGATATTGCCCCATATGAAAGCCCACGGTAAAAGCTCGACGGGTTAGGTTGGATATCCTCTTAAGCTTCACCTGGTCACCCAATAAACTCCGCTGGGCATTGACGAGGGCATTAAGGATGAGGTTGCTGTCTTTCTGCGGGCTGAAGTCGGTATGCTCCTTCTTGCTAAAAGAAGAGCGTGTAAAATTAACGCCGATGATATTGAGCTTTTTATTTTTTAACAGGACCGCGCTCTTATGAATAGCCTCAAGGATCGCTTGCCTGGGTTCACCCGTGGGTTTTACAGTTGAAAAATAGTCGGCATCGTAGGTAATCACAACAGGGCCTTCATAGGCTGGAATATTTTCCGGGCCAATAACCTCCAGATCAATGGTATCCTCGTATCCCCTGGATTCCAAACGACCGGGACGCACCCAAACAATGGTCTTAACGCCATGATCTTTCTTGGCAAAATACGTCCAGTTGCCGATATTCAATATGTTGCGTTCAGGATAGGCATCGTGATGATAGTCAAAGCTAAGGACGACCGTACCTCCAACATTTAACTGCTTTAAAAGATCGATCACATCATCGTGGTCAAAGGATTCAGAGGCAGGCGTGCGTTTGCCTTCGCTGGATCTATAATCGGATACACTTATTAATGAATATTCTTTTCTTTGAACAGACGTTTTCCCGTCGGTGATCGTTTCGATCAGATCAAAGCCGCTAAACAGCCAATCCGGCTGTCCAACTTTGGAAAGCCGCACATAAGGAATGCCTTGTTCATCCACCGAGACGATGAGCGATTCATGATCGTTGATCTTGATCTTTTGATCAGCAAGAGCTGAAACCGGTCCTTCCCGTTCAATAAATAACTTAATGAGCTGCCCTGCTGTGTCATAAACAAAATCCATCTTGCGTAACGGCATGCGGTCAGCAAATTCGATGGAACGGACAACCCTTTGCTCAACCTTCTTCCCCGCCTCAGTTTCTGATGCAACGGCAATGGTTTCAAAGGCCGTGTGTTTGTATCCTGTATCTTTTTTATCCGCCGTCGCCGGATCATTTTCCGACGCGCCGGTTGTGCCGACAATCGCCAGTAACACAAACAGCGCAAGGGCGAGCAATAACATGCTGTGTCCGTCGAGCATTCCAAACATTGCGAAGGAATGCTGACTGTCCCCTGATTGGTGACTGTCACTTTTTTCTTTTTCTTTTTCTTTGAGGAGCTTGGCCTCTCCGGCTGAGCCGCGTGTTCTTTCCTGTTCTTTTTTCTGAATCTCTAAATCAATACCCCCAACCATTTGATCTAGCGATCTTAATTTTTCTTCTATAAATTGCAGTGACCCAAAACCATTCCCTTGGCCCTCTTGCTCTTTAGCTTCCTTGATCGTCATCCGCCGCTGGGCCTTCTTTTTAGGTTCCTCATCAACACCTAACAATTCCTTCTTCAAACGTGCAAGAGCAACTCCTGTGGGTGTAGATCGATCGCCACCTTTAAATTTGTTCAGCAACCCTGTCAAACCTTTGCCAAATCCTCTTTCCGGATCTTCAAGATCCTTCGCTAACAACACTCCCGATTTCTTGCCGACCATGCGGGCTACTTTCTTAACTACCAACTGCAATCCTTTAGGATCATTAAGGCGGCGCCAGCGGACTCTCGCAGTGCCTGTGACATAAGGAACATAGTCTTTAAACCGCTCCAGCTTTAATACCGCTTGAGCGGATTTTTTCCCATCATCCGTCAATGTGTAACGATAGGTTCTTCGAGGTGTCCGCTTCAGGTAACCTCGGTCTAACAGCTCATGCAAATGCAAGTGTACTGCAGTTTTCTTGATCAGCAGATCTGCTTCAAGATAATCTTCCTTCGTAAACGCCCGGCCTTTGAATTTTGATGCGATAATGACCAAAATATCCTGCCAAACCGCAACGTTAACGAATTTTCTATGGTCATTCCTGCTGTCCGCCGCCGATTCATTGGCCGACGCACCGGTTGTGCCGACAACCGCCAACAACGCAAACAGCGTAAAGGCGAGCAATAGCATGCTGTGCCCGTCGAGCCCGGCCTCGCCGATGGACCGAAGGGCCGAGGCGGGCATGGCAAACCCGGCATCAGCAAATGCTGATAACGAGGTCTCGCCCGCCGATTTTGCCGGTGAAATGGACATTGCTGGGATATTCCCGGCAGTCGGCTTGACACTCACAAAAGGCAATGTTACAATCCGACCAGTTAATGAATTAAGGAGATCATATTGCGTATCAGCGGCTTTATCTGGGAAGAGTGGAATATTGACCACATCGCTCGTCACGGAGTAACCCCTCAAGAAGTTGAAGAGGCTTGTTTCAACCAACCTGTACGCCGAAGGACCAAACAAGAACTTTATTTGATCTATGGGCAGAGCGACGCCGGCCGCTATTTGTTGATCGTCGTACGCCTTAAACCCAAAAATATTGTTTATGTGATTACTGCTCGCGGCATGAGTGATAACGAACAACGGTATTACCGCAAAGAAAGGTAATAACTTATGAAAAAATCCTCTTCGATTCCACAGTTCAAAAACGATGCTGAAGCTGCTAGCTTTTTTGACTCTCACGATTCCGTCGAATATCTTTCTCAAACCAAACCAGCTCACCTGGCTTTTCCAAAACCCACGCATAAAATTGTCATCGAGTTGGGAGAAAAACAGTGGCAGCGTCTCAAAAAACTCGCCTCTTCCAGAAAACTTTCCTATATCCGCACGCTGGAACGCTTGGTCACCAAGCAACTGACGTCTCATTAAGAATTTAATTACCAGTACCACGACTGTCATTGACGCAATAAGCGCAAGGGCGATCGTTACGAACATGCCACTGTATCCATCGAGCATGGCGAAGATCGCCAGCGACTGCTGCGCCTCGCCGCCTTCACGCTGTGATATTGAAGCAGGTATGGCAAGGCCCATTGGAGGAAATGCCGTCTGGCCCGTCGCATGCACGGCATCCTGATAAACCGCATTTAAAAGATCGATTTTCTTTTGTACATCTTCAGCATGCCGCGCCCTATAACGCAATAATGGTTTGGATTTAAACGTGAACGCGTTATCAAAGTTCACACCGAAATTTCTTAGAGTTCTTAAACTTTCTTTCGCTTGCCCGCCAAATCTTTCCCAGACATTCACCAGCTGACGGACGATCCTCGGGTTATTTTGGCCGTTGTTTAAAAGAACAGATTGTGCGTGATAGTTCCAAATGACGTTATGCAATACATGGATCATGACTATCATTTGCTCGTCGATATCGGCAAAACTATATTCGATCCGTTTGAATGCCGTGTGTTCAACAGGTATCGATTCTGTTGGCTCTTTGTCCTTAATGACCTTTTCCTGTTTCTTATTAATGATGCGTCTATCCCGGGCATAAACATAAACCAATAACGCCATGATCCGTTTGGCATCTTTTAAGAACTTTTTGCTATCGAGGTAAGACAACGATTCCCAATCTTCCAACGGAACTCCGACATTCAGCTGGACAGAGGCGATATCGTCCGACGGAACGCTGATCCTGTTAAGAAGATATCGCTGCGATGCCAGCTGCACCAAGACACTCCAGCTCGGAAAGGTTTTGAATTCTGTCAGACGGCTGGCAACGCCGTTCCCGCTCAATCTTTCAATTTCAAAGAATGGATAAATACCCCGGTGAAGAGCAGACCCGTTCATTAAATGATCTATCTCGATCTCTAATCCTACCGGCGCTCTTAAAACACGGGCGTTCTTTTCAGACTGATAAATTTTATCTTCAGGGAGCATGAACGCTTCCGCAGCATTCTGTGCTCCAGGCGACATCATCGCCAGCCCGCCAAAACTCCGTTTTGGCGAGGCTTCGCCATGGTCATCAACCATGGCGAGCGCGACGGGGAATTTGCGGTAGGCATTGGGATGCAAGTTCTTTAAGAAGAGCCATTCCCATTGCCAATTATTGGCGCGGTGCATTTGGACGGCGAGTTTGCGTGCAGCGTCGTGTTCAAGGCCGCGTGTTGCCTGCCGGATACGGTCACGCAAGGCAACGAGCTTTCCTAACGTTTCTATATGAGCGTCGTAACCATGGCCGGTATGATCTCCAAGCCATTGTTCGGAAGCGGCGTCATACTCTGCCTCTGATAATGGCGGGCCGCGTTTGGGATAGAAGGCAAGCTCTTCACGCGGCGCTCTCGCCAAAGAAAGGACCCACGACAACCCGTGCGCAATAACCGCCAGCACAAAACTCGACGCTGCTGCAAACCCGAAAACCTGCGCATAACTTGAGAACAACCCGAACACCAGCAAAAATGCGACAGGCACCAGCGTCATCGACACCACCTGCAGTAAATAATGCCAGCGGCGCAAGGACGCGCGCATGCCCAGAGAGCCTGGCACGCTTTGCGCTTTTTCTTCATCCTGAAGTTTCCATTCCATCAAATCCTTAAGCGTTCTCAGTTTCACCAGAGGCCTGTTATTAAAGTAAAGTTCTACGGGCTTCTGCCGACGAATTCCTCCGTAAGATAAAATACGCGCGATGCGCTGCACTTCACCCCTGGCCTTGCGCATATGCATCAAACGGATATTTCCTCTGGCGCCGGAAATATCAAACCCTTCAACCGTGCCGAAGGTAAGTTCTTTGATGGAATGCATCATGCTTCTATGCAGGGCCTTAAGGATGTCAACATGGCGGAACTCAATGGCTCCCTCCACGAAACGCGGGGCAAGGATGACCGTCAGTGTGTTGCCGACACCTTGGGCATTTCTCCCCTTGGAGGATGAGCTTGCCTTGACACCGCTTCCTGTTTGTTTTTGTTCTCCCATTGGAGGCGGGTCAAACTTAAACAAGAAGTAAACAGAATCTTTAGACCTTGTACTTGATTCCGCAACATTTTCCAAAGAGACCTTGGCCATCTCTTGCATTCTTCTAACGATCTTCCTGCCAGCCGCAAACTCTTTATTCTGATCACCGACATTAAATGTCAACTCCTTCACATGCGTCCGGAAACGCATCACCAACTCTTCCTCGCTGATGAATCTTACTTTGAATCCCTCAACGCGCACCCACTTCAGCCAGCTTAAAAGTTTGTACAAGGCGAGAATAATGAAGATGCCAAGGCCGATCTTGACAAGAAAATCATAATCGTCGGAGATCAGGGCGGCCAGCATTACAGCGTCGACGGGCAGAATGGCGTTTCTTGCTTCCCCGGAAGCTTCAACTTTTTCTTTTCTATTGACCTCTATTAACTGCCCGAATTCTCTGACGTGTTTGGCGCCGGAGGCGATAACAACGGAAGTTTGTGGATGCGCTTTTTGATATGCTTCAACGACCTCAACACCATTTACATTACGTTTATCAAATGTCTCCTTAAGCCACAGCGCTGCAATGATAGCTTTCTCGACTAACTTTCTAGCTTCAGGATCATACTTAAATGAATCCTGGACCCTGTCAATGTCCTCTTGAGGAGGATTCACATTGTTGTTCTCGATAGAATCAAGGAACTCATCTAACTTCGCATGCCGAATCCCTTCTATAACCGCCTTCATCTCTATGCGTATTGCAAAAAACAATCGGCTGACTTTGATGGCCTCATCCTTGATTGCCTGAACTTCCCACGGTAAAACTTCAACACGGCTGCGAAGATCCTGATATTCATCCAAAGACAGGATCGTAGCCATGGCCCCGTGCATGGTCAAAAACATCTTCTCGGCATCAGCAGCCGTCATCCCTTTTTGAAGCACAGCATTTTGAAGCGTTAAGAACATCTCTTTGCCCTTGGTTTTATAGACGTTGAGATCTTCCGCGGTTATTTCATCAAACACAACGATCGGGCCTTGGGCTGCCAATGCATTGACACGATTAAGGAAGCTTAGCTGGCTGTCATACGGTTCTCTTGTTTCCTCAAAGAAATGAGGAATGCTGCGATAAATACTGCGGACAACTCTGTGGCCGCTGTATCTTGGGTTCATCACGAGCAATTGGGCATGTTCATACTCGAGCGGAGTGATATGTGTAAACCCGATCAACCGGACATTCTCAACGACCTGCTCGACGATCGGAACATTTGTATTCGAGGATTGTTGACTGAAACTCCATAAATTCACCGGCGTCGATTCTGTTTTGATTTGTGATTGAGCAAACGTCATCTTACGCGGGGACTCACTATCCTTCTTTGAGCTTTGTCCTCGGGCACTCATGACCTGGCTGAATATGATCAAAAGAACACCTAGAAGAATCTGCCCAAATCCTGGCGTGATAAAAGGTATTCCGATCATTCTTTCTTTTTCAGCGCGAGCAATGACCGCTTGGCTTTGCTCGGCTAAAATTAAATTTCCTTCGATGCCAATCCATCGTTTCACTTGTGGTTTAAGAACAGCCAAACCCAACAGCAGATCCGCATTACCGCTTCCCAAGTCCAGCACGGTCACATGGCCTTCTTCCGGCAACCCGGAAACTTCAGCCAAATGCTCAAGCATGGCGCGGTCAACAGGTGCAAAAACTCCTAATCCGTTGGTGGCAAAAATATCCTGATCATCTTCACCAGCAACCGGTACCCCAGCCTTCTTTCTCTGTTCAAAAACTACGCGATCAATTTCTTCTAATCGTTTTAATTTCACTGAAGCATCTTGGGGTTGAGCTACGGTAGTCTCTGAAGCTATAACGTTCAAAGATAATAAAATCCCCACACCAACCGCCAGCATCACAATCATCCAGAAGCCCAGATGAATTTCTTGCCCGTCGAGCCATGCGAGAGCCAGCAGCTGCGCTGTTTGCCCGCCGCCGGCAGGGAATTCGCGGATCTGAGGATCAAGCGGCGTATACTCCCGTCGGATGTTTTCAAAAATAGCCGGGCCGATCAGTGTCTCCAAACTCTGGGCGATCGCTGCTTCATATGCTTCAACCGTGGTAATTTCCGCTTTGTCATGATGCGGCCCTATAGCATCTAAATATCCGGGATATTGAAGGAGCAATGCCCTTTCCGCTGCGGTCAAAGGCATTTGGGGATCTTGCTTTTGATATCGCTTGAAGGCCAACAATTCCGACGGATGGGTACTGAAAGGATCACCCACTTTGTTGGCCAGTACAGACAATATCCTGAACCTCTTGGGATCCTGCTGTTCAAAATAAGGCGCATGTTCGTTGTTATATAAAAGAACAAATACGGCGTCTTTCCATTGCTTCTCCCATTTGGTTCCAATTTCTGTGATGAGAGCGTTATCCGCCAGACGCCAGGATTCGGCCACAAAGGCCGGTGTGCGCTCGATAAGCCGCGCGAAGGTGTTGGGATCGCCATGACGATAGAAAATGTTAGAATCCATCAAATGCAGTTCCGCTAAAACGCTGTATGCCCAGGCTTGAAGCGGTAACGGATTAAGGACAACATGAACGAACGGATCATCTCTGAAGCGATCCAGCATATCCATCCAGGTTTTTTGCTGCAGCACGACAGAGCTTGGTTTGTCTCCGAGAGAGATTCCTCTAAACGGATTTCGCCGCTGATAAGCCGTCCTGATATCGCGCTCGGTCTGTCTGTAGAATCCAGCCAGCACGCCATTTTCCGGCAGACCTTTTCCTTCACGAAGCCTGTCAAGTTCTCCGCGGATGGCGCGTTCCTGCGGATGGCGCGGCTTTCCTTCTTCGGCCATTAATAATCCCATCACAGGCGCCGTCGGTGAACGATTATGGAAGACCACAAAAACAACAGGGCGGTTTTGCTGACGGGCGGTTTTAACGATACGCCCGACCGCCAGTACGGTGCGGTAAGCTGTGTCAGCGTAACGTTCCGCACAAAGAATAGGAATAAGATCTATCGGCTTCTTCGGGCCCTGGGCTCTCTCTTTAAAGGCTGTGACCAATCTCCCCGGCAATTCGCTTCTTCCGCTAAAGGGATCAAAATAATTATCCAGCTGCTTGCGTAATTCTTTCTCCGCCCAACCGTGAGCGTATCTTCGTCCTTCAACCATCAGATCACCGATCAACTCAACGAGCCTGATCTGCTCTGCAGCGTTTAACTGAGCTAATACCGACGGAGGATAAGCGCTTAATACTCTTTTTAGAACATCCACTTCTGTTTCTGTGAACTGAACGTTGGGACGATCTTTAAAGAATTGTTCAATGCGTCCAAAGAACTCAACAAACGCATTCATACTGGCTTCTTCTTCGGGGAGCATCGCCTGTTCCTGAATGCCAAAAACAGAAAGATCGATCGCGTGCTGATGCGCCCAGGCAATCAATTCGGCATGAGTGATCACTAAATGATGGGCCAACCATTTGGAATTCAGCGGAAGCTCACCGTTATTTCTCATGGCCCCGATGATCATCGGCATGGACATCAGTCTCACCAAAGTGACGGGCAAGAAATCATCAACAATACCAGGCAGGTGATTTTCTTGACGATAAGGCCCTTCGAAATTACCAAGATCGATCAAACTATATCTGCGATTATCCTGTTCTTTGCGCAGGGCCGCGCGCTGACGCTCGATCTGACGTTCGGTGCCGGTGAATGACTTCGTCTTCTCTTCTGCCTCTTTTTGGCGTTCTTGGTCGATCGCCGGTTTCAAATGCGGTAGGCGTTCGATCGCCTGTGCGTACGTTAATCCTCGTCGAGCGTCTTTCTGATCTGGCCGCTGTTCCATAAATTCAAAGATCTCTTTGGGCAGATAGCCTTGCGTCGGATCTTCGAAGAACCGGACCGCCTGGTCAACCACGGCCTGTTCGCGCTGCGACAGCTGATCTTTTAACCACACCAGGTGCGCCAGCCTTGCTGCCAGACGGTCGACCGGAGGATGATTAAGGATATCGCCCCGCGCCACAATGTCATGAGTTCTCATCTCAAAATCCCACGGATGCACCAGCGTCACGTTCGAGATCAATTCCAGGCGGTTCGCCAGATCGGCGATGTTGGGGATCGCGGAATGTGTGCCAACGGACGGCGCGGATGGCGGAACCTTAGCCTGACGGATCACCAACTGCTCCGCCGGGATCTGATTAATTTCTTCAACAGTGGCAGAACGGGTCTTGACATAGACCGCCACATGGAATAACCGCGACGTTGCTGCTTCAATGGCCTTGATCGATTCGTCGTCGAGATGCTCCCGCAGCCGCTTTTTAGCGTCAGGTTTCAGTTCATTGGTGTGGTACGCCCTGTGGACAATATTGGTATAGCCCAGCGTTTTTAAAGCTTTGTCGAACGGCGAATTTTCCAAAAGCGAATGTTCGGGGTTGGCAATGATAAGAACGGGCTTGCGTTCAGGCAATGCCAGCGTATGTTCAAAGGCAATGAGCGTCTGACGGACAGCCTCGGGCGATTCCAACTGGTTCAACACAAAGCTGGCCACCACCACATCGAACTGATGCGCCTGTTCTTCCACAGCCCGACGGGATTGGGCATTGGTGGATGCCTCGATCCTGGGAAGATGCTGGTTATTCAGCACAGTAATATCCGCACGCACACGGTTGGGGTTCATCGCCAGCTCAAAAATTTGCGGATGGCGTTCCAGATCAACGATAGTCACATGATCTTCTCTGCCGAAACGACGGCGGAAAGCATTGAGGACCCATGCGACTAAATTCGTTCGCGACGCTCTTTCCTCGGCGACCAGTTCACTAAAGACGCGCCAGAGTTCACTGATATTGGCGCCGACATCCAGCACTTTCAGCTGGCCTTTTCTGCCGGGCAATACGCTGTGTAGCAAATAATCGCTGACCCACAACAGCGCATGATACGCCGGCGTCAAGGCGCCTTGTTCCGGATTGACCGCCAGCGCCTGGCGTTTGCCCCAGCTTAATCGGGACAGCGATGTGTAGCGCACGATCGCGATCAAACGTCCGTACAAGCTGATCAAGAATTGCTGCTCTTCAGTGTTTAAACGTGTTCCTTCTTCTAATTGACGGATGATCCTCTGCAGATTGGATATTTCCTCGTCGGAAATTAAACAGATACGGCGTTCGGAAACAGCCTTTAACGCGGCTACAGCGGTCAAGAATTCTTCCAGCGGCATCTGCGGCATCAGTGCGGCCCAAAGCTCGCGGGCTTTGGCATATTCGCGGTCGATCACAACAAAATGGAATTCGCCGAAATGCTTTTCTTTCAAATGTTCCTGGTAGCCGGCCACATCCAGATCAAGCGTCCAGCCAAACCATTGCGTCAACCGGATGAGTTGAGCGAACCGGGTCTCATAAACGGCGAATTGTTTTTCCTTGGCATCCTCAAGAGTATTGATCTCGCTTAAACGGTTCGGCTGCTGGCCCTCTTCATTGGCAAACAGGAAGCGGACATCTTCGTGGCCCATGTAAACCGTCCGATCGGTGAAACGATTGTGAACGAAATAAACTCTGTGCGGAAGATTGCCGAACTCATCTTTAGCCTGTCCGTCGGAATTGGTGAGTTCAGATGTCTGGATCCCGTTCGGATAATAACGCAGTTCTGTGAATGTCCATTCCTGGTGCAGATTCTGCCAAATATCCTCGTGGGAGGAATGCTTGACCATTTTGCGGACACGCGGATCACGGGCCTGTTCTTGGGGAGTTAAACCGAAGGCCACCACTCCGTGCAGAGCCAATAAGATCCCGATTCCGATCGCCATGATCATCAGCGTCGAGAAGCCGAAAGAAGATGGAAGATGGAAGATGGAAGAAAGATCACCAACCCCGTGAAAAAGCCAATTGCCTTCTACAGGGCCCATCGCCAGCATCGGCCCGACGGCGCTTAAAGCAGCATCCGTCTGCGAGTCAAATGAACCGCGCAGGTTGGTTCCGGCCTGGCGCGATATAGAATCCGGCACAACCTGATAAATATTCCAGCGACGAACAATGCCTCTTGAAGCAAATGGCCTGGTTTCCCGGCCGTCGGTGCGTGTTATTTTTAACCGCAAGCCCCGATCGCCCAGATACTCATTGATTTTGTTTATCCATTTTTGGCCATCCTGATATTCGTCGTCAGACAATTTTTGAGATATAGAATTTGAAAATCCAATGATGAACGAACGGAGCAATTCGAACCATAAAAATTTCACATCATACCAGCCCACAAGAATGAATTTTTTCTGTTTTACAGTTTGCGCTATGCGTCTGGCGATCGCATCCTTTGCTTCATCCGTTATTCTTAAATCGCTAAATACACTAATGGCCAAAGTTAAATCAACGGAATTATCAGGCAATTGATTCTTCTCAAAATGTCCTTCCGAGGCTGACAAGACGGTGATCAAAGGCTTGATATCCGGATTCGCATCCAGATAGATCGGCCAGACAGAATTGAACTTCCTGGAAGGTTCATAGAGCGTAACGGGAATCCCAGCCAAGGCCATGACAGCATCAAATGGCACCCCTCCACGATAATCCCTGGCAACAGGTTGTCCCGGCCCGATATAAACAGCGTTTTCAATCGGCTGCAATGATTTTAAGACGGCGATCTGATCGGCAAAAAGCGCGATGCCCTGATCCTGCGCCGCGGCATCCCCATCAACAACTACGATGCCTCCTTTATTTCGTGCAAATGTCTTTAAAACAAGGTGTGCTACACGCCAAGCTAACCCCCAACTGATCAACCTCGCTGCCAAACCATCCTTAGCACGCACGCCCTGCCATAACCGCGTTAATCCTCCTCTTCTTAAATCACTTTCTGCCTGTTCGATTACCGCGGAAGAATACAAAGCAGGGCTCTGCTGTTTGACCCAAGCGAGGAATTCACCTTCTAATTCGAGATTCTTTATGTGCGGCTGGCCACGGCGGGCGCCTAATTCATGCAGGGCGGTTAAGGCGAGTTCTAGGGAATTGCTAAATACTTTTTCGTCAAAATACGTAATGTTTCCTGCTTTTCCAGCGAAAAAGAGATCATACGGCCCGGCGCGTAAATGACCTGTATCGGCTAAGAATTGGCTTAGCTCGCTTGCCCAGGATCCACGCCCGCTCTGCGCTAAGAAGGCCGCAACCGTTGGCTTGATCCCGGCCAAGGCGTCAACCTCACCCTCGTATAACTCTCGGAGGCCTTTCGCTTCAACCTCCGCCCACACTTCTGCCTCCGTCAATTCCCTGCCGGACTTGCTGCGGGTGTGGTCCGGCGTCGTGCCGCTTTCTCCCAGCTTAGACTGTTTGTCCGGCGGCTCCTGCGGCAACGCGGCCGCCAATTCCAACGGAACAGCGGCGTGGTGCACCTGTTCAACTGAAGATGGCGGTTGGAACAACGGATTATTCGGATGCTTCTTTAATTCCGGTGAGCGTAAGTCGTGTTCAATGCGCGTCTGGAGTTTTCCAAGCCATTTCATTAACTGAGAAACAAAACACGGGCCTCTATCCAGGAGTTCTCCCAACTGCTTGCGGTCGGCGGCTCTTTGTTTATCGGACCTTACGCCGGCCGCCTTCATATCAACCGGCCGCTTGAAATGGCGTCGTAGGTTGGAGGCATACCTCAAAAACTCCTCTGCCGCCTTCATATCAACCGGCCGGACAGAATGGCTGGCCACATAGCTGTCCCATATCGCCCGAACATTCGGATCCCGCATCCGAATAGGTGGCCATGTTAAACTCAAGTTCATTACCCTGGCCACCCCACTCAGATTGATCTCCTTGATAAGGCCGCGCTGCAGCATCACACTCATCTGATCCAACGCCAATTTAAAACTGACAATATCAAACCTGCCAGAGAGCTTTCTCTTGGATGACTCGTCCTTGACCTTGGGCGCCGTGAACGCCTGAATCCGCTCCTCAATATAATCGGTTTTCGTCATCAACTTACCATCGTCAGTCAAGACAAGCCCTTCGGTATACAAACTCTCTTTAAACGGCTCAAACAAATCCCGGCTCATGTATTTAGGACGGCTTTGCCACGCGTGGATAATGCCCCGGCGTATCACAACTAACGAATACCCCCATTTGTTCAGAGTCCTTGCCATCAACACATCATCTTCGCTTAATTCATGAAGCGCCAACATGACCAACGCCTTCACGATTTCTCCGACCTGCCGCATGCGTTCGCGGGTTACTTTCTGGTTTCGGAAACTGATGTCCTTAAAACCTTCTTGTTGGGGATGCGGATCAATCAATTGGGCGATACGCGCCTGGAAGATATCGCGCATGACTAAACGTTCCGCCTCATCTTCAGTCCAGCGGTCAATCATTTCTTCTGTCTTTTGCGTGAGCCGTTGCATGAAGACCCCATTATTGGCATGCCAGCTGCTCTGCCATTCATATCCGGCACAGCTTGACTCATTCGTAACATTATCTGGTTCCCAGCCGGGCTCGCGCGTCAGCAGTACAATACCCGCGTTAAACAAATCAAGCCGGCGTCTTTGTAATCCAGAGCTAGATATGCCAGCAGCCCTGGCCCACTCTCCTTGTGTGGGCGGCACTTCATGTGCAGCCGTGTACTCCCACCAGGCGGCCTGTAACTGTTCATCCGAAACCTTATGCGTAAAATGACCGCCTTTCCCAAGTAACGGTAATTTCTTGCCCTGGAAGGAGAGTAATTTAAGCCGTACCTCAACAGTCGTTTGAGAAACACCCAATCGCTTTGCCAATTGCTTTAACGTGGGATTATGCCCGTGGCTTTTCTTAACCAAAGCCGCATGAACGGCTTCTAATTTTTCATCGGTAAACTTAAGCGCCTGTTGTGGTGTTTTCAACAACCCGGCTCCCCGCAAAAGAAGTGTTACCAGCAAGGCAACGATGGGGATCAGTGAAGGAGGTATGCTCGCCAAGACAACCGGCGCGGTGTCGGCAAGGGTGTGCGCTGCGGTTGCAGAAGTGAGCGTGGTACCGGCGACCGCGCCCGTCGCGACAGCAGCCAAAAGAACACCTGCGCTGACTCCCCTCACAAACTTCTTGCCCCTGCCATTACCCAATGGACTGAAGCGGTCGAGTTGCCCTGAACGCAATCCTCCTTCCAGAAGCCACGACATCACAATCGAGGCGTTGGCGCGCACCAGCACCATATACTCCGGCCAGAACGTCCAGCCCACATAAAGCACTCCTGCCAGAAAGACAACTTGCTTTAAGTACAGTTTAATAAGCTTCCCAATAGTCTCATCAATGTAGCGTGCATCCGTCAAACGGTGATGAATATGAACCTCGGTCAATTTGCCATAACGCTCGGGGATAAAGACGCGGCGTACAAGAAAATGCCCCGGCAGATGAATAAAGGGCATGAATATAAAAAGTTCGAAGACGAGCGCTTTAAGCGGATCAAATCCAAAATATTGAATCAGCGGATACAAAATGCTGTAGACAAAGGCGCCGTGAAACACGACACCCCAGAACATCCACTTTTTGACAAGTTTCCAATTCACCGGTTTACCTTCGAAAATGAGCGCTAACGAAACACCCAAGCCGCGCACCAGCGCACCGGTTAAAAGTTTTATCAACAATCCGACGTAAAAGTTGCTCTTTACCGCTGCGATGTACACCTCCGCATAGTGGAAGGAGACAGTCACAGCAGCCGCCAGAATCAGCAGGGCAAACAAACGGTGGCCGATGATGGAAACAATCATCGCTTTAAACTGCTGAAGACCACGCCATGTTCTCTGTAACCCACCTTTGCGCAACAGCTCCACGGTCAACATCACCAACGCAAAGACCATAAACAATAAGAAAGGATTCTCGAAATCGTGGAACCCGGCCATGATGAGCGAAGTCCTGAGCCCGTCGAAGCCACTCAGGGCAATCATCCCACCGTTGAATAAATGGGAGACGTCCCCTTTTTCTCGGACGGCGCGCAGGGGCGGTTGATCTGCGAGGCGCTTGGCTGCTATGGTTGTTTCCCAGACCTTAACCCTGGCCAACACCGTTGCGAATACTTCGCCCGCCACATTGTCATAAAGCGCCCGTCGGATTTTTTCATTTTTATCGTCGAGTTTCGTTTTTGCGGCAAACTCTTGATCCAAGAGCTGATCCAATCCTTGACGACCCTTGGAACGGACGAATCGTTCAGCTTGCATATTGTAAAAATCACGCATGATCTGTTGTGTAGCGCTCGGTTGGACGCTTTGAGCAGAGAGCCATAAATTATAGGAATGCCAATAAAATTCAGCATTAAATGACACCCTTGCGTCATCGCCAACTTTGAACATTTCTATGAATCGATTAAACAGGAAGAGATACGCTTGATGGCTAACCGGTTTGATCTCCTGCCTGGCCCGGTCAAAAGATAACAACCCCTGCTTTCTCGCCCAGCTGACAAAAGAAACCTGGTATTTATTTTCAAAGAACTCGGCTGCAAACATCTCGGCGAAGATCTCGTTCATTTCCCGCTGATGATCCAACAGGTACGCGATATATGGTGCCGATTTCGGATCAACCAGGCCCCGAGCCTTCAAATCATTTTTCATCGCCGACCAAAGATCCTGCGCCGCTTTTTGATAATCGGGAACCGACGTCATCATCTTTAACCCAAACGCCTCGCGGACAATGATGGAAGCAAACAAGGTTATGAATATCGATTGTGACCGCGTCTGCCGACGAGTGATCTCAAAGAGCATAAATACCTTGGAAATATCGATATCAATGACCGTGGTTTTGGCCGTCGCATCGTATCTCTTCAGGAACATAGTCCCTGCGACATTCTTAAACCCGTATTTACGAAGATAGGCGAGATATTCCTCGACGACATCAACATACGGATAGTTGTTGGCCTTTAACCACCGGGCGGTCGCCTCGATCATGGCGATAACACCGCCGTGATTCTCCTGCGGTGTAGCCCCAAGCCAAAGATCATTGGCCTTGGCCTCACGATAATGTTCGCTTAAAGCCCAATCGACGCCTGTTGCAACAAGCGCCAATCCTGCTGTCCCCAGCACAGCGCTGCGATTAAATTCCCTTCGAGTTATTTCGTTTGCTTGTTTCTTTTGATCTTCAAAACGAACTTTCGCCCTTTTACTCGTCGGCGGAACCAACAAAGCTGCTTTCTTGCGCGCATTGAAGAAACGGCCCAAATGAACCATGGCCAGATACAGAACAAAAGCGCCGACGACAATAATGACCATAGCCAGCGGCCAATATTCGGCGAGGTCAAAAGCGAAGAAAGGTGTGACGATGTGGTTCGCGCTACGTCCGGCGTCAGCGGCCGCCTCAATCTTCCGAGTTGCAGCGGTTCCATAGATCACGCGGCTGGCCGGAGTTTTTTCTTCGTCTGAATAAATGACCAGAACGCTTTCCGGCACCCAGTGGCGCAATGGTGTTTCGAGCCAATACCTGAAACGGTCGGCCAAAATGAATAAACGCAAATTCTCGATCAATGTCAGCGAAGCCTTATGTCCTAATTGCCGCTTCTCGATCAAACGGCGCTCCGTCGGCAGGCCGCGGTACAATCCATTGCCTTTGAGCATCTTGGCATGATCATTAAGGAATTGTCCTGCTTCCCACTCTAACCGGGCATGAAGATACGCGACGATCTTTGCCTTTTGCCGAGGGCTTAAGTCCTTGATATCTTTGAAAAGTTCACGATTATTGGCGCTGATTCCATTGGCGCCTTCCAGGATCATCTTCACGGTGAACAGGGCTGCTTCGCGGGCCTTACGATAAGCCATTTCCCGATCGAAGAAAGGATGCTCCGGGGTTGGTCTAAAACGCTGTTCGGATGATTCAATGGCCGCGAAATACGGCATATTGATAAATCCGATCAATATCTCTACCTTTCTTAAAGGATCCGTCGGGTCTTTAAGAATATTTGCCACAGCTTTCATGCGCACAGATCCGTGCCGGCTGGTGAAATACAAAAGATGAGGATAAAGGGGATTGCGTTCAACAGGTGTAGTGGAAATTTCGGATCCAACCATGCCTAACATAAGGACGGCTAATAATATAACCATCGCAGCTTCCAAAATATAAACAGGAGCGATCATCTGCGCCGTCGATTCATTTTCTTGGTCGGTATTATCCATGAAACCTCTCCTGCCCATGCCAAGAATTGAAGAAGCTTTATACTCCACTTCATAAAACGCTCGGACCATTTCCTGATGATCCTTGGGGCCTTTACGATATAAAATAAATTTCTTGTTAGGAGCAGAATCGCCCGTTATCCAAACACCGCGCTCAATTTCTTCCTGCCACGGATAATGGCGGTTAACAGCATTCTCATAAAAGGCTAAAATTAAATCACCCTCTCGACTTTCGCTCATCAATTTTGAATAGAACTCCGGATTATGGCGCATTTCAGCACGATCTCCTGGAAATCTATCCACGATGATCCGGCGGCCAGACACATCATAAATCCGCTGTTTATAATAATCCTCGGCAAAGTTAATCCGCACACCTTCGGGCAATTCTTTCATAAGGGCTTCAGCAAAATCCTTGTTATAACTCAAAGAGCTTAAAAAGACCCTTCTGATATTCTTAAACAACTTTATTAATCCGATCACCATGAAACGGTCCTGCCCTATCGCCGGATAAACCAGTGAAATAAATTCTTCCGGACGAATACCATGCTGCTTCAAAACATTTGCCAACTCTAATTCCGCAGCAAGAGGCGGTACTGCCGGCGGATAAAATGTACTTAGGTGTCCAAACAACCTTCCTGGGGAAGGATAAGCGCTCTTTAGCGATGACTCAGGGATCTTGATTACTGTTCCAGGCTCTTGTTGCTCATCTACCGTTTCACGTCTTGCGTCTTGCGTCTTGCGTCCTGCGTTCCTCAAGCGCCAAGCGCGGTACAACACAATCCCAATGGCCACCACAATCATCAGTCCAAATAAAATGGCAATGCCTAATGTTTCCTCAGGAATAGAGAGCGCAAAAATATTAACCCTCGATTGTTCTTGATCGCGGGCGCCGTCTTCTTCACCACGGGCAAAATGCTCGGCAAAAACAGGCCGCCACTCAAACAGGCGATGATACCTGTGGAACATGCCTTCCATTCTTTGGGCAACATGAAGATCCACATTGCCTATAAGCGGATCATTATCCCAACTGCCGTCGGCGCTGAGCATATGGGACTTACCAAAATCAATCAAACGGGCTCTTAATTGTTTTCCCTTCTCCCAGGTAAAGAAAATGTGCTCATCTTTAAGATCCACATAATCCACTCCCAATCCTCTTAAATGGCCCATCAGATAACTGACGCTCGCGACAACTGGAGAACCATGATTCAGCACGAATTCCGAGGTTAACGGCAATCCTTTAATACTATTGATAATTAATTTTTGTTCCCGGCCGACGGTCACAAGATCGGTCGTTGGTCCATGATCAAAACGATGCGCATAATTGGTAACACGATTTTCCTGCTCTAACTGAAACACGGGGCCTTGATTGTCTTGATGCCATTTTACATAAAACACAATCTTTCGTGATCCGTTGAGCCTAAGCACATGCCTGTAAACCGGGCGATAGTAATCATCCCCTTGATACCCTTTCACAAACTGCTGGCCGAATTTTCGAACTTTCCGAGGATTGTCGGACTTTCCGTTGGTAACAAAGTTGACAACCCTGGGAGCGTTTTCGCCAAACGCTTTTTCGAAGGACTTCCTGGCCTCATCGCCTGTTTTAAAGAAATCCGTCGTTGTGCCGCTGACCACGCCGAAAACCAGGAAGGAAAGACCGATTGCGATAAGGAGCATAATCATTGTCATCTCGCCCTGCCCGCCGATGCTCAACCCCTCTGACAGGCGGGCCTGCCCAAACCATCCATTGACAGCATAGGACTGCTCTGCTAAATTAGCGCCTGTTGCAACTTCCGCCTGTCCTGGCCGACAGGCCAGGGAAGTTCCCCCCGCGCTTCTTTTTATTCTGCTTCGCTCTAGCAACGGATCGATGCTTGAGCTTCGCAGCAATGATTCCTCGAGAAGCAGAATATTGCTTCGAAGCACATCGCGGTTCATTGCTAATGCGAAGAAGAATAATAAATCATTATTAATTCTTGCCGTCCCCACAGGCACATCAAACCAATCACGAGGTGTGTCTATGCTTATTTTTCCAGAATTGGATGAACGCCAGCGCCACGAGCTGGCCAAACCATTATTCAATGTCGGGATTGTGGTATTAACGACCATGGTCATTAACCCGATGTTGACAAGCAGCAAGCCCAATGCGATACTCATGGCAGCAGGTGGTCTTATATTTCTGCTGTGTTTCCTGTGGGCCACGTCTTTAAATCGATTAGATAAGAAGAAAGGAGAATAACTATGGGAGGCCTTGAAGCTACCTTCATTATGCTTTTGATCATTATCGGCGGCGGTTTCTTCTGGTACCTTTGGTCCGAGAACTACCGCGCCAAACACCCAGAAATTAAGAAACATTAATACTCTCTCAATCATTGCCGACGGTCCGCGGATATTTCCATTTCCGCGGGCCGTTTTATTTACTGCCAAGACAATGACCACCGCGGCGAGAAGGGCGATGAGGACGAGGGACGTAAGACTTAAGACGTAAGACGAAATATCCGAAAGCTCCGGCCCGATGAAGGTGAATAAATGGGAGCCGTCCCCTTTTTCCTTTTCCACCGATCCCTGATCCCCGATCCCCGACCCCTGATCCCCAACCCCTGATCCCTCTAATTGAGCGACGCGGCCGTTGAATATGCGCTGTCTCTGCTGTAATGCTTCTTTGACAAACGCTGCCGCCGGGCTAAACAATATCAAGCCGTCATTGGCATCAAAAGGAACTCTTCTGTGTGGCATAGCTTCTGAAAATGTCAGCAGATCATTGACAGACATTAAAAGAACAATGCTGCCGGCAAAGGCAAGGATCATCATTAAGGTTGCGGCAATCCCTGACGGCATTTGCAAGGCGAGCAAGGCAGAGTTCAGGGTTTGGCTTGCCCCGAGCGAAGTCGAGGGGAGTTCAGAATTCGGCTGGGATTCCATTGAATACAGCGGACGTAACACCAAAAATGGATTAAAGCCGTGGTCTTTTTCTGCCACTGGATCATAACGCTCCATCGCTTGTGACCGGTCGCGCGGTTTATCGGGCTGATAATACGTCTGCAGATGCAAGTGATCAGCCCTTACATTGCCCCACTGAACGTGATGCGTGAAATGATCCTCAAACCATTGATAATCTTTGAAATGATCGCCCCACGGGGCAACAACGCCAAGCGGCTGTCCTTTTTGAACAGACCCTCCTTCAAAAATATTAGCGGCGGGAATGATATGGCCATATTTAACCACCAAACCATTTTTAGACCAGACCGTCAGGCGCACGCGTTCGGGCAAAAATATTTCCGACTGGATCAATACAACATCACCGTCGGCAATAGCAAACACCGGCGTTCCGGCTTTAAGATGAACGTCAACGCCATAATGCGTTTGCCGCGTCACGCCGTTGCGCAGATAATCCGTTTCATGGAAATTCATGAGCAGGCCTTGCTGGGCCATCTCAACCGGCCAGGACAAGCCAAACTGCAGATCTTTCAATTCTTCAGGAACTGTGCCGTTCAAGTGCGCCAAATAGCGTCGACGCTCTCTATGATTTGTTTCATTGAATGGCACAGCCCTGACCGACGCCCCAACCACGCCCAAAACCAAAAGGCCGAAGAGTATGACGCCCATGAGCATAACAATATAGCCCAAGGAAATATTGGGCATATGCAGGGCGGACGATCCAGTGTCCAGAGTTCGGAGTTCGGAGTCCAGAGTTACTGGTTCATGTCTTTTGCCATTCCCGGTCCGTCGAGTCTTCAGAAAATCTGAAACCGGTTTAGACCAAATAAAATGCAACCCATCGATGCCCAGTTTCCATAAAAGCGGCATCAGATCGTCTCCTGCCTCAACAATCAGGACTTTAGGCAGCCGTTTCTTATTTCCTTTTTTGAAATAGAACTGTTGCCAAGCAGGATCAACAATATAAAATTTCCTTCCCCAACTTACTATGAGAAACTGATGCTGGTCTCCATTTGAATATCTCAAAATTTCCGAATGAACACCTCGCGATTGCAATGCCTTTTGCAAATAGATGGTGTTCAAAATGCAATAAGCTTTATGTATTCCTTGTAATTTAATACCCTTATGCTGTGTTGATCGCAACTCAGCATAAACTTTTAAGTATGTCTTTTCTGCTTCCTGTTGGATCATAGCCACGAATTGTTCATATTCCTTCGACGGGATGCCACGACGCCCCTCGACGCCAGCGCCAGCAACCACAGTACCCTGCAAAGATGTTGCCAAGGCCAACAAGGCAAAGCCAAGGAGCACCTGCCACGTCATTTCCAGTCCGACGGAAGCGAACATACCGAGTTCGGAATTCGATGCCGCATCCCTCAAGTTTATTTGCTGCTGGCTTAATGTTCTTCTGGAATGTTCATTGATCGATCGATCAATATCGCTCTCTGTTAAGTTAAAATGACCTATCTCATTGCTTGTTTCTATTTCCCCTGCCATGTCTAACGCACGGATCTTGTGACCATTCATATGATGATCATTAAAATTTCTAGGGAATACGTAAACCGCCTCTTTGGTCATCAAGATCGAATACGGAACGGCCTTTTGATGCAATGCCTGGATAAACTTAAAGACTTCCTTCGCCAAAGAAGCTGTATCCGGCGACGTGAAGACATCAACATGGGCGGCATAATCTTTAACCCTGCTTAACTGAACATGATCAGAAACAATGGCAACCTGTTCTCTCTTGAAATCTTCAACAGGCAGTTTTCCTCTATTAAATAATTCTCCTCGACGGTAAAGTATGGCTGCCATGCTGATCACGACCGCTGCGGCGAGCACCCAGGCATGACCGGTCACAGATGCTGCAGCGATCAATAAGGCGCTCGCGCCATATAGCCACGACGGCACATAACGATCGCCGCCGTAATACATGCCCTGGAAATGCAGATGATTTAAAGATGACAACGGCCAGCTGCCATAGGTCAGTTTGATATTTTCGCGCTTCGATCGCTTCACAAACTCAAGCGCCATTCTTAAATAAATTTCGCGGTCTAAATACTGGGGTAACCGATCCGCCCGTTCAGGAATTAAAACAAAATGGGATTCGGCCAGAGGATACAGGACTGTGGTCACTTCTACATTTAAATTTTCATACTGAAATGGATAAATGATCTCCCGCGCGTTCATGATGAGATAGTTTTCATGACCATCTTCAAACGCCTCGAACAGGCTTCTTCTCGGATAAGGTTCTGCTCTAAAAGTACGGTACTGTTTGCGCAAAGACGCGGCATGGTCATTTCTACTGGCGACTTTCAGAACATAGTTCCCAACCCAGAAACGCTTAAAGCTCAGACGGTTCTTCATTAATTCCGGATGGCCGTTGATATATTGAGTGATACGGTTATCCTGAACGAAGGCATTAGAGGAGTTCTGTAATCTTGATCTCTCCCAGGTAGATTGAGACAAGAAATGAGCGATCGCCCATACGATCAAGCCGGCGGCCAGGGCCAATCCCAAAACCATGACAATGTTACTGCCTGGCACGTCTGAACCAAATAAGTGCTGTTGATCTTTCTTCTCTTCTCCCTCAGTCGGTGCAAAGGGCTTCTTTTTATGATCCTCGACAATGCTGCCTTTTAAAACTGTCGCCCAAAGAGAATGGAAATTTACCTGGGCCGCCAAGTTTTCAATGTCAATTTTCGTTTCCTCTTCGGCGGCAGTAGAGGCGGGCACTTTGAGCAAGATCGCGTCTTGCCTGGCGACATGATCCCGAACGGCAGATCTCAACTGTTCATGGGCTTTTTCTAAAATTGCTGCCGCTGCCTTATCGGTCGTGGACATCAAACCATATGGGGCAAGTACTTGATCATCACTTTCTGAACGAATTCGACTTCTGGCATGGCGTTCTTTAATAAAATCAATTTGATTCGCAGCTTCCAGGACGTCCCAATACGTCTCATCATTCAGATCGGCCAAAAAGCGTTCGACATTCGTTTGGGCAGGCAGCTTCAGATGGTGGATAATGACAACATCAACTATCGATATTTTCTTTCCTCTTGAAATTCTCCTCAAAATCGTAACCAAAATGACCGCTAAAAGAAGAACAACCGCCGCAACCGCGATCGTCGTCCAAACCGGTGAGGCGTGGAATGTTTCCGAAATCCATTTGGCCATATCCGGCACGCCCATGATGCCGAGGGCGCTGGCGGACTGCTGAGGCTGCACAGTCATGAACTTGTGATCGAATCGATTCAATGGATCCATAACTGAAAGGTGTCCCCTATTTTCCGCAAGCGCCGGGGCCGACGGCCGCGCCTTGACAGCGGCTCCGACGGATGGTATAGTTTCGTCATCCCCCACTAATTTAATCCAATCCCTTGTTTGCGTTATCGCCCCCGTAACTTGACGATATATTTTCATCAATCGCTCCCCTGCCCGATTGACTTTAAACTTCAAAAATGTTAAGGTGCGTATGAGAAAAACAAATTTTTGGTATAACCAACGAAGGGGATATGTAGCAAGGTCTTTATCAACACTCATGTTCATGAGCTTCGGCGCACTGGCGTCTTCCGAAGTTTTTAAGCTCAGTATTGTCATTAAAATGATTATTGCGGTTATCTCTATGACACTTGGAATAGTCGGTGTTTTTGTCCAACCCGATACTGATTCAAAGGAGGCATAAAATGTTAGCAATGTCGCTAGCCATGTTGGCGTTTGGATTAATTGTAGGAATCTGGTTTGGAATTGAGCAGTACCAGCAGCGGAAACATCATCAGCAGAAACATTGATTGGATTCCCCGTCACAACCACAGCCGCGGGCGATGCCGATGTAAACTCGGACTCACCGCGGCTGTTATCTTTTAACCGGCTTGCGTAGTACGCTACGGCCAGGATCAAAAAGCCCACGACTAACGCCGCGGCCAGAGCGAAGGCGGCGAAGAGGACGATGGACGATGGAAAATGGACGAAAGAAGAAGGAAGATAGAAGATAGAAAATAGAAAATGGTCTGAACCGGATCGGCTCCCGGGAGTCTTCTTTCCTCTTCTCTTTTCTATCTTCTCTCTTCTATTTTCCATCTTCCTTCTTTTATCTTGCGTCCCTGTGCTCTTGCTTCCCGGCGCCTTCGTATCATCCATGCGTTTATCCTTACCGCTCTGCCAACGCTCTTTGATTCTCATCATTGCCACAAATAAAATCAAAGCAGGGAAAACCAGCAAGTCCGCAATATTGGTTACTTGCCATTTTCCCAAAACCTTGATTTTGATCCAGTCGGTAATGCCGTGGCCTTGATTAAGCCACAAATTGTCCGTCATTTGGGCCAGAGCGACTGAGGCAATAACAGCAAATACCCAACCCAGCCAATTCTCATCCATTAATGAGAAGTTCAAGGAGAAAACAATGATGAAGATAAATAAGACATTGCGAACATTGGATAACCGATGAACAACATTGGTAATGCGTCGGCCGTTCTCAATGGCTCGGTAGGCCGTGGCTGGATTCATCTTGTACCATGTCTTTCCGGCTTCCGGAACTGTTTGTTTCGCCCACCACTTCGTGGCCAGGTCTACCGCGACTCCCGTTAAAATAATACCTAACTTTAACCATTGCCCATCGGCGAAGAATCCGGCTAACAATGGTGCGGCAACCAGAATAAATAAGATTTTGAGTAATCCAACAGGGCGTTTTGAATCGGTTGATTGTTGACGCATCACAACAAAGGCATAAATGACTGCCACTGCCAGGATGATCAGATCAGCTGCAAAGAAGCTAAAGAACACACTGTGGTTCTGCCCAGATAGATTCGCTTTCGCAGTTGGAATACGGCCGAGGATGATATTCCTTTCTTCTTCTACCCGAAGTTCTTCTAATACACGTGAGGCCAGCACCAATCTATTTTCTTCTGCCCTAGCGCCATCAAGAATTCTCTTGAGAACCGAGAGAACTATTTCTTCATTTTTGATGTGCCAGATATCAGAGCCAGGCAGGCCACGGATTTCCCAATAACGATCCTCAACGGATAATGGCTTGACCACCGCATCGCCAAAATCGCCGATCAAAGTGGCGCGCCCTGTGCGGTCCACGATCACGTTGCCAAAATGAGCATCTGACCCCAAACTCCAGCCTAATTCATGGATACGGAAGCCTGCCACCAACGCGTCAACAAAAATCTTGCGCATCAAAGTCATCACATCAATTCCCAAAATCTTGGCTGTCGCATTAAGATAAGCAAAAGACATGTGCTCCGGTTTACCGTTAACACCCAACCGGCGGCCTTGTGGCCCTAAATAAATATAAATATTTAACGGTGTCGTATTAAACGTCCTCTCTTGTCCGTATAACTTGAACGTTCCTTTAAGAGAAATAAACGCGATCGGCCTTACAACCCCTGGATCATTTGGATAACGCTGCCAAAGTTCTTTTGCCAATTCAAAATGAGCCAGCGTGATCACACCCCTGTTAAATGCCTGTCCAGGCATCTTCATATAAACGACATTATCTTGAGGCGCTGCGCCTGCGAAGAGCGCATGGCTTCTAAAGCTCTCAGTCGTCGGATAGGTTGACAGGCCATCACGTAACGGCAGGATCAAATGATTTTGTAAGGCGTATTCATAATTAGTTCCTGTAAATCGATCGGGGATATCCGGAGAATGCTTCAGACGATTTTCACTTAACTGTTCAACCAACTCTTTAATGAGTGCTTGATCTTTAAGAATCCCTCTCAGCGCAGGGGCATGTGATGCCAAAATGCCTTCACTTTCTTCCTCAGAGATGGGATAAAGGATATTTTGAGCTTTGCTGGTATCAATCTTTGCTGCGGCAGTTTCTGCAGTGACCGCAGAAGTAAGCAATCCGATAAGGATTGCCGCAACCAAAACGATAATACTGAATTTATCCCACGGCAAATCCGCCACAGCAGAAATGATCATGGAGTGAGACTCTGCTGCACTGCCGGATGCCGGCGGGCCGGTTTTAGAAATATCGTTCACCACCAGCCCAAAATGCCTGGCCTCTGCCTTCTCTTCTTCCGTTAGGGTCGTGGATTGCTGGACCTTAAATTCAAGGATCATCCGCACAGCCTTGTCATGGAAACTCTTTATCTGCAAAGATTCTACCGGAAACCTTCTGTAAATGGATCGATGGGAACTAACGACATAATCAACTTCTTTCCTGATACCGTTAACAAGGGAAGCGGCCAGGAATTTTAATATGGTTGACATCGCTGCGATATCGTTGGGTTCCGTAACATAGGACGGTAACGGAAATCCCTCGCCCGTTAATAAACTGTGCAGGTTCTTTAAAAATCTTTCGTTATTGCCGCGGCGCAGGTCAAACATAAGAAGTTTGTTCTGATATTCAACCGGATACGCGCCTATATCGCTTTCCTGATTAATACGCATGACTCTGGCCATGTCATCAAAAGCGGCAACGGCCCGGCGGTTATTGCCCAGCAGATCAAAATGATGGCCTAATTTAAAATAATCGTTGTCTAAAAGTTCAAACAACTGGCGGGCTGTTTTATAATCAACACCTTGGAAAGCCACCTGCCCCTGTGCGTCGAGCTCAGCAGCCAAATGCGGCCTGCCATTAAGAACAATTTTGGCAAATTCTGGATTCTTCTGGGCCATTTCTTGATCCAGGACAAACTCACTGACCACCTCTACGCCAAAACTTCTGCCCAATTCCTTGTAGCCATTTAATTTATCAGCGTCGATCACCTGGACATCCCCATATTTATAACCATAGGGATAATAACGGTTGAGCAGCTTTTCTTTCTCATGAACCTCACGGTTGGTTTCAATAACCCTGGGCATTAAGTATATGGTTTCCTGCACGATCGAGCGTTTCATTAGATCGAAAAGCCTGCGCTGGATCTGTTCGGGCTCAACCAGGCCATAACGGTTCACTGACGTGAACTGATCCGTTAAAGCGCTTAAGCGCGGATAAATACGGGCCGCGTCCGCCTTCTCTTCACTCATGCGCTGATAAGTATCATTCCACTCTAAGAGGTACAAGATATACGTGGCCAATTCCTTCTTGGCGGATTCATCAACAAAATCGAAAGAATTGAGGAATTCCATAGGCAGATAAATGACTTCCCGGCGGCGGCCGACCTGGACGGTACGGATGATACCAAAAGGCGAGTCTGTTAAAAGTGCCGGTAACGGTGAAACAACGCCCACGATCGTCAAAGATCTCAAACGCTCCTCGAGATGTTCAGCCATGTGTTTAAAGTCATCATCCACAAAACGCAGTCTCTTATGAATAAGGATCTCTTTAATATAAGCTAAAACCTGGTCGATCTTTTCTTTGGCCTTCAATTCGCCGTTTGTTGTTGGCTGACGCGGACCGACCTCGCCCCAGGGCCTGTGGATATTTCTTAAAAATGGGGTCTGATCATCTTGCGCATATAAAATGATCTTTTCCCAGAAGGCAACGGCGCTGTCCAGCCAGATATGATAGGAAAATCCTGGACGGCTGAAACGAATGTCCGCCAATTCTTTATGCTTAAAGACGCTTGCAACAATGGCATCAATAAACGGCTGGGCCAACGGCGCGGTGTACGGATCCTGTTCGCCCCGCAAGAGAGCGCCCAAGCTTAGAGAATATTTTTCCAAACGCACGTGCGTACGGAACAGTTTTACCTCTGGAGGCTCGAGATCCAGCCTCATGTCAATAAGGGCTTTATAGAGATGGTTCTTCAATCGTTCAAACCGGCCTTCGTCAATTTCCTCTCTTAAGGTATAGATCTTGCGATACTGTTCCCTGTTTAAGTGGAAATCACTCAAGAGAGAATCGATAAAGAATAATCCTAATTCTCTTTCTCTTGCCTTGACCGCCCGTGGATCTATAGGATCGTAAAGTGCCAGGGCCACATCCCAAGCGCGGTCGATCATGGCCTGTTCCTGACGACGATTCACCGGAGCGCTCCACCATCTGGGATCAATTCTCCACTGAATGAAAAGCAGCCGTCCTAACCTGAACCAGCCGCGAGACACGTTCTTGACCAGGCGCTTCCAGGTGTCGGCGAACTTAATAGCCAGCGCCGCCACAATCATGGCAGCAATGACAATCACCAGCGCTCTGTCTTCAGCATTTAATTTCGAAATGTCCACTGCCAGCAACGGCCATAAGTCACCAATCATATGGTGCTCGCTCTCATATCGCTTCGAAGTATTTGTGGCATTGACTGTAGTTGGGGCAGCAGCGTCGATGGCCGTAGCTGTACTTGCTTTAGCATCGGCAAAGGCTTTAAGTTTTTGAACAGCAGGCAACAGATCCAGCGTCTCTTCATCCAGATGTTCCGTCGTCCAATGCAGACGCTTGCCCGGGATAAGCTCGCCGTTAGACGTACGAACAAGGACTGCGTAACGATCTTGATCCTCACTAGGAATAACACTGTACATATTAACGGGGGCCAGCCAGTCGGGTTCTTCGTTGGAGAATTTCTTTTTATAAATTTCGACGATCTTTGAATTATCGTCAATCAGAACATCCATATCAAAAGTGGACGGCAGCTTTAATTCAATATCATCCGGTGTCGCAAAACCGGTCTTTTCATTTAAGATCCTCACAATATCTTCTCGATAATAAACGTTGATCTTTCCTGTGTTCATCAGGTCTCTTAAGAAGACAGAAGCATCCATGAGCTGATCCGCATTTTGTTTTGGTGTCGTTGTGATCACAGACAGCCGGTTGTTGGCCAGTAATCCAAGCAAAAGCGCTTTGGCTCCGGGACGAAGCACTCTTCCTTTAAAGGTATCAAACGTCGGCGCATCTTTGGCATCAAGGAAATACATCGTCGGGTATTTAATGTCATCCGGATAGTCGATCGTTAACGTGCGCTCGAGGTCAAAGCCAATTCTTAATCCCCTGACTTCTTTGGCCAAGGCGTAGAGTTTTTGTTCATTCGGCGTGAATTCGGCAATGATTGATCGTTCCCAGGCTTCATCGCTTTCTTCGGCAGTTCCATTGACAACATTTGTTGATGCCGCAGCTACCATGCTCAAACCGACCATTAACACCAGGATCCCTACGATCAATGCAATGACTTTAATGGTGCTCAACTCAACGGCCGCGCCCATGATCATGGGCATGGCGCTTGGCAAGGCGATGATATTGGATTGACCATCCCCAGCCGCAAAAATATGAGAGGATTCGCGCATCGGGAAGATCCAGTTAAAAGATTTGGAACCCTTAAAGAGCCGGCGGACCTGCCGCTTATTGAGCAACCGATTCTTACCAATGACATTGACAAGGTAATGATCGGCTAACGCCTTGGCATCCGGCGGATAAAAGCCTCTCTTTAAATAATAGCTGGCACGTTTGACCGGATCACCGGTATGGGTTTCTTCGATCTGTGTTTTCACATCCACCGTAAACGTTGCCGGCCTAAACTGGTCAATCAAAATACGGCGGGTGATGTTGTAAATTTCGTGACGGTCAAAATTAATTTTTCGATCTTTATTGCCGCGATAAGGTCTAAAGATGTCAAAGGCAATGCCAACTTCATCAGCAGGTTTCATGCGGCTGCGTCCCGTCAACCGATCCGTATGCGGCTTTACAGAATAAATAGCATATCCAATGATCACTCCCATTCTGTCAGCTTCACTGAGCTGTCCTTCTCCTTTATCGCTAGGCTTCGGATAGAAATTAAAAATATGGAAGCCTAGTGCATTATTTTCTAACGCGGGCATGACAATGACCTGAACAACATCTCCGGTGCTAAGACTGATAAATTCATTTCTGGCATTGGGGATCAAGCTCGTTTCTTTTGTAGTCAAACCGGGCTGCCATTTTGCCAAATCGAGAATACGCCTCATATTAGTAATATGCTTACGGTCAAAATAACCATCCATCTCCGGCAAACTAAAAATAGTCCGGCTGAAGCGATCCAGTTCTTTGCTGGCTAAATCAAATTGTTTTGCTTTATCATATTCATCAAAAAAGCTCAGCCGAATGGACCCGCCGCTTAAGATATCATTGTAGACCGCTTGCCGTTTTCTCTCGGCTTGCGCTGACAGAGTATCGCCTCTGACGTGGCCGGCCGAAGCCACCGCGCCGACGCTCATCGGTAAAACCAAAATCATCGCGGTCAAAAGAAGGAATTGCCAGCCCGTCATTCCAGGAATGTGTAAAGCATCGAACAGGTTAGAGGTTTCCGAAGCGCCCTTAACTTGTTTTGTATGATTTGCACCAGGCGCGGCGGCGTTGATGAATAAGCCTTGAGCCTCAAGATCACCATATTTCTTTTTGGCTTCTTCGGTCATAAATTCGTCTTTGGCCGCTTTTTCATCACCGATAAACTTATCGCCCAATTCAGGGAAAACATAGACGCCGAGCTTGATCACAGGAACGCGTTGACCGAGAACCGTTCCAATAATCTGCACCCGGGTAACACCAGCATCGGTTAAGGCATTCTTAAAATCAGGCCTGTTGATCAATTCCACAACAAACGGCTCGGGCATGCGGGTAATAAAGGTCATCTGGATCGGCTGACGGGATTTATGAGTAGGAATACGGACCCGATTTAAAATTTCAGCAAATTGAGGATTAAGCTTCTGTTTACTGATACCGAATTCTCTCATGGACTCTGTATCCAGCACCGGCACTTCATACGTACCAAACCCGGGAACATGAATGGTCACTCCACCCAGCATCCATTGGACAAAATCAAACCAGACATCACGTTTTTCATCGAACGATTTCAAAGGATAATAACGGCGGTTGGCTTCCTTCATGAGACGGGTAATTTCTTCTACCGCTCTTTCGTTGATATGTGCGGAATAACTGGTATTGCGTATGATGACGCCGGCGATCATTTCATAAGCTTTCCAATTGCCGCGTAAATAAAAAGTATCAGTGACATCAGCAAAAACCCTGACCGGCCGGCCGAAATAGCTGGCGCGATCGACGTCGAGTTTGATGACTGTTCCCATATGATCACGCTGATAGCGACGATAAGCTAAAATAGCTCCTTGCTTGATGGACCCGTGGCCGAGGACCATCAGATAAATGATTACTCCCACCACCGCAATCGCCAGCGCAACAGCGGCGATCGAGACGATGGACGATGGACGAGAGACGATGGACGAACTATCTCCCATCGCCAACATCGCCGCGTTATGTTCATTGGCAAACAATTCTCCCTGCGTTGTAACCGATGCCGCGCTGCTTCCTGTACGAGGTGAGCCGCCCTTGGCAGCGCGGGTTGTGCCAGTTCTCGACGGGCTTTGCGAACGGGAAGAGGATCTGTTTGATTGAGCCGACGCGCCAGCTCTTGAACTGGACGTGCGTAATTTGCGGAACTTCCAGCGGTCATCTTCACTGTTCACGCGGATATTACCGTCTAGCCACTTTCCGTCGATGAATAAATATTCATTCAGATCTTTCGGATTAGCTTTGATCTTGGCTATCTGTTCGGTCAATTCTGGACCGTAAACATTTGTCCGCTCGGCGTAGTCCAAAACCAGCTTGCGTATATCACGTTCGTGATTGCGCTCCTGCGCATTCTCTTGCCCGTTTCTTCTGACGATCTCTTCTCTCAACCCAGGGATAACCAAACCAGCCTCAGCCAACTGTCCAGGATATTCCAAAGCTTTATCCTTCGTTATGCGCAAGAGGACCAATTCAGCGATCCTCTCGATCCCGACGGTGTACTCTGAAAAGAGTTCATGCAGCAAGGAACCGAATTTCTTGGCCATACCTTCCGACGGGTAACTGCGGATATAGAGGTGCCAGAACCTATGAATATCGATCGGCGTCCCAGCATCTTCTTTGACGATGAGGAAGTTCAAAAGATCGGCCTGTTCTTCGGCATCCAAGTGGTGGAAATAAGCAATCTTGCGTTCATCGGTGATGATCTCCTGGATCATGCCGTCCAAAGCGCCCGGAGCCCCGCGTTTATAATCGTCGATGTTGCGGGCAATGTGGTAGAGTTCCTCCATGATCTCCATCGTTGCAAAATGCCTGTTGCCCAACGTCTGGATATCGATGATCAGAACGTCGTCGTAGGCCGCGGCTGCATAAGGCGCGTTGCTGACAAGAACGATGTCTGGATTAAGCGCTTCCCGATTGATCCCCACCGAATCGGCGACGATCGTGCGGGCAGCCTCAAAGCTTGAGAGAAGCGTGCGGCCGGCTTCGATGGCCATGGTGTTGCGCTGCCTTCTGGCATTATTATCGATCCATTTTTGAATATCCTCTACTTTACCGCCTTCCAAATCTTTTATGTCTGCGCCGCTTGTTTTGGAAGCAGGCCTGTCGGTCAGATTGAAGTTTTCTTTATTGCCCCTCATCCCTTGATGAGTTGTATGGCCTGTCTCTGTACCGCTTGTTTGAAGACGGGTGATCGGCCGTCTTGTGTCATTCGTTGTATTTTGCTTACGGGCCCGATGAGCCACTGGAACCGATACGGTCATGGCCGGCCTGCTGACCGCAGATCGTGACGGAACATTATTTCTATCACCGACGGAAACAGGAATGACCGGCTTTTCTTGAAGACGGGCGGCAGGCGTTTCTTTAACCGTACCGGACGTGTTCACCTTGTTTTCATGAATGGCGCGAAGCGCATCCGGACGGATCTTCTTAAGGCCTTCACCGGGTTCCGCTCGATCAGCGAAGTCTTGCAGATCGTTTCCGAATGCTCCGGTTGATTTGCGGGCGGCGCTGGTCTGCAGGACGGTGGCAGGTTTTGAATAATGAGAAAGAGGTAAGAAGTCAGAGGTAAGAAGTATCGGCTTGCCACTTCTTACTTCTAACTTCTTACTTCTTACCTGATCCTCAGAGTCTCTCACATCGATCGTCCGTGTAACTTCCTTCTTCGGCTCAATTACCCGAACCACTGGCGCTGCTTCGGCATTCATCGCAAAATCATCCAATGATCCGCCCAAGCCCACGTCCACGCTCGACGCCATGGGCATGAGGGCCTTTTGTGTCCAGCTCTTCGGGAAGTTCTGTGCGAGATGTTCATCGACAGCAGGCCCTAATTGCGTTTCGTTTAACGTGCTCCATTGCTTAAGAAGGGCATAATAGGCTTCCAAACGTTCCAACTTATATTGCTTTTCGGGTTGAGCCCTGGCCCAATCGAAGAATTTCTTTAGCTCGCTTTCAAAACGCTTAATAAACGTTTGATAGAACCAAACATCCTGGAGAATTAATTTCCGTTCTTCCTCCAATAAACTCTCTTGATTCGAAGCCTGGCTATGGCCGAGCTCGTGCAATATCATCTGAGCTAAAATAATATGAATAACCACTCTTTGGATGACACTGTGCGAGTGATGATATTCAACCATGGCCTTAAAGAAATTCTCTCGTATCGCAAATTCATTCAAATGCCGGCCGATATCAAGGGTCATATCTGTCGATTCGGTCACACGAAAATCAATCTTGCGATTATTAGAAGCCTCCATCAAACGCGCCCAAGTTTCATTAAGCTTATTGATTGCCTTAATAAACTGGACGGTTCCATAGATTATTCCGGCAAATTTCTTTGCTTCTTGGGAATCGGGCATCCCAAGGGTATAGCTGTTGGTCTTGAAATCATAACTAACTTCATACCCCAATTTAAATTGATCCTTAATATCGTCGTAGATCACCACGGCCTGATGCGCAGTCACATCATTCAATCCTTGTAGCTTAAACAGACGGGCTTTAACCTGTTTCATTGCGCTGATAATTCTTTCTGACATTTCCATCCAATTCTCATTCTTCCTCCTACTATCGAAATCCTGGCCTAAGAAGCGGTCGAATAGTTCGAAGATATCTCCCATAGCCGTCTCTGGAGCTAAAACCTCAACATCGAAGTTGTCAGCACCCATGATGCTGCCTTCTTTCTTAAGGCCCTCAAGAAAATGTCCTGGAAAGCGGGTCCCATCCTTAACAAAGTAAACGTTCCCCGGTTGATCTGTTTGCGGAAATTGTTCGTTGATTGCATCTGATAACCGCGCAAGATACTCGGTAGGCCGGTTATGAAGACGGAACATGCCCGTGATCTTATAATGTCTGCTAACCCTGACCATCTTGCCTAATTGGAGCGCTGCCATTGATTCTTTCGAAACTAAACCGAACGGCCTGAGGGTTGTCGCGGCCACGCTCGACGCCATAGTTGAAACCGGCAGCGTTTTAAGATTCCCGGCGCCGAAGACATTAGGCATGTTGGCTTTAAGATATTCACGAAGCGCCCCATTCATGCGTTCATTGGATAATTGCGCAAATGCAGCAAGAAGATCAAAATACCTCTTGAGCATGCGCATACCTTCAACATGAGCCAACGCTTCGAAATATTCAGTCATTATTCTGGAATAATCTGCGCTGTCCTTATTAAGATAACGGAATAATTCAACGTCGGCGCGCATGACGCGATGTTCTTCAAGAATGGCAGTTTCTCGGTCAGTAAAGGAATCCCTGGAATGGTCTAATTCATGTCTTAAAATTTGCATCAGAATAAAGACGGGAATGTACTGAATTCTCGTTTGATCCAAATTGTCGACAAAATCTTTGCGCAGAATAATTTCTACGGTTTGCGGTGTATCAAAACGCCCGGCGGGGACTGTCATTTTCTCTGAATCGGTAACGCGAACCATGAGTCGTCTGCCTGATTGCTGGATCGCTTTTAGAAGATCGGCATAAGATTTGTATTCCGGCGTGTGTTCAAATAATATGTAAACTCGGCTTAAGACCCGCGCTAATTTTCTTCCCGCTTCGGTGTCAGATGTGGATAAGAACTCGTTATTTCTTCTTTGGGAGTCAAAACCGATTTCATAATCACTCAGGAAGGTCCCAGCCAGATCGTTGTAATCAACGCCGGGTTGAGGTGTGGCGCGGGCGTTGAGCATTTCCAGCTGCTTAACGGCAAGCCCGGCTTTGATCTGCTTCATATCATTGATAATTCGTTCGGATCCATCCAGCCATATCTTTTCTATTTTGGGACTGCCGCGGCTAAAGTCCTGAGCAAAGAAACCATCAAACAGGCTAAAGATCTCTTCAATGACATTCTCGGGAGCCAAAACTTCGATATCAATTTCAGTAACATCCTGAATGCCATCAGCTATAAAATCCATCACATCTTCAGCGTTAGAAGGATTGCCGTTGATAATAACGGTGGCGTTACTTTGCTGACCATTTTGCTGGAATTGTTTGTTGATAGCCGTTAACAACGACATAAGATAGTTTGTCGGCCGCATATGTAGCTGCTGTTCACCAATAATAATAAAATGCTTGGTCATCTTAACCATTTTGCCTGGTTGGAGAGTTGCCATTGATTCTTTCGAAACCAACCCGTACGGCTTGAGGGTGCCTGTGAAAACGTGGGGCGTTGGACGCAGGACGGGAGACGCAAGACGTGAGGCGTAAGACGTAAGACGGCTTTCGTTACGTCCCTCGTCCCTCGTCCTACGTCTTACGTTTAATACATATAAAATCACCGCAACCACCAGCGCCATCAGAATAATGACGATCGTATCTACGCCCATCACAAAAATCAGATTATTTCCGGAAGCAGAATTTTCCTCAGCCGCACGAACCGCGCCGGCGGAGGCGATCCAGCGTGAGGCGAAGAAGAGGACGATAGACGATGGATGATAGACGATGGACGTCAAATCGCCCAAGCCCAGAAGGTTGAACTGATTGACAGGCGCGTCTGTGAATGATATATTTCTTCTATTCAATTCCCCAGCTGCCCCCCACCCGACTGTTTCATATAGATTTTTTCCTAACCCGTTTTGCTCGCCCCCAGGCAAAATCATTGATTTGACAATTTCTACAGGAGGTGTTAACGTGAATTCAGTTGGAAGTAACTTCTGGACAGATGCCAGGTGTTTATATGTTTGCGGATTTTTAGCGAATCTGGCACTTCTTTCATTCGGCGCATTGGGCAGCTCGGAATTGCTTAAAATGCCGACGATGGTTAAGATCATTATTGGTGTTTGGGGATTTATATTGATTCTAGTCGGCACCTGGATCCATCCCAGGAAAGGAGAAAAATAATATGTTAGCCATGGCCATAGCCGGTTTAATTCTCTGCGCGGTGATTGCTGTATGGTTTGGAACAGAACAATACCAGCAGCGGAAACATCATCAACAAAAGCATTAATCCTTAAAAGGATCGCACCAAGCGGGGTATTCGTCTCTATGACGGATATCCCGCTTTTTCTTTTGCGCGCCAAATCGGCGGCCAAAAGCGCCAGCGCAACAACCGCCGCGACGATGAGCAGGGTGATGGGTGACAGGTGATGGGTGATCGATGCCAAATCACCCAAGGCGAGGAGCATGCGGGTCTCAGGCGCATTGGAAGAAGGTCCTAATTCATAACCAAGCCGCGACAAGTTAATGATGACTCTCTCCGGCGTTGAAGAATATCCTTCAGGAATTTTGAGCCCCAAAATATTATGGACAAATGACCGTGGTGATAACTTTTGCGCCCAATCCTTAATAGTCTTTATTGGCATTGTCGCTAACGGAATATTTTCTTTTTGCAATCGGGCCTGACGAGAACCGTCAAACAGGTAAATGGCCCTCTCAGGACAGGCCTTCCCATCTTTCGTCCAAGCCTTTATTTCTTGATCCCTTAATAGCGCTAACGCATAAATCAGCCGGATATATACCGCCGCGCCAAAATTCAAATTGTTTGCCATATAACGGAATCGTATCGTCTTGTTTCTTAACCAGGCAATGAAGATCCCAAGATCACCAGCCTCATGAATCGCTTCCAATTCCGTAGAAACCGCTTTGGTCTCAGCGTCGTCCAGGTGAGCATATTCCGGTTCTCTCCAGAGATTCTCAGCCATAAGTAATAATATGAGCTCCAAATTGTGAGCGTCGCCTGTAGCGCTGTGTTTTGTAACCGTCTCAATAGCGACCTTAAGATTGAAGGATTTGAAATCTTTTCCTTGTAACGTTGCGGGAATAAAACCAAATAGCAGACGAGCGATCGGCCAGTATTCTTCCAACCGCATTAAAGAACGGATATTACCCATGTCCCACATGTATAAGAAATTAATAATCCGGTCAGGGGAAAGTGTTCCGGTTCCGCGCGCCGCGTAATAAACAAAATCCAAAATAGCGGCAACCTTAAAGTAACGGTTCACATTAATAAGGTAACCGTTGTCGATAAATAACGTTGCGCCGCCATTACCAAGATGCACGATAAATCCATTCTGATTAAGTGTAGCGACAATCTGCGCCAAGGGTCTTCCTGCCAGTGATTCCGGCTGAATTTGGCCAAGCATCTCATCAATGTATTGTTTGCTAAGTGGCGCAAAACGCCGGGTGGCAGTGAAATCAAAGCTGGTGACAACCCCGCCGGAGGCTTGATGGATCATATAGAAAAGTTGAATCATCCGCAGCGCCTGTTCATCGCTGAGGCTTAAGAAGACTTCCCGGCAATGATCCATCTGCGCATTATTGAAGAATTCCCGGAAATTACTATCTGTGGTCTGTTGACCCAACAGCGGCATAAGCTGTTGGCTCAGGCTGCAGAATTTCGCCGGACATTCCTCGCCGCGGATATCGCGGGAGAAAACTTTGATCCTATGTTCGCCAACCGGGAATTCTCGCAAATCATCCAGGTTAAGGCTGTCAGCCATAAAGTCAGCCATAAACCGGTTAAACACACTGCCGTCGCGGTAAGAAAGAATATCCGCGCTGGTCACCACAATGAGTAATTTAAGAAGCGTATCTTTTTCTTCCTCTGAAATACTTGCTCCATCGTGGGTAAACCCGTCCAGAGCCTTTAATAACGCTGCCGTTGATCGTTCGCCGTTAGCGATACCGCCGAATTCCGGATGATAGGTGGTGATAAACTGCGCCCAGCGCAAGGCCTTTGGATTTTGAATTCTAAGCACGCGGAAGACTTCGGGAATAAGTTTGGCGCCGCGCGCGGCATGATCCCCATATTCAAAAATGTCGCCGATGTCATGGAACAGAGCGATGGTGTGAAGGACAAACAAGGCATCTTCAAGGCTTAGACGATCAGCTCCTCGCTGAGGGCTGGTCATAAATCCAACCACCGCAACCGCGGCTTTGTGGAACTGGCCGAAATTATGTTCTCCGATATCTTCCATGCCCTCCCGCAGAGCCTGCAGGGCGGCAAAATCATTGGTATAAAAGATCCCCATAAACCGGTTGAGTTTAATGATGTGCTGCAGGATCGTGACGCCCGGCGTCTTGACGCGGTCGAGCAGTTTGAAATACGATAATGCTTGTGCCAATTTGCCGCTTTCGCACAGAACATGCAAACGCTCTCCGGGGTTATCGGAAGCAAGGGCGGCATTAAGTTCCGCAGCCAACTCCACGTCATGCTCAAACGGCGGCAGGACTTCCGAGCTCTGATCCTGCAGGCTTCGCTTGCGGAATTTATCGGTAAGCGCCACTGGATCGCCGTCGCCCGATGCAATCATGCGGTGATCACGGTGCTCGCTGGCAAGGGCAAGGACGAGCTTTCTGTCCTCTTTCTCGACCGGCAATCGTTCCAAAAGCGGCGAAAGAACAGCGGCCACATCAGCCTCGTCATCGCCTAAAAGTATTCTCGAATAATCTTTAAGCAGGGACGCCAGGAAAATAATTTTGATAATTGTTTTATCGTTGCCTTGCTGATCGATCCTGTGATAATTGTTTTCCAAATCCATAAGAACGCCAACGAGGTAATGCCTGTTGGCGCCCTGGGTGCGGGCGCGGCAATAATCATTAAAGGCCCGCAGCGTGATCATCCCGGTTCTTAACTCTTCCAGGTGACTCAAAGCCATACAGGACTCAACCAGGAGATCAAAGCGGCTCAAACCGCCCCAGAATTCGTCTCCGCGGTCAACAAGATAATCCAGCATCTGAATATTCGTGTGTTCCTTAATCCAGGCAAACAACTGGTCAACCTTGATATGTTCGGCTTTCCAGAGTTTTGTAAAATCATCGATGGCAGCCTGCGGCAAGGCCTTGGCCCGCATTTCCACCGCGATCCGTAATTTTTTCGCGACCCCGAAATCATCAGCTCCGTATTTAAGAAAATCGGTGTAATGTTTCACCATCGGATCAAAACGGCTGACACGTAAGGCATGGAAATAAACGGTTACTGCGTCACGATAATTGTGATCCCGCATAAAGGCATCGCCCTGTTGCGATAGAAATTCCTGTAATGATGCTATGACAACCGCCGGCCGAGCAGGTTCAATCTGTTGACGGATATATTCAATTTCATCGTAGATGTTCCCTCTGATATCATTGCGGGCGCCCCTGGCTTCAAGCCGTTTAAAAATCGACGCATATCGTTCACGGTTACGGCCCAGGATCACATCGAGGAAAACATCTTCCGTAGTGGAGACTTGTGCAGAGGCGTTTTCCGCTAAACCCGTCGGAAGCAAGATCGTGGCCGTCATCGCTACAGAATGTTCCTCAGCCGCGTGAACCGCGTAGGTTGAGGCGGCCCGTAATTGAGCTTCATAGGAAGGTTTAAGGGCAATGCCGAATGTTTTTTGTGAAGCCAGAAGATCCTGAAGTTCCTGGGCATGGGCAGGATTGCTGAAGTATTCGACGCTGACGGCTCGAGCATCATCTTCACCTTTCTTAAGGATGATATGTGCCCAGAGATCGTGACGGATAATGTCGTTGATGAGCGCCTGGAACTGACGGGCTTCGACACTCATATTCTTAGGATCTAGCGGCGGAGCGCGGGTAAATAATACTTTAGATAGATCGATCGGACGATGAGGATCATCCGTAATTTCAGCAAGCTTCGTTCCCTGACGATCATTCACGCGGATGAGATGGCGAAGGTTCTGATGGCCTAATACTTTAAATAGCGCAATACAAATATACATCTCGCGGTTCTCATCACGCTGTTTTGGATCAACCGCAAACGGCAATGTAGGAACATTGTATAAATCACCGGGATAAGCCAGGCCAATCACACCGCTCCCGGAAAGCGGCGCGGCTAAAATCACCTGTCTTAAAACTGTGCCTTGATAGCTTGATGTCAAGGTCGCTTGCGTGACGTCCAACTCAACACCGACGGCATACCAGGCATTATCGCGATCTGTTTTCTGTTGAGGGACACCAACCTGTTCCAAAGCTCCAGTGAGAATTTTTTCATTGTCGTCAGACATTTTCTGTAAAATTTCATTGGGCTCTTCCGTTATAAGCCCTAACATCGTTTGCGGACGGAAAATTTGAGCAGTGACAAATCTCTGAAGATAATTTCTATCCATTAAATTCACGTCCATTTTTAATAAAATCTTTCGAATACCCCATGACGTTTCATGGATATCTTCTTCAAGACTTCCTGTGAAAGGACCTACGTAATGCAACAATGCTGTTGCCTTGGTTGAATGATCGCGGATCACGCAATAATTACAATTTAAAAGGAGGCCGTCTTTCAGCGCTATCCCTGGAGTGCCAACTTGAGCGCTTCCGAATGAAGACCCTTGAGCGGTTCTTAATAAAAACTTTCGTGGTTTGAGGCTATCGCCCCGGCCTTGTGTCGCAGAAATTTCTCCGACAACGCCCGGCGCGCCCAGGACAATCAAGCCTATGATGATCATCCAAATAATAAATTGAACTGTGCCCGTATCCATTCCGTCCATAAATGCCAGGATGGTGGAGGAGGAAATTTCAGGGGTCGTTTCGGTTGTATGATCTTCCACCATGCCGCGGCCTTGCTGCGAAATTCCTTTGACGATGATCTTTATGTTGTCATGCTCACGGTTGGCCCAGCTGATGACATTTTGATTGTGTTCGGAATCGAATCGATGCATTAAGGAAAATGTTAGTTGTTCTTCGGGAAGGGCCGGTTGATAAATAACATCCCAGCTTATGCGTCCGTTCTCCCAAAGAGGCTTTGTGCTCTGATATTCCTCAGGGCTCAAATACCACCAGTCTTCTTTATTTTCCTTAAAGGTCTTAACATATATGCCCAGCTTTACGCGCTTGACTAAGTCTTTTTCCTTAAATGGAACACTGACCCTTAAAGTCACAGACTCACCGGCATTGATCTCGATGGCCTTTCCTTCCTTAAATACACGAGGCAACAATGGCTTCACGCTAAATTGTTTATTGGATTCTTTGTTGATCTTATCGCATTCACTACCTGAAATGCGGGACGTCAAATGAACACGCCGTATCGCTTCCCACATGCCGGAGGAAGCGACCACCTCGAAGATGTTATCGGCAATGCTGGTGCGAGAATACATTCCTTCAAATGCCAATGATCCGTTTCTATCTTCCGCTTCATTTCTTTTCATCGGAATAATCATGCCTTCGGTCGTGCGCATCCACGCCACCACCCAGTGGGCAGGAACATCCTGAGGATTGACGAACACCCGTATGAGGGTGGGATGATCTTTTTCAATGGGCGCTTTGTAGAAGAGGACTTCCCATCGATTGGCATCCTTGTCCAGGGAAATGAGTTCATCCGGCGTCACTTCAGCAGCCGCCACATCTTCGATCAAGACTTCCTTCTCTGACCGCGTGCGCGCCTGGTATTCTTCGACCATGATCTCATGAAGCAGTCGGTCGGGATACTGCGCCTGCAATTTCGCACGGCGTTCTTCTTCACGCTTGATCGTTTCATCCCAGGCGCGGACATAGCCGAAGGCGGTCAGCATGACATCCACCGCCCTGAATTGCATGAGGCCATCGACATGATGCTTGATCAACGTCCCATCCTGATGAGCTTTCATCAGCCACTGATAAACACTGAGATAGGCTGACGGATTCTCGCTGCGCGGAACAGGATTGGCGCCGCGATGCGTCAGCTTATTCAAAGAACTTGCGATGAGCTGGATAAGTCCATGAAGGGCTGAGGAACCGCTATGCATGAACGTGTGCGCTTCCGTTGATTCGGCAGCGCCGGAGCCGATCTCAACTTCATGATGATGCTCCATCTCGGAATCCTGCATCTGCATGTCGAGGGCCATCAATAAAAGGATCTGCTCGTTGATTTCAAAGGATGATTTAAAAATTAATTTCCCGACAGCATCCTGACTATTGATGCGTTTGGCTAATTTGTTCTCCATATAAGCAGCCGCGTCTATGCTTTCTCTATAAGGCTGCACGTTCCAGAGTAAGATAAAGACCAAACCTTCTTCTACAGCCGCTTTCGTGAGAATGTCATCGCTGTGCGCGCGGGCGCGGCCGTCCTTTTCTCCCACTCCGCGACCGGAATATCCGCTCCACGGACGGCGGGCAAATTCTTCCCAATAACCTTCTTCGTCGTCCTTATATTGCTGAGGCAGCACAATGCCCAATTTAACGGCAGGCGGATACGGCAGTTTCTTCCAAATAGCGACCAGCTGGTCGATATTGCTGATTTCCCTTTGCTGCAATTTTTGTTTAACTTCCTCTTCGTTTTCGATAAGGCTGATCACAAAATCCTGTTTTCTTCCAGCCAAACGAACAACACCGGCATCGAGCAGCGCCTGCACATCTTCAGCCGTAAACTGATCGCGTTCCTTCATGCCGCGGATATGGCGTTGAACATAAAGCTCTTTCATCCTTTGATGCACAGCTTCAAACATTTCCTCGATATCCTTGCGCGTCGTGGCCGGATTATCCATGAATCCCCAGAATTGCTGATCCAGGAATTCGTCGGTCTCGCGCTGGATCCTCGCCTGTTCAAACCTGTCGGAACCGACCCTTCTTTGATCCAATTGATATAACTGAGCTTTGGCCTCATTCGTGCTGAAGCGTGTGGCAACAAAGCCCCGGTTGAATTCTCTCATGGTCAACGAACGAAGATCGCCGTTGGTGACGGCATAGATCGGTTCAGGACCGATCTGCGGATCAAAACGCCTGACCTCATTGGCATGAGCTTCGCTCACCGCGTTGGCGAATCCGCCGAAATACATGGCCGCGCGCAACCCGCCGCTGGTTAGATCGTATGTCTCTTCCGCTTTGTCTCTATCTTTCAGTTTCGGCAGACGGCGCTTGAATAGCCACAACCAATTTTCAGGAACACCGGCATTAATAAGGAATTGACGGTCGTTCTTGTAGATGCGGTTACGATAGGTATGCGTCGTGACCATATAATGCGCCTCGACCAAAGCACGGGTCTGATAATCTTTATGGAACAGATGCCAGGCAGCGCCCGCCGCACTTTGCCCGTCGTTGAGTGCGATGACCGGCGCCTGCCACTGTTCTCCCCGCTCAGCCATCTCTTTCATCTTCTTTTCTTCCAACCGGTCGATGATCTTTAAGGTGGCCTTGGTCATAAACTCAACAAAAGAGAACTGGTTCGGGAAAGGCTGGCCTTCTTCACTATACATATACAGGGCCTTAACATAATTGCCGCCTTTGTCACTGAATGCATAAACCGGGATGCCCTCGTCATTAACAGCCTTATACACCAAAAGCTCGACCTGATTGCCCTGGATATCAACCATCAGTCCGTCAAAATCCTTGTCGGGTTCATCATCGATCTTGATCGGTAACGGCAATTCGGCATAATCCATCTTTTCGAGCTGACCGGTCTTTTTGTTGTATTTGAACGGATACCTGGGTTCAATGAAGACGACATTCAAGCCCATTTTTTTCTGGCCGCGGCCGAGATACTGCATGACGCGGCCTAACCCGCCGGCCAGCATGGAGATCTCCGGAGCCACCAGATAATTGGTCCTGTTGCCGCGCATCACGTTCGGGAATACTTTTTGGGCCCAGCGGACCAGTTCTTCATCTTTGATACCCCTTAACATCAGCATGATGGAATCGATCATGATGCCGCCGGTCATAGGCGCGCCTGGACCTTCAAAGAATTTTTGTTTCAACAGGCTGACCAAGTTCGCTCTCATCGGACTATCAAGATTTAAAACAGCGCGCAAGAACGCCTGACGAGGCTCAACGAGGCTCAAGACGTTTTCAGCGGCTTCGGCATCGTAATCGCTAATGACCTTCAACAGAGCATCAGGATCTTTGATCGCACCATCTTGTTTGGAGAACTGATTGCGCAGGTCTTCTTCCATGTAAACGTTGAGCCTGGCCCAGGTGGCCAATTTTTTATCGCTGACAATCAGGTGATATCCATCTGCTTTCTCCTCGACAAAATTGATGGCTTGCAGATAATCGAACAGCCCTTTGACCGTAATGCCGGTATCTTGATCGCCGACATTATCGAATCCATAGGCATCGGCCATGTAACGTTCGATTTCCTTACGGATCTCTCTGGTGAACCTGAGCGGCATCTTGTTTTGCTTTTGCTTCTTTAACAAATAATCCACAAGGCCGAAGAGCATGGCCCATTTGGCATAGATGGGGCCTTCTTGCCCACTGGCCCTCTTCTCGTGGAAGACCGTCTGCGGAAGCATCTGTTTGACCTGGGCCAATTTCTCGGGAACGCCGAAGAAGGCATTTTGTTTGTCCATCATCGGCACGAGACCGTTGGTGACTTTGGAAATTAAATTATTGAATCGATGAACAGCGACGGCGGCGTTGATGTCGTTGTGATTGTGTTCACGGATGGCATTGACAATGCGGCGGAACCAATAGGCATAACGCGGGGCGTGAGGATGCTGCGCGGCAAAGGCTTCCGGAGTTTCACCATTGGCAGCATCAGTTTCTTCCCGGACAGGTGTGATCCAGACGGTCTGCTTGAAGGAGGTAAGAGGTAAGAGGCAAGAGGTAAGAAGTGATTTCCATCTTCTTACTTCCTTCATCTTACTTCTTACTTTAACCAAAAACTCACGGATGCCGTCGACGCTCAACACGCCCAAACCGTTGATTCTCATGGCACGGACGAACAACGCCACGGCCGCAATGCCGATCAGCACCAATACGACCATCAAAAGATGCTCATTAAACCCAAAACCGAACAGATTAATCACATGATTGCCACCGTTAGTATTCTCCTTCGGACCATTGTCCGTCGGAAGATCCGTTGCCGGAGCAGTGGCCTTTGCCTTCTCTAAAATCGCAGCGTTGACGGTGTTCCTGATGTTGATGGCTGCCACATTGAGATCACCAGTAAACACAGCCGCATCCGCTAAACTATCCGCAGCGAGTATATTGCGTACTATGGCCTTAAACTCCGACGGCAAACCTTGCTGGTTCATCATGGCTTTAAAGGCCATAAATTTAGGTATCGTTGGAGCAGACATGCTCAGTTCAATCTTGGCGTCGATCTTGTCGATGTCGCTTAAGGCTTTCCATGCCGGCCAGAACCATTCTTCTTCAGCAAGTTTGCCGCAAATCAGTACGCGGATATCCGGATTGACGACGTGGGCACGCATGGTTGTTTCGTAAAGGATCTTGACGATCTCCGGACGCAAAGATCCATAATATTCTTGAGAGGTCTTCTGGTCAGCGCGGTTGATATTAAAAACAAATCGCGTCAGGTCGTTGGTGCCGAAACTAAAGTAAGCCGCTCTTCTGTTATCCAGCTTAGCCATCTGATAGGAAACGAGCGCCTCGATGTTGTTTACCGCCGTCGGATTTTCAACCATAAATCCGAAAGCGAACATCTCGCCTTCCACCTCACGCCAACTATCCACGCTGCCGTACTCCTGATTGATGGCTTGCTCGATATAGGATTCCAGGGTCTTTAAATCATCAACCGTTTCCGCCATCGGGATTTCCACTGTGAAATTCCGCTTGCCTTCTTTAAACAATCTCGTCAATGCTCTAATCTGCTGACGGGCAGTCGCTTGCCCGGCAGGATGGATCGCCCACCATTTATGCCCGTCGTAGCGGCTATAGGCAAACGCAGTGATCTTCTTGTCTTCCTGCCAGTCAACGATCCGGAATGTTACTTCCCCGCCGGCCGTCTCCAGGATCTCCCGGTAAATGGCAAGAATTTCGGTCCAGGTCATCGGCAGAATTCCGGCAAAATCATTTTCCGTTCTCTTTAAACCAATGCCGTAGGCAAAGAAATTTTTAATAGCTTCCCAAATACGTTTGGCTGTATCGGCATTAGCCCACGGGAATCGTTCTTTTCCTTCGGTGCGAACCTGCTGGGCATGATCTTTAAGATATTTTTTAACGGCTTTCTCTTCTTTTTGAAGTTCATCATATTTTGCCCATGTTCCCGGCGACGGACAAAGGACAACGGTTCCATCAGGGAACACGATAGCCTCAGTGTTATCCGCCATGCCGTCAAAGGCCTTGAGATTCTCATCGGTGATGATCAAGACAGGTATCTCCTCAGCTGTTGCAGAAAGGACATAGTGCGACGTCAATGTTCCTTGAGTATTGGCAACACCGGCGATGCCATATAGGGACATCAACCGATTCCATTCAACCGGTGTCGGCACATAATCAAGAACGAAAAGCCGGGGATGCGTTTCCGGAGAGGACGGTTTAAGCCGATTTTGTTCTGCTTCCTCGACAAGGTAATTGGCAATTTGATCGAAACGATTGACAATGCTTTGAGAAAGATACTCATCCACTTCACTATCTGTTGTAATATTATTTTTACGTTTAACTTCTGCAATATACTCGTCGGTATGCGCCTTCTTCCAATCTTGAATAAATGTTTTAGCAACGCCTTTTCTAGCATCCTCGAGAGCCTCTTGAAGCAAAATAATGCGGTAACTCATGTGCTCGGCATTTTCAAGCTTCGTCTTGGCACCACTTAAGAATGCCTTGTCCAGTTTGCATTGTTCTTGCAGATATGATTCTTCATCAAGATAATTATTCTTCTGCTTGGAGTCTTTAATTGTGTCAAGAAGCTTATTGACACTAGCTTTGACGGCTTCAAAATCCTCTTTCACACTAGAGAAGACAGCTTCCCTAAGGCCGGCATTCTTATAGCGATAACCAAGCAATGATTCTTTAAGGGCATCTTCAATAACACCCCGGCATTCTAAAGCCGTTCCTAAAAGCAGACTGGCATTGGCACGCGCTTTTTCAGACAGTTCAGGTTTGGCAACTTTGGCCCTTAGGCTGTTAATCATCTTTTCAAAATGATTGTCGGTTGCTTGCATTAAATTGGGCACGCCTGTGAGTTTACTCTGCAAGACTGCTTCAGCCCATTGGCCGGGCTGCAATAGGAACGTATCCATTCCAATCTCACGACCGAATTCCCTGTCTAACATCATCATGTACGGATCGGCTAACGACGGCTTATTAATGCCGGGGCTGTTAGCAAAATCTTTGATGTCTTTGAGAAATTTCTGAATGACAATCTTGTTGATATCTTCAAATCTTTGCTCCTGGTTCTGGTTTGATTGATAACCGACGAATTGCGGAATGTTATAGATCTTTGCCTCGCCCTCGACTCCTAATCCTTGAGTCACAACTTCGTAAAGCGAAACATCTCCATTTTGAACGGCTCTGACCTGGTTATCCTGCAGCGTGTGTTTGCGAAGGAATTTCAACTTTACTTCATCGGTCTGACCGACAAGGGCCTGCGCATGCTCTATCCATTGTGCGAACGTGGCACATTCTTTTTCTCCCGCCAAAAGATATGTCATTAATTCAGAAAGAATATCCCCGGCTCTTTCTTCATAGGTCGTTAGTATTTCGGTAATGCTCCTTTCAAGGTAAGACTTATGACTATGCGCCAAAGCTTCGAGGATGAAGTCGAGATTGCGCAAAGCGATCCATTTCTTCTTCTGCTCGACGTTGACCCTTGACCGGGTTAGAACTTTAATTCTTGCAGCGACGGTCTTTGCGCCTTCAAAACTCTGGGCCTTGAAGCGGCGTTCCGACATGCCCTGGATTTTTTCTAACCGGTCGGCGATAAAGCTGTAATCCTTTGCCGTTCTCTGGGCTTTGATGGCCTCGTGGTGAGTCTTGCCGGCCAGGGCTGCCTGTTCATGAAGGGTCAGCGCCGTCAAAGCAGCAACGAGATCTTTTCTATCGAGGAATTCTGCCATGAACAGTCCGTGAGCCGGGATGCTGAAATACATATCAATGGCGTTCGCACGGCCATTATGCTGCCGCGGTTCGATAAAGAGCGCGCCTGCTTCAGATTCCGTGGTTATCACATAGAAATGCACATCCACACCCGTTGCCCGTCGGATGGCACGGCGGTATTTATCAAACCCATCAGCGGGAATAAATTCACCGCGGCTGAAGGTCTGATCAAAGCCACGGGCTTTGGTGCCGAAGAAGCCGGGATCGACGCGTTTCACTGATGAATCACCAGAGACGCACACTTGACGTCCAAGTTCACGCATCGTTGCAAGCGACTGTTCAGCCTTCTCCGCTGCCAAGGCCTTTTCGCGCATATCCCGTCGAGTTTTCATGAACCGCGCCAGTACAAACAATGCCACACCGACGATGATAGCCGCGCCGAGCGCAACCAATAACACCGTGGAATCCACCTGTGTATTTGCCACGATCGGCAGGAGAACTTGTAAGCTATCATGATCCTCATCTTTTTGATGGGCCTTGGCTTTGCGTTCCCGTATTTTCAAAGCAGCCCAAGCTGCCAAAAGGACAGCAATGATCGGAGCGATCGCGTGTTTGATCCACCAATTCGAACGTGCCACAGATTTTTCATACTGAGCCTCCCTCTCCTGTTCACGCTTTTGGGAAGCTTCCTGATTGCGTAGCTGTGCTTCTTTGAACTGTGCTTCAATCTCGCGCTTCTGCCGTTCGACAGCTTCAGCCTCGGGGCTTAAAATCCAAAAGACATTCGTAATGCCCACCTGACGGAGTTTCTCATCAAAACCGAGACGATGCATCCTGCCGAAGACAAGCATATGAACAGCGTTGGTTACTCCGATGGGCGTAAACTTCTGTAATGCCGCGATAGCATCGTCTTCGCGCAAATCAAAGAGCAATTCATTCTGCTTTTGCATTTTTTGTTCGGCATTGGTGTATCCGTTAAAGGTGTTTTTTCCAATATGCAACAAAGCAGCCTTAAAGGTATTGGTGGAAATATGCTCGACGGGAATACCAATCAAATTGGTATGGGCCATCATAAGGCCGCGCAAAAGATCTAATTTATATCCGGCGCTTGTCAATTTAATGGCATCGGTCAACTGTCCGCGCGGGTCTAAAAGATCGCGCTGGGCTTGTTCGGTCGGCTGGCGAATGAGGCGTTCATACATATTAGTGAAAGCGCTATGTTCCTTGATGGCTTTTAAAAGGCTGTCAGGATCGATGGAAACGCCTTTGTTGACGGCAAGATCTCTGAGTTCACGATACTCGATCGACAGATAGTCGCTATTTTCTATATGAACGATGACTGTCCTGCCTTGGGCTAATGCATTGGTAAGAACAGGCGTGACGATGGCCCAGATCGTCCGGGCTTCTTTAAGAGTACCGTGCTCGCCGGCAGCGACGATGGTGACGGGCCTGTCCTGCGCGAACTTGTGGCGAGCGGAGTCGAACCAGCCGAAGGACTGATCAGCCGGCACGCTGTTAGTTGCCGACTGCTGGGCTTGAGCTGTTGTCACTGCAGCGGCCAAGCTTAAGGCCACCAAGGCAGCATTGCTATTACGCAAGCGATAAATTCCATAAAGGATTAAGCCGACGACGATCACAATACCGATGATGAATAAATGGGAGACGTCCCCTATTTCGATCCCCGATCCCTGATCCCCGACCACTGCCGCCAGCATCCCGCCGTCGAGGAAAAGGCCGTGGCTCTGGTCATGATCTGTGTCATTGGAATTCTGTCCCCAACGATGCCACCAGCGATAAAGAATTTCTCTAACAATTACCTTCACTAAGATTTCATTCTTAAGCAATGCCTTTGCTTTTGAAGACTCCGGATTCTTATTCAAAAATGATGTCAATGTTAATAAACATATATATGGATTAGCCACATGATGCTGTAAGCCCGCTTCGTCTTTGCTCATTACCTCCAAGTATTGACTAATGGTCTGTTCGCTTATATCTTTAAATCCAGTTAATACCGGCAAAGCTTCTTGCTGTAAATTCTCATCGCTCAACGCGTGAATTCGATCGGCAATTTGCTGTTCTTCTGCAGAGAAATAAATCCAGCCGTTCTTGTCGGCGATGTGCTGCCGGATAAACATCCAGAGATTTTCTTGTTGAATATGTTTAAAGCTCATATTTGGCTGCGCAGTTTCAAACCGGGCAACAACGGTTTGTAACGATTCGACCTCCCCAAGATTTAGCTCATGGCTTGAACGATCCTTGCGTTTGCGCAAGGCCCCGGCGTCTCTAACACCCTCATCCTCCAACGGAATAATCTCAGCCCACCACGCGCCGGGCTTCTTCATATAATTTTCAATTTGATCAAGTGTTAAGGCGTTTGAGCCCGCCGGAACATCCCTCTTTAACAGAATGTGCCAAAACGTACGGTGCCGTGATTCTCTGCCCACAAGCATACCAACCAGCTGATCCGTCGGCATGAGTTGAGGATTTTGCTTAACAACATTCAATGCCTGATTCATCATCAAATGCGGCGAACGTGAATGATCGTAGTATGCACTTTCGTCCAGACGGCCGAAATGAGAGGCAATGACGACGGGGCTCACCTGCGGATTAAGCGCCATGAGGCTTACAATCAGCGAATTGCGTTGGTCGATCAGCCGTTGCGCCGAAGGCAGCCAGCGCAAACGATGACCGATGACACCGATGGTGTCTTCAGCGCTACCCGGCTTAATGTCAAACATGGACCGGAGACGGTCGAAAGCGCCCGGTTGGGTTTCCATGGCGGCGTTGCTGGAATCGTCTTCCCAGGCCGTCATCAGTCCGCGGGCAGTGTGGAATATTTCAGCGGTGATTGCAAATCCCTTGTCATCGGCTTTGTGGACTTTTTCTTGGCCGAGCAGGTTCATCCGGAAATTGACCGGCAAATTCTTCAGAAGCTGATAAAGACTTGCGAAACCGTCCTCTTGACCAAATGCGAGCGCGTCATGAGCCAAAAAGATGCGCACCGCACGATTGTTCTTCAGCGCCCACACCGCGGCCATGTCAAAGGCCGCACAAATGCATTTGCCGTTTTTAGCATCGTAAAGCCCGCCGGTGATGAGCACCTTAAGCGGCGTACGGGCGCCTGCCTGTCCAAGCACTTGCTCGACTTGTTTATAATCATGATATTTGAGATCCTCGGCAGAGCGTTCGTTCGTACTTAAATTTTCCTCGCGTTCTTTGAAGAAGCGAGACAACTCATTATAGGCAGGCCGGAAGTTTCCAACGCCGTTCTTCAAATCCTCAATGTGGATCCAGGCGTGGTTGTAAACCGGTGCAGCCGGCGCGCGGGTCTTTCCGGCAACCCATTCCTGCCAGGCCTTGACGACGAACACAGACGCAATTGCTATCACCAAAAGTACAACAGCGATTTTAGCGACGAGCGACCAGGAAACATGACCTTCATCGACGGTCATGGCCAACATCGGCTCAATTGAGAAGAATTGGTTCTGCATTGTTTCCTGTCCGGCCTGGGCGCTTGAGGTCGATACGGCTGCAGCAGCGATCAGAGAAGCTGTTGCCGTACGGATAGAAATTATTTTTGCCAATAAGCGAATGGCGCCTTCAAAAACTGCGCGGATGCGGTTGCCCAGACGGGCCAAGTATTCAAGGAATTCCTGTAGGTTCATGATCCCGACGAGGATCAAAGTCACGATGACCGCAGCGAACATGATCAGCGTCGCAGTTGTCGGCATTAAGGCGTTGTGACTATCGTTGGTCGGAACCTCTCTGGTCTGAATGCTCTCGACAGAAAGACGTCTTGATGGCGCCGCAGCGCCTCTCTGTTGGGAAACGGTATCAGATAGAACCTCGCCGTTGATGGCACCCGGATTACGGTTGACTGCCGACGGTCTTTCCTTCTGGACGGTGGGCGCCTCTAACGATGTCTTGACGGCAATCGGTTTAACATCGATGGAAGTGATCTTGTAATGTTCGTAGACGGCCGTGATCACTCCGATCCCGGGCACCGTCAGTTGATAGACACCCTTACGAACATCGCCTTCCTTCCAGCCCGCCGGAACAAACGCCGCGACATTGTAATAATCGTACAGCGGAATGACACCAGGCGCCATCGCTCCGGCCAGCGGGGAGGTCATCGCCCACAAGAGATACATGTTCAATTGCCCCGGCGCACCATTGTTATAATTTTTGATCGCGATCTTCAGGCTCATCAGGGAACTTTCCTGCCAGCCCGCGATCGTTTCCGCCTGATATTCGAACATTGATGCCGTCGAATACTTTGTCGGGGCATTGATCGTATATTCATGCCCGTACTGGTTGTACCAATACCTGCTAATTTCATTAATAACACTTGGACGCAGCGCCTCGGTATCCTGGGAGCTGAAGGCATGGCCGCCCTCGTGCGTCACGAAATAGCGGAACTTGTAATCACCTTCCGGTTTGACTTCAATGTATCCGTATCCAAAGGACGTACCTGCGATCTCGGAGTCTTCTGTCACAATTCCCGGGAACAAGCGGACCACGTGGAGCCAGCCCGGACGGGTCTCGGCGTGATATCGAATGAAGATGACGTAATCGATGCTGGCCTGTTTGCGGAAACCCGGAACATCCATCACGAAAATTCCGACTTCGCGCCACAGCTTCAGCACCGGAGCCAAGCGCTGTTCATACGCGTCATCGGATTCTCCGGCAACTATCGGATTAACGAGTCTCAGCAACACAACAAAACTTTCCCGTAAATTCTCGACACCGCTTAACCGGCTCATCTGTTCGATGCCTTGGGCCAGCACAAATCCCAGCGTATCTTCGTCGATGCCGGCAGTTTGGAATTTCCGTGTCAGAACACCAGCCCAGGCGCGGAAGAATTCCGCGGCCTTGTCTAGACCGAGGATGGTCATATCCGGCAGGATACGCGTGTCAGCCGACGGTGCTGATTCAAACTCTCCGGCGAGAGCCAGCGGATTGACCCGGCTAAAGAATTGTGCACGCAGCTCCGGTTTCATTTGATCATGGACAGATCTCAATAAAATTCCGCCGGTAATTTTCAAGGAATCAAATGCCGCCAGTGCCGCGGTCAGGGACTGTTCCAGAGACTGGACCGTTGCCGTATCCGTCGGGAAAAACGCAGCAAAACGTACGATCAGCGGCAGATGATCCCGGAAGAAATCTGCGGTCAAAGGCTGGGCCAGAATCTGACGAATAAACATGTTAAGCGATTCCTGATACTGCGCCAGATCAAAGAGAATACCTTGCGCGCTGATCAACGACCGGATAAAGTCCAACGGCTGATAAGACCCGATGAAATTGGGGATCAGCTGGCCCTGTCGTAAAATGAATTCGATCAACTGGTCGCGTTTTTCTTTCTCGACGTCAAAATTGAACGCCACGCGCTGTGCCGCAGCGATGATCTTCTCGAAACGGACAAATGCCTGCGGAATGACTCCGGCGACAGCTTCCTGAAGATAGCGCAGGATCAAGTTTGCGCTGACGTTTAAGGCCGCACCGTTCCCGGAGATCATCTGGGAAACAATGTCCAGCTTCATCACCGGTGTCAGCCCCGGCCAGACCGCGTCGACAAGCGTCAGGATCTTCAATTTCTCGTCGTTGGAAATATAGGCTTCGTATCCTGGTTGGATACCGCGCAACGGCGAGATGCCGTCGATACCGAAATTAAACTGCGGACGGTCCTTGAGGGCCGTGAATAATTTCTCCAGATAGATCGGTAACAAGGCACGGCGGGTACGCTCAAAGGTGAACCAGATATCGCTGTCAGATGAGACTGCTGTGCTCAAACTTCGTGTGATCGATTGCTGATCGCTGAAGCCTAAGCCCAACGGATTGTTCAAGAACCTTGCCAGCAATCGCCATTCAGGATGCGTTGTATCAACAGTCAACGTTGCCGCGGGCCGCGGTTCAAAGTAAAAGAATTTTTTCTGAAAATCTGAAAGCCGGTCAGGGTTGACGTAATTGGCCAGGCCCGTCGGAATAAATTCGGTCCTTGTCTTGTCCACCATGAACAGGGAGATCTCGTCATAGACGCCGTCTTGCACCTCAATCTTCAAGACAGAACGGCCGGAGGCCCGCCAATCATAAATCGGATAGAATTTATATGTTCCGGTCGGTGTACCGTTCGGATCCAGGAACCGGCCCGCATTGCGATACACATTTTCCAGCCGTCCGTCGAGACCGTGCACCGCTTGCGTCAGTTCAAAACTCTGCAGAACGTTGACGGACGATACCGGTTTTCCAATTTCCGTTTGGAATCCATGATTGCCCTGCTGATCGGTCACGATCAACCGCAATTGTCCGGAAGTTAAATTAAACGGAGCCTGACGGAAATACTCGTCCATGGCCTGGTAATCGGCGCGTTCCAGACGGGCCGGAGTAATGTCAACCGGGATGGCTCCAACCGGATTCATGAAAAATACCGCTAAATATACCCACGGCCAGCTCCTTCGAATATCCACATCCACCGCGCCCTGCACCGTCGTGAAATAGATCATCTCGCCGTTGATCCGCAAGAACAGGTGCGTCTCGGCAACACGATCGGCCGGACCGATCTCAACCTTGACCGCGGCCTGGCCCTGTAAGAACGGATGCGTGTATTCGCTGATGGTATATTGCCCGACGGTCACGCCGGACTCGGGCGCAATGACATCGCCCTGATTGATTGTATTTCCAGATTTGAGAATAAATGTGCGGTTGGAATTATCCGCCAGGGCCAGCAACGGAAGAGCCGCGATCGCGCCGCCAAGGCTAGATAAGAATTTCCGGCGGGACAGACCGGCCGGAAGGGCCATCGCCATAGCGTCGTCCGTTTGTTCCCGGGCGTTGGTGTCGTTGATTGTATTTGCAGCACTGGGCGAATGATTCTTAAACGCGATAAATGCAAAGATTGCTGCAACAGCCAACGCTCCCAACAGCAGGACAACAGCGCCAACGCTCATGCCTTCAGCCCCAACGGCCAGAACCGGCAAGAACGGCATCGCGCTCAAAGCATGAGTACCAGCCGGCATATTGACAACATTTATCGCGCGTGCTATCCTTTCGTTTGTCTGGAATGTTCCCCCGCCTATTTCAATTTCTTTAACTTCTTCAACTGGCGTCTTGGCCCCCACGGCCGTTTCGTTGACAACTTCAACGAAAGGTGGTAACTTTATGTCGGAAATAAAAAGTTTCTTTAATAACAACAGGAGAGAAGCAATATTTAAATACTCTCTCAATTTCAGCAGTCTTCTTTGGGCTGGAGCTCTGGCGAGCAACTTTTTCGCTAAATTTAGTACTCCGGCAAGAATCAGTTTAAATGTGTTACTGGTGGCTTTAATTATTCTGGGCGTCATCGCTTGCCCAAAAAACAAAGAATAAGGAGGGTACGATAATGGCTTTTGAATCGAGTCTTGTTCTATTAGGGCTAATTTTGTTCGGGGTGATTTATTATTTCCTTGAACGAGCGTGGTTAAAGCGTCATAAACATTAACGCTTTGCGTCACACTCAGTGCATCAACAGCCTCCGCAGCTCCCAATCCTGCGGAGGTTTTTTCTTGTCCCTTTTCAATCTTCGATTGTCTACCTTCCATCTTCTCTAACAACGCGATGAATTTGCGATAACCGGCGACAAGGATGCCGAGGGCGATAACTATCGTGACACCGACGATCATCGCGTTTGTCCCCTGCCCATCCGTCAGCGCGAACATGGCCAACGGACTGATGCCATTCAACTGCTGCCCTTCGATCTGATCGGTGAAATCCCGCAGCCATTTGCGGAATGCCTCTCCCGCTTCAGCATTATTTTTATAATCATACTTGATAAATTCCTTAATGATTTTACGCAGCTGACCGTCAGTAAAGACACTTCTGTAAAAGCTGACCGAATAATTATAACTGTACGTATTGACCCCGTTCTCGGTCACTTCCTTCCTATAGATTTCGTAAGAAAGGCCGACTGCCACGACCTTGTTCATCTCGTCGACTTGGATCCAGTAGTAATGCGACCCCTCGCCGAACTTTCTTAAATGAGCCTTCACATCAAGGTAATATTCCGGCTTTAAAAGGGATTCTTCCCACTTGCCTGTGACCGGATCATAAGTCATCTTTCGCGGGATAAACTTTTCAACAGCGATGTAATCATCGCCTCTTGTACTGAGCACCTTAAACGAACTTTCCCGATCGTCTTGCGTTTCATCCTCATAGCTCTGTATCGCCGCAACATTGCCGGCGGCTTCATAGCGCATGCGTGCCAAGCGGGCATTCAGCTTGGCATCTCCCAAGACAGGGATCAGCAGGGTCGCCAGAAGTGCGATCACCGCAATGACTACCAAGAATTCGGTCAAGGTAAAGCCGGCCCGCTTGCTCTTTTTCGGAGAATTGGTTCGGTCGGCAGCATCGGGCGAATGATTTCTAAACGCGATAAATGCAAAAATCAATGCAACGGCCAACACGCCGAGAAGAAGGACAACAGCGCCAACGCTCAACCCTTGCGCCCCGACGGCGAGGATGGGCATGAACGCCAAATTCATCGCAGGAGCGAACACTGCCGGACGGGCATCAAGAGCAACAGGGCTTTCAAATTTTGCAGCAATCGCTTCGGTAGAAGCAATGGGGCTCGAAACAGTGCCTATAATTTTACGAATAGCACCATCGTTCGTGGCTTCTGGAACGATGATTTTATTATTCCGGCGAAGGGAAATAGCAGCATCGAGCATACGGCGTTTGGCGTTGGCGAAAACCTCGTTGACGCGGGTGAACAACTCTGCGAGATAGCTGCGGAATTCCGGCAGGGTCACGTAACCGACGATGATGATAACGGCCAAGACGCCCAAGATCATCGTAATATCGGTCGTGTCCAAAACCGCCATCAGCGGCTGAAGATCCGGCACATTGACAATATTTAACGTGCGTGTTATATTTCTACCTGTCTGGAGTTCTCCCCCACCGATTCCAATTTTCAAAACCTTTTCAACTAATTCAACCAACGTCTCTACCCCCACGACCGCTGCGTTGACAACCTCAACGAAAGGTGGTAGTTTTATGTCAGAAACCAAACAGTTCTTTAACGACAATCGCCGGGAGGCAATACTTAAATACTCGATCAATTTCAGCAGCGTGCTTTGGGCCGGAACCTTGGCGAGCGATTTCTTCGCTAAATTCGCTGTTCCAACAAGAATCAGTCTAACAATTCTGTTAATTGTCTTAGTGGTGATTGGAATTATCGCCTGCCCTAAAAACAAGGAATAATGGAGGAAATCCCATGGCTTTCGAAGCGAGTATTGCTCTTTTGATTCTGATTGCAGTTGGTTCAATTTTTTATTATTTTGACCAGGTGCGCTCCAAGCATCATAAACATTAATCTGTTCCAATATCATCTGCGCATCAACAGCCTCCGCGAATGTCAATCTTGCGGAGGTTTTTTCTTGTCCTGAGTGAGACCGAAGGGCTTTCCCGGCCAACGTAATAAAGATGACGATCAAGACACCAAGAACGATGCCGAATGTGCTGCCATCCATCTGCGCGAACATCGGCTGGGCGAAGATGACGAAGTTCTTGGCATCCGTTGTTTGGACAGCGTTCTTGGTTTCGGTCGAACGTGCGGTGTTTGCGTTATAGGTTTTAATAACCTCCTGCACGTTAAATGACATTCTAAAAATATTAAATCGAATTGTTTCGGACTGGAATTCTCCCCAGTTGTGGTTCTGCATTTCATCAACCAGGCTCCAGATGATGTCCATCTCTTCTTTACTTAAAGCCCCCTTCTCTATATAAGCAACTGTTGCGTGGGCAATATGGAGGTTCGAAAAGGCGGAAACATGATCCTGTCCATACTCATTAAACCGGCTAACCAAATTGTCAATATGGTTCATGGATGCCACATCTGGAACCATTGGAATAAAGATGGCGCCAGTCGGCATAACTCCCAGGCCTTGAGCATCAAACCGAGCAGCTTTCAACTGGTCCTTGAGGGCTTGATTGCTAATATCTCGAAGGGTGGTAACGGCGGTGTTGCTTAATGTTTTATCGGAAGCTTTAAATCCGATGATCGTCACATGGTTGGTCGTTGGTACCAACCAGAATAGTTTCTCCTGAATAGATTGCGGAAGGCGTAATCTTAAGTACGCCTGTACATTGGCCATCAATGCCGGATCAATCGTATAAGACACATAAGCTCCATAAGCCGGCTTCTTGAACCAACGACCGTTCACATTCACCAAACCCTTGTTAACAGAAGGGTCAAAACCGTTGGCGAACTGAACTCTGACATGGGATTGCAATTCAGCCAAACGGCGAACGTATTCAATATTCCCCGGGGATCCGTGCACTAAAGATTTTTCTGCGCTCATGCCCTGTGCCCCGACGGCGAGCATCGGTACAAAAGCCAAAGGCTGGCTCTGCACATCGCCAAGGATTGTCATCTTATTTTCAAGGCCGTTGGTCTGGACTGTCAATTTCGAAGTCCATGCCGGCAGTGCAACCGGTGTAAAATCTTCCGGCTGTTCGGGGAATTTCAACCCGCGACGCGCGAATTCAGCTTTGAATGTGAACACCGATCCGAAACGTTCACGCAATGCTTTTAATTCTGCATCGTTGAACATCGGGATCTCGATCTTGCGTCCAAAATTATTCAAAATATTCTCATAGAACCATTCTTCAAACTCTTCTGCATAACCGCCGCGGCCAAGGACATGGACCTTGCGCGCATCCACCAAATGGCTAATATCGAAACCGACAATGCCACGATGGCCTCTCTGGTTAAAGAGGTGATTACCCGGGTTAGTATCATAAACCGCTGCCGCAAGCATGTTGATCCTGAAATCCATCATCGCCTCGATCAACTCGACGATCTGGCCGGGCTGAACATCCGGACGAGCTTTCAGTTCCTTTAACTCTTGCCCGATGCTCTTGGCATCCACCACTCTTTGAATAAGATAGACCGGTGTTGTTTCCCTTGAGACAGGAACGAATTCCCCATAAAGATTGATATCCGCTCCCTGGATCGGGGCGTAAAGTCCGCCGAGGTTATTGATGGCAATGCGATAACCCTCTACCAACATCTGTCGCCATTCCATAGACGGTTGATCAGCAGCGCCCAGAGTTCTCTTGAAATATTTAACCACCTCACCTAATTCAGGGATATGAAAGACATAATAGTTGTTACCCGTCGCATCGATCTCATAACGGTAACCATGATCCGCTGCTAATTTGGAAAGCGCGGCATGGGCTTTATAAACATAGCTCAATTGATGGGTTTGTTCCTCGCTCAAAGACGTCTGGGAATATGCCGCAATCAGCTTTTCACGCAAGCCTTCCTGACGGAATTCCTTCTCACCTTCAAAGAGGACCGTGCCCGCGGCTTCAATGACCCCAAAGAACTTATTGGCAAATTCTTTAGTGTGGCGCCCTTCTTTGTTTAAAAGGATGACATGCACGCGAATGACGCCGCCTTCAAGGGATAGATAGAGATTGAATGGAATGCCCAAAAGTGCCAGAACATTTTCCATGATGCCAAGCTCTTCCGCAAGCTGCTCAATCGCCTTGGTTTCGATCATAAATCCCTGCATCGGGAAGTCTTCGATACGGCTGATCTTCATGCCTTTGTAGGATAAAAATGGCGTGAGTCCAGCTTGCTCTATCGGCATGATCTGTTTGAAAATCTTGTATGACTGATGATTAACTCCCTGATGGTTGTAACCGATGCGGAAACCAAGGGGCCCTAATTCATAAAGCATCTGGATCATGGATTCGATCAGCGCGCGATCAACCGTCGGGGTCTGATGATGCTTCTTATAAACGATGACGCTCTCATCAAAATACGGGAACTGTTCGGGGAAGATAACGAAATCGTGGCCAATGTCGATCGCATTTCCCTGTTGATCGACAAAATCGCAAACAACGCATTCATTCACGCGGGCGATACGCTGCCAGGTTTGCTGACGTCCAAAACGGGCACGGTTGAGGACCGCTTGGACCGGGAAGCCTGCAAAGGAAACACGTTCGATATCATCATTGCTTACCCGGCCGAGAGCGGCATTGAATGGCTCGGTCAATTCGATTGTTCCATCGATGGTGGATCTTGTCACATAACGCTGCATCGGTGCGAACGGTGCATGCTCGGGGGCAAAGACTTGGAAGGCAACTTTCTTGACCGGCCTAACAAACTCATCTTCATCATCATTCGCCGCAGCGAGGACGACGGCTCGTACAGCGACCGTTTGCTTTTCTGCTAAACCAGTTCTGACAACCGCTGTACGTTGGTTAGATACGATCTTAATTCTTCCTTCTTCCACCATATTGATAGCCTGCTCATGCAAGGCCACATGATCGACAACAATTCCGCCGCCCATGCGCAGCACAAATTCTGCCAGTTCATGGATAAGAGCATCGTTATTTCCTTTTTCCACCACTGCAGCCATGCGGCCGTCTTTCTCGACAACAACACCGCCGTCGAAATCAAGCCCGCCCCTGGCTTTGGTGAACGCTCCTTCAGCAACCCAATCCACCGACGCAACAGCAGCGTTCCATTCCTTGCCATCAAGCGAGAATTGAACAGTGATCTGGCTGGCATCGACGGTTTCGTAATTAATCGATTTGCCGATGCCTTCTTTATTATCATTTCTTGCTCCCTGAACGATGGGTTGATTGTTCAAACGGACAGCAGCGGTTCTATCAAGCATACGGCGTTTGGCTTTGGCGAAAACCTCGTTGGCGTCGGCGAACAACCGTGCGACGTGGCTGCGGAATTCCGGAATGAACACGATACCGACGATAAAGATAACGGCCAAGGCGCCTAAGATCACTAGAATATCGGTTGCGCCCAAAGTCGCCAGCGTCGGTAAAATGACGTTATGAGAATCGTTATTTGTTTTAGCAGCCTGCAGTTTTGCTAATTGAGCTTCCCACGTCGCAATTTTGGCTTGTAATTCAAAATATTCCGGATTATCGGCCTTTGAACCGCCTACATCTGTATAGTATCCGCCTTGAGGATTATTGTAGTTCGGCTCACTGACCCATTCCTGTGAAGTATTTACCCGTATCTGTTTAGGCGTATTTATAACTTCTTTCTTTAATTTGTTTAAAACCAACCGAATTAAAACTTTCTCAGGCACAAAGAACACTACCAACGGAATAATCACTGCCCATACAAAAACAACTGTAATAATCCCTGCCACGTACCCAACCCCAAACCCAACTAACATGCTTAAAAAGCCAGTAAACCCAGCAAATAAAAATACCCAAGTATTGTCAACGGGATTCTTCAAACCTCTAAAGGTATATAGAGCAACTATTACAAATCCTGCTGATGCTGTTGCCAAAGCGATAATAATTTTTGCGAAATGATTTTCAGAATATTCTCTATCCATTAATGTAAACATGTCACCGATAAGATCATGTTTCTTGCTTCGTCTCAATAAGACATGAATACCGGCAATGATCAGGATGCTGAGGATGACGAGTGTAGAGATTAAAACGGCACCGTTCATCTGCGCCATTGTTTTGCCCAAAGAACTAATATCAAAAGACAGCTGTCCTAATAAACCGATGTTGGCAGCATATTGGATATCTTGCCCAGAAGAAGCTGTTTCATCAGCGCTTTCACTTTCCTCAGCCTTTTCTACTTTTAAATAGTCCACCAACTCTTCAATGAGCTCAATGGCTTTGTGCGTGTAATAAATCCTTTGGGTCGTGTTTGTCGGATTAGCCTTTAAATGTCTGGCATATCTCAATAAGGAATTTTGAACCGGTGCTAATGAATCATTGCCTTCCAGGATATATACAAGATAATGAAGAATGTCCCCTTCTTGGGGCCTTTCCTTCTCGAACTGAGTATGATATTCTTCGGCTATCTGCCCGATGAGCCCTTTAGTGCGAACCTCCTCGTAACCTTCCAAGAACCCAACCAGCCCAGGACCGCTATAACCAGCCAGGTCTATTTTCTGCAGCTTGTCATTCCAGTAATTCCACTTAAACCAAGTTCCGATTTTCTCCAAGAGGTCTTTTGCTTTTAATTCCCGGATTGATTTTCGTTTCTCCCGGACATCATCTACAATCTTTTTATATTGAGTAAGGTCTCTAAGGATGTCCTGAAGGCCACGCGTTGCCCCTGCCCATTTCTTAAGATCATCAATATTTGGATAGTATTTCTTGATAACCCTTATCGTTTGTGATTTTTCCCAAACAGGATCCCCTTCCCTGGATTTCAATAAAACGATCGGGACCACCACCCGGGCTCCGGCTTTCAATAAGACATCTGAAGCCACTTCAATACTGCTCCCGGAAACCAGAACATCGTCAAACAAAAGAACGATCTTTCCTCTTATGAGGCTGGGATCGATAAACTCCATCGTGCCTTCGAGCGCCTGCTTCCTTCCTTTAAAAGATGGAGACGCGGTCATGGAACGGCGCGATCTTGTTTCTCTGAACTGGTCATTAACCAATTGACTGCTCAGGGTATAGGCTAACCTCCTCATTAATCTAATAAAGGTGTGTTCAGGTTTACGCAACTTCTCAACCTCGAACCTTTCAGGCATGGAAGTGATCACGATGTTATCCAGATGCCCATTAACGACTGGATAAAGGAGTTGCGCCAAATACTCTCTTAAAGCAGTTTGGCCACCCATCCTGATCAAAATGACTTGATCGATCGTTCTCTCTGCAGGCTGGTCGAATAAAACGAGCGGACTGATGGTCTGGTCGTTAAATGAGCTCTGTTGTTCAATGATACCTTGCAGGATTCTTATTATTTGCCTTTTAACCTGGACATCTTTAAACGGAAAGATCTCCTGCTCAAAATCATTGTCAACATTGATATAAAAGGTAAGATGATTTTTTAGAACAACCCAGGTAGCATTTATGATCTCCTGATGACGGACGAAATAACGCATGGTCTCCAGGCGAGCAGATGGCTCTGTTAATCCCTTTAAATGGAAAACTTCATGGCCTGCCAAAACACCTTCCATAAAGTACTTAAAAACTTGATTGTTGATCGTACGCCTACCTTCATCATCGATCGAAATTCCTTCCATTTTGACCCATAATTTAAACAACCCCCAATGGATGATAATGGCCTTATCGGATCTGCGGGCGGCGCTGATGCGATTACCCAGGATCTCTGGATCCGCAGTGAAAACTACCCTACGAACTGCATCATCATTACCGAGTATTTGATCGATATCTGCAAAAATCGAACGCAAAGAGTCTGGTGTGCCAAAATTCAGATGTTGGCTCATGGCCAACGTCAACGATGATGCTTCATGTTTTAATTCTTCACGAGTTATACCAAACGTCATGGACGGAAGATCTCGAAGGAATTCAGATTGCTCATCAAAATAATAAGGCGCCATTTCAATGTCAGCAACCGCGTCGATGACCTCTGGCCGGGCATTGGGGAAAACGATGACAGGTGTAATTCTTTTGTTGGTAAATTCAGCGAGGCTGTCTAATACTCTTCTTAAAACATTGTTAAGGTCTGAATTAACAACATCCCGGCCATTTAACGGAAAAATATTTTGATGAAAATCAGCATCCACCGCTGCGCTGTATAGATAAGGAGCGCGAAGAACAAATCGAGTGGCATCCCAAACTTGATGATGGCTGACTAAATAACGGATGGTAGCAAAACGGGCTTCTTTTTCATTTAAACCTTCTAAATGATATTGCTCATGGCCTTCCAAAACACCGTGGATGAATAATTTGTAAAACTCCAGATATAAACCGGTTAAATTTTGCAAGTTCTCCAAAACTGACCAGTGCACATAAAGAATTTTTCTTGAGGAGGAAACAGCAGCGACAGCACCTTCTGTCATGGATAGATCAGCGGTCATGACTAATTGTTCAAGAACCGGCGGCGCATTAGGCATATTGTCATAAACCATCAGGATTGCCCTTACCTGCTCCATGTTCATCGAAGCTTGATTTAATACCTTTACATCATGTTCTTTAAGGGCCTTCCAATCGATGGCAATGTTTGGATGCGTTTCCGAGCGATACTTTTCCTTGGCCTCGTTGGTCGGACGATACGGAACCGGGGATGATTTTTTAGCTGAACCTGTTGTGGTGAAATGCTTGATCAAACGATAAGGCCCATAAATTATGGTCTGGATAAGGTTAATAGGAAGTATCACCAAGAAGAGGCTGACAATACCATGAATAATAATCTCAATAGCTTCCACCTTACCACGATCAAGATCAGCGCTCTTCCAATCCGTCGTAATAGTCTCCCCCCACTTTTTGATATCTGAAATGAAAATTGACCAAGCTATTCTGGTCCCAGCACGTGAAACCAATGTCCCAGGATTGGTAAGAATCGGATAAAAATAGGCGGCAAACGGAATAAACATAAAGACCACTGACCACAACAGAGGAGGGCTCATCCATATCCAAACCGCCGATGCCACAACCACCATATCAAACAGCATCTCCATCGTCATCTGTTTGTTCCTCAAGAAATCGAAATAAAACGATTTACCCTTACCATGTTCGGGGTGGAACAATGGTATATGGTGAAGCATCGCGCCGCGGCCAGTTCCGATATATCCTGCAGTGCCTTCCATGGCTTCTACAAAACCACGGGCATTACTAAAAATATGGCCCATGAAGGCCTGAACGTTGCCTTGAAGCATAATTTTAATCAGGCTGATTGTTCCAAAAAACAATCCTTTTTTATGAATAAGGTGTGCCCATCCTGTTGTCACAATACCCTGCGAAGCGAGAAGACCTAACACACCGAATAACCCTTCTAACGGAAATCCGGCAAAACCGCTGACGCCCAAAAACACAAGTATGCGTAAATATGCTCTGATGGCTTTAACAACGATCTGCTTTCTAATATAAAAGCCTATGGAGCTTAACAAGAAGAACATGCCTTTGGTAAAGCCAAAATTGCGTGAATCCATAAGTTCTCTTAAATGGATATCTCTGGCCTGCTGGCTGGCGCCGCGGCCGAATTTCTGGAACAGGCCAAGAGCGGTCGGGAATGCAACTTCACGCCCTTTGCCCACTCTTCTATAGTGAATCATAACAACTCTCTTGCCGCGCATGACCGTTCTCCACCCGAAGAAAATATCTTCATTTAATTTAGAACTAACGGACATCCAACCGGACGCAATCGCAAACTTCCTCGGAATAGAGTCAGGATGTCCATAATGAAAGAGCGATCCTGCTTGAGCCAAGTTACCCCGAATTAAATTCGCAAAAGTTGAATCAGACTCTGCATAATTTTCCGCTTTCTTGCTGAACTCACCAGAATAAATATGTTCAGGAATGCCTACCACCCCGATCTCATCGCTGTGTTCCATCAAAACCAGATCGTGCTTAAAGGCTTCTTCAAAATAATCATCCTGGTTCATATCGATCCCTTCAACATTGGTAAATTTTGGATCGACCCACATTGAAAGCGCCTTCTGATGTTCCGGTTTACCTTGGGTCACCTCTATGCCTTGCCAAAAATGCCTTCTCATAGGCTTACGGCCAATCTCCACATTGTTGCACATACCAATCGAGAAAACGTTTGTTCCCTCTTTAGTCAAGTTCGCAACTAAAACATTCGGGAATAAACTCATGATCAACTCAACCCCTTCAACGCGGGCCTGAGCTTCGTCTCGATCCTCTTTAGATTTCGTGGTATCTTCCGCGATCTCCTTTTGCTCCAAAAATGTCTGATAACCGACCACATAGTCGAATTTATCATTGGCCCGCTTTACAGCTTCGACATCGCTGATACCTTCACGGCGGAAATAAATGTGCTTGGCTTTGAACGCCAGAGCCTCTCTTCTGTATTCGATACCACGCACTGTTCTTAAGAGCGTCTGGAAGCGGTGAGACAGCCATTGACGGACTTCAAGCCACATAGCTTCAGAAAGTTTATTATCTGTTAGATAAACATTCAGATTCCCGGCGATGACCTGGTTGTAAACACGTTCGAGTTCTTCAATCTCTTCGGTACTGTATTTGTTCGTACGTTTCATTCTGTCAATAAATCTTCGGAACTGAAGCGGCAGAATAGAGATGGTATAGGTCAAGAAAGAATGTCCTTGACCGGGAAGATTCTTTTCTGCTCTTATCTCTTCATTGACTGTGCTCTTGCTATATAAAACAGCTTCATCTTTGGTCGGCGTTACAACCGCGTGGGCCGGAACCTGCGCCCATGTTTGAGCCACTTCAGGGGTAGCCATTAACATAGAATTAAAGAACCAGATCAATCTTTCTTTGGCCTGATCATCTTCGGGCGCTTTGCTAAAGTTGCCGGCAAGATATCTGACTTTTTCAGCTTCATCTAATTTGTCTTCGTTGATCAACGTATCAAATTCTTTGGTTAAGAATTCCTGATAGATCATTTCTTTTTCCTGCTGGCTAAATCCTAAGCTCTCGGGAATAAACTTCTGCATCCAGCGATTCTTGGTCACATTCATCAGCAAGCGAACCTCAGTCCAGGAAGTAATTCTTCCCAAACCTATGAATCTGCCATAGAAAAGCCCTGCCAAGGCTTCGATAATATAGAAGAAGAAAAATGTATCGACCAGGAAAAACAATGCGAACGGATAGATCACAGCCCCAGTCAAAAAGATGTTGCCTGCGAATAATGCCAAGGCGGTCAATCCCAAATAATACATTGACCTGACTAAGGCGTCTTTATGAAACCATGTCTTTGCCTTCCAGGCTCTCAGGATGTAATAAACTATGGCATAACCGATCATAATTTTGGCCGCAAGTATCGGCAGAGCATAGGTTGAAAATGCATATGTTAAGGCCGTATCTGATAACCATCTAAACACCCAATAGTTCCAGATAAACTTCGCAGCTAATGTTCCGTAGGTTTCGAGAGAAGCGACGATCATCTCCTTGAACCACTTAAAGTCTCTCAGAGGACGGCTGCCTTCATCGTCAGAAGCAGCATTGAACTTGACCGACACATAACGATCCAATAATTCAAACACAAAGTAACGAATTCCTAAAGAGCCGATAAACGCCGCAACGAATGTTGCCGGTGAACTGACGCCAAGTAAAGGCAACGTAGCAACAATCGCAACCGTTGCTACTGTATACATATTGAAAATCTTGCCTAATGTGCGGGTGAGTACGGATGTGATCTTTAAAGAAGGCTTTTTGTTGTTCAGCTTAATAATCACACCAGCAATGAAACCTGCCAAACCAAGGGCCAGAATGACTTTGACAAACATTGCTGAGAAACTTATGTACGGAGCGAGCAAGACCACCGCCATCGTGACAAAAAGATCGAACTGTCTGAAGAACGTTCTGTAAATAGCGACGGCCGCCTTCCAAACGAATATCCCGCCAACCGGTGAATACTGGGCTTTCCAGATCAGGCTCTTTTCAGGCAAACCAAATAAACGCGCGATCTGTCTATACTCATTAGAATCGGTCTTGTAATATAAAATTCCGCTCAATTCTAATCCGCTTAAGCGTAAGAAAGCAGCTCTGCCAACAACTGGCAATTCCGCAAATGCATCCTTAGAGCTCTTTCTTTCCAACAGCTTAATGTAGGCGCGATACGCTTCAACACCGTTTTGTTCATAACGATCCAAAAATTCTTTTGTTCTAAAGAGCTTGTTAATATCGTCATAGGAGATCCAGTCGGTATACCCTAATTTCTGACTCTTAGCGAATGTCTGGTTAGCAAAGACAATATCATCCATCAGCGCGATATGTTCATCGACGCTCTGACCGTGTCTCTGTCTCCAAACGAGATAGTTGGTGAATTCCGGAGAGTCTCTCAGCCGCTCTACTTTCATATAAATATTTTCAAAGATCTGTTCGATCTCTTCATCGCTATAGCCGTTATCCTGACGGCCTGTCAGATCCAGCCAGACCTTATATGCCCTGGCTGCTTCATTTGCGCTGTCATATTTGCTGTATTTTCTATTTTGATAAGCAAAGAATCGTCCGGCAGTGGCATCGTAAGCCTTTTCAATCAAGCCCTTCCTACGATTTCTCTTGGCAAAAAGACCAAGTACGCTAAGCCCATAATATAATCCGAAGAAGATGGCAAGAGCCGCTCCCAGATAATTCTTGGCATCCCAGACCACTTTCACATGGCTCAACCAATCTACTATGGCCGTCCCGACTCTCTTTTCGTCAATGACTTTATTGTTCTTGGTAACAGTGTCATAAACATTTCTGATGTGCGTCGCAGAACCCACTGACTTGATCTGGCGTAACGTATAATCCTGGATCTTACCCTTGGCTGTTGTTTCAGAACTATACTGCTGGTCGATGGATAACATCGTCAAAATGCCGTCTTGCTTCATGCCGTATAATGCTCTGATAAAGGGCGAGTTAACATCATATGTGATCGTCTCAGTACCATTCTTGGCCACGCCTAAGAATTCCTTCGCAATCCGTGCAATCGTATAATCATACTTTTCTACCAAGAGCTCCCCGCCGAAAGTAAAGATCTTATTGACGAGGAATTCAGAATCCATGACATGATACTCATTGCCCTTGACGGTAAGCAGCGTTCCATTGTTGATCGTTAAAGTGTCGGCCTCACCCCTGTAAAGAGTTGTCTCAATTAGCTTGCCCTTTTCATTTAAGACGATCGTTCCCGGGTTAATACTCACTTTTTCGTAGACGCTGGATTTGCTGCCGTTGGAAACTTCCACTCTCTGTCCTTCGAACCACCATAAGTTAAGCGCTTTATGCCCGTTGGGATATTCCACAACAATATCGCGGCCGCGGCTGTCATGCGAGATCAGATAATGAACCGTAGGTACTCCCTCATTCTTTGAATACCTAGTGTCCCCATTCTTGAAATTCTGCACTTTGTTTAAGATCTCGGCAAAAACAACATTCTTCTGATTAACATCTTTGACTGTTGTGTACTGATCGATCAACTGATGCAGTTCTTTTGACTGCTGTTTATAAGCATCGTCCACGTAACCTGTTGTTTCCAATAAAAACGGAATTTCCAAGACTACCGTCGGCACGGTTTTAGGATCCATACCCATACGATAGAGAGCACCATCAACCAAGTCGCCCTGTTGATCAAAAGACCATAAGTTGCTGTATAATTTTTTGGCCTCGGCATCCATCAAAGACAGATCATTGAATCTGCGATGAACAATGTCACGGTATGTATCAAGCATCGATTGCGTCACAATATCTTGCATCGTGGCTCTACTATCCTGCAGGGTCACGAACCTCTTCTTGATCTGGTAATCCGGACTCAAAGCATAAGACTCAACCTGCTGCCCGGTTCTGTGGTCGAATTTAACGCCAACGATAGTTTCAATATTGCGTCCTGCTTGTTGACGAACAGTAATAAACTTACGTTCCTGAGGATCATAAGGAAGGCGATAGTCAGTCGAGATCGTATTATCAACTGTGACAACGCTGGATGGTTGTACGACCGTATTTTCATCAATGCCCAGCGCCTGGAAAGCCTGACGGAAGACATCAAGTTTCATTAATTCGCTAAACCGGGCATCCGGCATATCCTTGGCTGCCACGCGGGCGCCACCAATAATATCCCAAGCTTTTTCATAATGACTGTTGGGTTTAACCTCAACTGTGCGTTTCAAAAGTTTATGAGTAACGCTGTCATAGATATGTGTATCGCGGAAACGGAAATTCTTTTCGTTATCGATCACGCCAAAGATCTGTTCATCGCTCACCAAATTCCGCGGTAATCGGACAGAACCTGTATTATCAACGGCAATAGAGCCGTACGGCGTAAAGACCGTTCTGCGGACAGGGGCGAAACCGCCGGCATGGACGTCGCGTAAGCCGACGAAGGTAACCACTTTACCTTCCCCGGTTCTGACTTGATCAAATTTAAAGATACCGGTCACATTGGCCACTTCCTTATTCATTGAGTTTATCTTTAATGTGACTCCCGCCTTTCCATTCAAGTCAGTGGAATAAACTTCTTTGCCGCGATTATCTGAGAAAATAATTTCTTCAAACAACGGACGAATACTCTTAACGGCATAGCCGTCGACATTGAACGTATCGGTCTGTTCGGTACGGGCACGGAGGTTTCTGATAAGAACTTCTTTCACGCCGATCGTATCACTGATAACTGTGCTGTCTCCGATCATATTGGCCGGAGCGACTGTGTAAGTGCCGTCGGCGTTCAACGGATAAGTCTCTGCTTTCGTTGCGCTGACCATATGATCGACCTTTGCGCCGTCGATATCTTCGTTCAGATAGAACTGAGCAACCGTTTCAGCATCGGCATTAATGATCTTGATGTCTTTCGCATCGCGTACGAGTTCGAAATATCTGCTGCCCATCATGTCGCCAATCGTCACAAATTCGACTTCTTTATTTTCATCTTTTGCGATCACTAACGGATGCTGGCTTAAATATTTGTTAAGGATCACCTTGGCTTCCGGGGTCAAGAACTCCGGCCGGTCGATGCCGATATTCTTGAACGGAACGGTGATGAAGCTTCTTTTCGCGGAAGCGACCGTCGGCTGAACGTTCTGGACAGGCGCTGGAATAACGATATTCGTTGCGCCGGTCCAGAGCTTGGCCAATTCATTAAAGGCCGCACGCGGCTTGCGATTAATGTCAACCAATCCGAAGAATTCCTCATTGGCCTTACGGTCAGTCGGCACGTCAACATTCAGGGCCGTCGTATCCTGAACATCCGGATTGCCCATCTTCCACCATTCATCAACGAAGCTCATGTAAGTCACGCCCAAGAAGACATTCGGCTTGGCCGCGGCTTCCAAATTCTTCCAGATCATTACATCCGCTCTGGCCTGCATATCCTCGTCGACACGGCCGGCAGCGGCGTTGTAAGCGTCAGTGCCTGTTTCGGAAATATAGAACTGAACGTCACGTCCGATGACATTGCGCAATTCTTCAGCCTGACGAATGACGCTTGAAGGATCATCATATCGATAAACATTGACGCCCCAGACATCCACCGACGGAGCCTTGCGTAAAATGTCGGCGGTCGGCATCTCGCCATGAGCCGTCGCTAGCTTCAAGCCGGGTACCATTGCCTTAATTTCTTTTGCGGTATTTTCGAGAATGGCATACCAACGGTCTAACAAGACATCCGCAGGAACCTGAATATTGTTGATACGTTCTTGCGCGGTTAAGAAATATTCCGGATGGTAATTATATTCATTGCCAAGCTCGATCATCCCCACAGCCGGGTGAATCTGGCCTAGGGCATTTAATACATACTGACGAACATAACTACGGTATGTGCCGTTTTGTATATCATATTTCTCGCCGACATTTCGATCGTCGAAATTCGGGATGTTGAGAATGACCTTGATGCCGTTGGCAGCCAACGCATTCAAGAAGGCCTTGGATGTGATCGGATAATAGACACGGATGTAGTTCCATCCTGCCGCTTTCATAATCGCGATATCACCCAGGTGACGATCCCAAACAATTCCGTTCTCACGGGTAAATCTTTTGTCGATCGGGTTATAGGTACCTCCACGGATCGGCATGATCTGATTGAGGTGATTAACGATATTAGTATCGATCTTTGTCATAGCAGAAGCAGCCGGTACGGTAGCCTGCGGTGCGACGACCATCGGGTTCGCCATCGGAGCAGCAAGTGTTCCGTTCGGAATCACGTCGGCATGAGCCGGGGTGCCGAATAAGAAGTCACCAACAGCGCTAAAGAGGTTGGTGTTCATGGCAGGCTGGGCTGGAGCGATCGGTCCGAACTGAACAGGTGCTATGTTCGTAGAAGCTGGAACAACAGCCTGCGGAGCAGCCACAGTTGAGAAATCATACGCTGGAATCGTAACCATCTGAGGCAACGAACCGTTAGGCATGTTGACAACAGTCACGCGCAGCGGACGGTAACCTTGAGCGATCAAGTTGGTATCCTTCTTATTCTTGGAGAAGACGACCGAGGCTTTCTCGAAGGCGTCGGTATCAAGTTTACCGTTCCTATTGAAATCAATGTAGTGCGGATAGCCGTTGGTCGTGACCACCCGGATCTGCAAAGGCCCTGTCTTGGAATTAACGTAATTTCTGTAATACGGTTCCGCCACGAAGCCCATCCGTACATTATCGGCATTGATCTCACCGTTATTGACGTTCATCTCTTCAGCCATGAGCCCGTAGACGATAATCTTTTCGCCCTTCTCGTTTTTCACGTCTTTGCCAGCTTCGATGTCTGCATACTTCTTCTTTTCAACCTTTTGCGCCGCGATCACAGCCAACTTTTTCTCCAACGCCGGGATACCGAGTTCAACCACCGTCGAGTAGCGGCTTTCATAAATGGTGCCTCTGGATTTATCAGGCATGATGACCAGTGCCTTGCCGGAGATCGGTTTGGTGGATTCAACACCGTTGTTATCCACGGTCGTCCGGCGCCAGCCTTTGTACTTGTCACCGAAAATGTGGCCGGCTTCGAGCCTGGCCTGCGGAATAAAATCAACTCGCTCAACGATCGCATTGGTCGATTCTGTGATGCGGGTGAGTTCAGGATCGCCAATCCCGAATGACCGCTGACCAACACGATGAATAGCAGCGTTGGTATTGACCAGGGCCATACGTTCCTGCACGAGATTGGTGGACGCGTGGGCAATATAATTTTCCGGTGTCAAGTCAAAGTTGAGCATGAAGAACGCTTCATTGGTGGTCTTGATGGAAACTTTTGTTTCTGTTTTTCCGGCTTCGCCAAAACTGTACGGCAGCAGACCGGAGAAGGCTTTAAGGGTTTTGTCATTCAAAGGCACTGTGTAACGGACCAGGCGGTTCGTTTTCCCGTCGCTGGTACCGAAGAATTTACCGAAGAAGGCGCCGGGGCCGCTGGCGCTGCCCTGTCCCTGAAGGATCAGGCCGCCGATATCACCGCTGAACGTTCCGTTATATTGACCGCGGCTATCCATACCCAAGGTGCCGACTGTATTGGGCGTCGGGCGATAGCGGCCTTCAAAGCTCTGTATGCCGTTAATGTTGCGATAAGAAGCGCCTAACTTGCCGCGATCTACGCTGACACTCAGGCGTTCTTGATTGCCGTCAACGTTGACCGTTGTTTTCCCAGCCTTGACAGTCGCTCCGAGTGTTGCGCCCACATTGTCTTCCTTCGGCCAAAGCTCGTCGAAGGTAACATGTTCGTGATAGCCAGTGACACGTAAGGTAAGGTGCTCATTGAACTCATGACGTAACGTCATCGTCTGGGAGCTTACGGTTTCTTTTGATTTTACGTCGCGGCGTACCGTGCCGTAATTAATACCGGTTAACTCGTCGAATAATGTATTTTCAAAAATGTCGGATGCATTCGCGCGGGCAACACCAGCTCTCACTGTCAGCCAGGTCGTTTGACTCTTGTTTAACGCTTTAGCACCGATAAAGCTCACAGCTCTGATATCACGCTGAGGACCGTCGAAAGCTCCGGAAGCCATCGGCGTGACACCCATGAACATATCGCCGGTTTCGCTCTCATAAGCGAGGGTATCGCTAAACATATAACCCCGCTGGCGGACGGTTTTGCCGTACGGTTTGGCGCTTAAAGGATCGTTCGGATCAAACGGATATTGATTGAAAGCGGTCGAGTCGGTTATATCCATTTCAATATAATTATTCAGCTTGCGGGCTTCCGGGGTCGTATCCAGCCCGAGGCCGAATACGCGCGTCGATTGGTTGCCGTCGTTGAGAGGATTAACGACGCCGTAGATCGTATCAAATTGATCACCCAGTTTCTGACTGAATAATTGCGTGCTCTTGCCGTCTTTACCAAACCTGGTGTAGTACGCTTCAATCGCTTTCGGATTATTAAGATCCACCCTGATCAAGTGCTTGCCATTAGGTAAGTAAATATGTTCACCGATCTGGTCAAATACCGGCGCTTGCGGATAAACATTGACGAAATATTCATCGAAGGCGCGGATCAAGTCATCCTGAGATGCCTTGAGTGAAACATTGGCGCGGATGGCTGCATAAACTTCGGCGCGGGCCTGATGGATGGTCTCAACCGTTTCTTCGTAAATAGCGTCGCGGCGTTCGATCTGCTTGTTGACTTCGATGATCGCTTTGGTGCGCAAGGCCTTGATCTTTTCAAGATCTTTCTTGGTGACCAAGACATACTGCGCGGCATCAAAGGCTTTCTTGGCGCCTTCGTCGATGATGTGAGCCAGCGAATTCTGTTCATAATGAACGTTATTGGCAACTGTTTCTAATTGCGCCAAGCCTTGGTCGCGAATGAATGTATTGATGCGGTCGATCTGGGCCTGGATTTCCGGCGTGAAGAACTGATGGGTGTTGGCCAAATACTCTAAACCTGCCATGATCTGGCCACGTTCGATACGGATAGCAGTTGCCAAAGCATCTTCCTGATTATGGCGTACCAGATATTGTTCCGGAGTTTCGGTAGAAGTGCCGTCAAGGAATGCTTGATCCATGATCTTGCCTTGGGTCAAAATGCCGCGGTTCAAGACATTTTCACGGATGCGGTTATCGCTATATTGATTAAAGAATGACGTTGTACTTTCAGACCGGTTCAGGAACGGAATGTTCACAGCATTAGTTCTCAAGCGTCCGGAGTCTAAGGCCTGATTGTAATATTGTACTCCCTTGGCATTTTCATAAGATCTTGTGAAGTTCAGCCAATTCGTGCCGCTCTTGATGGCTTTAGCACTGGTCGCCGGGAAATCTCTCCAATCCTTAACAAACACATTCGTGTTGGATTCGATAAGAGCCTGCGTCTGAAGCAAGATATTTTCTTTCATATCCATTAAAGCATCGCGGCGATCCAAGATTTCATCTATTGTCTCCCAGGAATTGACCGTTCCCCAACGCGATTTAGAATCCGACGGCAAACGCTGATCTAACGTATACTGCGAGCTTGCGGCTTCATATTGGAGGTTCAACTGCTGAATTGCCAAATCTCGCGACAAGAGATTAATCTCGGCGCTGTCGCGAGCTCTGGCCAAACGATTCGTTGTATCTTGAATACCGGCTCTTAAGCTATCCAGTAAATTGTTGTATTGATTAGTGTTGCCGAAGAAATCCACAATTGTGTAGTTCGTATTGAAATAATTATTGGCACTGACAAATTGGTCCGGACCCATCAGCACATTGGTCCTGAAGTTGTCCCAGGCATCGGAGTTCGCGGCTCTAAACGCGCGATCATTTAACAATCTGCGGTTAAAAGCATTGGTTACCCTGTCATGAAGCTGAAGCTGAGTTAAATTCGTCGATATAGAATACAGGGTGCCGGGAATGTTTGTTCCATAACGAACTTGGGCCAAGCTCACGTTCGTGCGGCTGGCTAAATAAGCATTTCTGGTGGCAGTGTTCAACAGATTGGTAGCGATCTTGCTCCGGTTATCGTCTTGGGCCTGACGGTCAAAGGTTGGGCTGGTGAACACCCTAAAGTTTTTGTCAAATGCATCAATGATCACAGCTTCCGGATTACCGGTACGTTTGATGTCGGCCAGGAGACCGGCATTAAAAATGTTCGTTGTATAATTCGTTCCGCCGACAGAATTGGTGATCGTAAAGACATTGGTGACCATATAGCTGTAATCCAGGAACGATTGCAATCTGCCCTTGAGCGGCAAGTAAGCGCGCATCTTTTCGTTGTAATCTGCCACCGATAAGAGCCGGAACACTGAGGCATCAAACCTGGCCTGGTTGCTCTTATGCTTGAACTGTTCTTTCGCGCTTCTTTCTTGCTCTTCAATGGCGTTCAATGTATTGTTGGTCGCCTTCAAACTGGCCTCGCTCGCCGCCAAAGCAGCTTGAAGCTTAACAGCCTTGCTGATGTCTGCCGTAATATTAGTGACCGTCGGGCCCAAGACCTTGGCTAATGCAGGTTTGGTTTTAAGAGCGCTCTCGAAACTGCTCAGATTGCCGTCCAATGTTTTAACATCGCGCAGGGCGCCAGCGTTAAACGGTTTGGCGCTGGCGATCAAATCGACTTTCACCTGCGTCAATTCCGGCAATTTATTATGATCGGTGATATAAAGCGGGCCTTTAGGCGTAAACAGCGTCATGAGCGTATTGGCAGGAATGGCTCTACGGCTGCGCGGAGTTTCAATGACCGCAACTTCCTGACGGGTCGGGTCTAATTCAGAAGAATATACCAGAAGTGAAACGGGCGCTTTGCCCTTCTCATTTTTGATCACAACCGTATCAATATGATTTGTGCCCCTGGTGGTTGTGAACGTCACTTCTTCGCCGTCCTTGAGATCGTATTGGATCAGAATACGATTAGGATCAACGATCGCCGATTCCGTCGGGAAGATGACCTTGAGGCTGTCCCAACCCGGGGATAACGGTACAAACATACCGATCTGGCCGTCAGGATACTGGATCAATGGACGGCCGTGCTGCAAGCGAACTTCATCGCCATTGGACAAGCGGATAAAGGCGTTGGTCTTGACCTCTTTGCTCAGATCAAAATCGTTGAGGATGTTGGCCAGGTAACCGGTTTTCTTCTTTGCGTCCGACCTGGTTATGAACGTCGTCGTTTCCGGCACTTTTTCGCCGATTTTGACTTCACGGGTTTCTTCCTGTTTGTAAACTTTCTTGATCAGCGTACGATCCGGCAGTTCCTGCTTCACAGCCGGTTCCTGGCCATAGACGAGAATATGACCCTGGGTATCCGGATTAACGACCGCGTGTCTCCAATAATCACGGGCCGTAGCCTTGAGGCTGTAGATCGGAATGAGATATGTATAGCCTTCCGGATTTTCCGGAGTAGGCGCTACGCGTTCTTCAAGGACGCGGGTTTTGTCAACCTTGACCTTGGTCTTGGTTCCTAAAACTCTATTGCCGTCAATGCGCTTGGCCATGGTGATCTCTGTGGTGCCCGGCATACGTTTATAATATCTCTGAAGCTCGCCTGTAAATGGATTGGCGCCGGCGCCCTCGATATCTTCGCCCTGATCATTTTTGCCTTCTTCAATCACTTGATGGTATTGCGCGCCTAAACGGATACCATCTCTCGACGGTACTTCATAGAAGCTGCCTGCCAGGATATCCTCATCCAGGTCAGAGGCGATGCGGCGGAACACTTCATAGACGCCTTTCTTTCCTTCCGACTTCTTTAATTCGCGGTAATCCATGACGTAACCGATGATGAACCTGTCAGCCGGCATAGCGCCTGCGTCATCCTTTTCAACGTATTGGCCTTGTTCATTGATGAAGGCGCCTTCCTGGCCGCGTCCGTAGAAATACTTGACTAGCAAGTCTTCTTTGGCCAGGCCCATGATCCAGAATATATCTTCACGGGCGCCTGTTTTGCGGGTGGTGTGGCGTTTCCAATTCGGATCTTCTTTTGAGGCTAAACTGTTGACGATGGGGATGATCTTAAGAAGAGTATTCATCATGTCGCGGGCGTTGTAATAAAGCGGTAACTGCGTCAGCGGGAAGTTGCGTTCTGTCTTCCACTCGACGGGAAGTTCAAGATTTTCTTTCAAGCCCGGTGTCTTAGCCGCTCTCGGGTTACCGTAACCACCCACCCAATCAATCGGCATTAATAATTTTCTTAACAGGCTGCGGGCATCATCATAACGGACGCCGTATTCGCCGGCGTTCATCCAAAGTTTGCTCAAGCCCAGAGTATTGATCGCTTGCACCGAAGCGTCAGCCAGCGCGATTTCAACCAGGATCGCTTCAGCCGGTGTTAATGTGACTCCATTGACACCCAGGAGATCTTTGATCCCGCTGAAGCGGCCAAGAGCTTCAAAATAACCATGAGATTCTTGTACAAAACGTCCCTGGAACGAAACCGGCAGGCCGCTGACAGAAGCGAAATTGATATTGATCGGAGAACTAACAGGATTCCAGTTAACAGCGAAGCCACCGACGAAACCTTGTTTCTTCGGAGTCAAAGCGCCGCGGGCGCCTTCATATTTTTTGGCCCAATCAGGCAATGAGTGGTGAGGATCAGTGTTGAATGCTTCGGCCGTTCCCCGTATGATTCCATCGGCACCTTCGATGCGAAGCTGTTCGTGTGTTGTCTCATCGATCTGCGCTTTGCGGTTTTCGATTTCGATATAGGCACGTGCGTCGGCCAATTCTTTCTCTTTCTTCTCAAGATCCGCCTTGGTTTCTGCTTCATCCGCCGCATCTTTCGCTTCTTTGAAAGCCGCGAAAGCTTTAGTATCAAACGTGCTGTCGATGTTCTTCGTGATGTTCTCGACGATCTTTCGGCCTTCGTTGCTTCCCATCGCAAACGGATTAACGGTCTTGAACGCCCCATTTGAACCCACTTCAACTTTAACCGTCAGGTCGGGGGTAACGGCAAACATATTGGTTTCATTTAATGTCTGGCCGCTGCGCAGCGTCGGATCAACTTTCTGCAGGCCGCCGAAGGTGATCATGATGTTATTGGTACCGGCAACAGTTTTGGTCACAACTCTAAACCCATTGGTATCTTTTCCGATCTCGAAAACCACGCTGTTATTCAAAAGCGCGTTGACAGGAATGAATTCTTTTCCAGCCGTAAAGTGCATGACACCGTCGGGCGTGGTCTGTCGTTTGGCATTGGCGCCAAACGTCCACGCGTTAGTTCTCGCCATGTTAGCTCTAAAGACATCGTAAACCGGATATTCGCCATTAGCGTTCTCTAATAAATACATCGGAACGCTGGACAACACGCCAAAGCCTGTTTCTTTTGCAGTGCTGCCAAAATACCCGGCCAGGCTTTCTTTCGTATGCATCGCATCATAATGGTCGTCGAACTGGCTGTGACTCATATCTTCTGCAACAAACGCAACAACGGCGCGAGGAATATTGCTGGTGGCTAATACTTTCAAAGCTTCGCGGTCAATGGATAACGGAAGATCTTCTTCAGCAACGCCGCGGCTGAAACCTTTCGGAGTGATAACGCCGTACGTATTGCCGGATTCGCGGGCAACGTAAATAGATTTTTCAATATTGACTTTGCCGTTGATGTCGACAGTTGTCGTCTTAGCCAGCGGACGCTGAGCCAGGATCATAACCTTGTTGGTCTCGGAAATGTAACGGCTTATAAAGGCAAAACGCTCCTGCAATGGCAGATCTCTGGTTGTGTATTCATTCCAGACTTTTTCAGCTCTAGGATTAATAGAAGTGGCCAGAAGTTCAGCGTCGTGCTTGACCTTGGCATCAAGGGCTTCTTTCTCTTTGCGAATAACTTCAGCAGCCTCGGCCGCTCTCTTGGCCATCAATTCAACGGTGTTAGTGGCGACGACAGCAGTATTAGTGGCTATCGGAGCGTTGGTGTTTCGTCCCTCGTCTATCGTCCCTCGTCTGCCCTGAGCGAAGTCGAAGGGTCCCTCGTTACGAAGGACGATGGACGACCGCTCGCCCGCGACAGCGGGCTCGCTAGGACGATGGACGTCGGCAGGCGTGACGACCAACGCTGGTGTCGTGGCGACAGTTGCGGGTACAGGCCACGCCAAAGTATTGGTGGACGGACGCGCGGCTAAGGCCTGTTGTCTGAAATTGGCAAGGCTCTGGTTTGTCGGCAACGCTGTCACAGCAGCATTGGTGACGACCAACGCCGGCGCTGAGGCAAATGTGCTGGGGGTCGGTAAAACATCAGCGTGGACAGCCGGGGCAATGATAATATTCGTGGCGATCGCAACCGTTGCGGCGGCCTGACGCAGGGCGTTCGTCATTGCGCCTGCCCCGGCTGCGCCAGGTGGCAGGCCGGGGAGGAGGCCTCTGGCCGACGAAGCAATCGCATCAGCTGGGGATTGCTTCGCTTCACTTCGTTCCGCTCGCAATGACGCCGTCTCAACCGGCTTGGCAGCCGTGTTTGTGTTTCGTCCATCGTCTATCGTCTCTCGTCCCTCGTTACTACGTTCGCCAACAACATTCATGCTTAAGAATTCACCAAAGCTCGGCGTCAAACGGGCAGGATCAAAATGGTGTCCATTGGTTTGCATTCTGTGGACGATTTTGGCGCCGCGGTTAAGCGCAGACAAGGCTTTGGCGGAGTCATTCTTTACGATCTCATCTTTGGTCGGCAAGATATGTTCAGCGCCGATTTCACTGATCAAACGTTTACCGATCGGTGTTCCGAGGAAGCTGAAGCGGACATCTTTAAAGAAATATTGGGCCTGTCCATTTTTATCTTTGCCCAGGACAGCTTCTTGCGGTGTTGGAGCAGGTGTTGATTTGAAGAACCAGGAGAATTTGTTGGCGCGGATATGACGCCCGGTATCTTTCCAATCAAGATCGCGGACGATGGTCACTCTGGTCGGTAAATTGGTTCCCAATTTCTTTTGCAATTCTTGGACAAGCGTATTCTTTTCGGTTCCCTTAACAACGATGCTGCTGGTTTGTTTTGTTACTGCATCAGTCGATGTCACCGTGTAAGCGACACCCGGCTGGATCGTTGTACGGCGCATCAACGATTCATCGATACCATCTGTATTAAAGCCCAAGACCAAACCAATCTGCTTAATGGCCTTCGCAGAATCTTCACCGTTAACAACATTCACATTACTGAGCCCGACGTTCTTGGCAGCCAGGTTGATCACGCGGTGGCCGATCGTACGGACAAGAGCTTCGGGAGTAAATTGATGAGTTGAAGTAACAAGAATTGTCCATTGCTCAGCTGTGAACGGCAGATTGACAATGCCAATCTGGGCAAATTGATCCTTCCACCATTCGCTGTATTTGTTAAAGACCCAGGCGGCAAACTGATCGCTGGATTTGATGCGGCGCAGATCAGCGCCCGTAGCCTTTTCTTTTCCTTCAATTTCGTTACGATATTTCATTGCCAAATCATCAGACGCCTGGATCGCTCCGGAATGGTCGGCCAAACCAACACGATAAGCCACTTCTTTACCGAATGCTGCGATCGGCCCATCTCCCGTTTCAAGCTGTTTAGTAAATCTAATCCAGCCCGACATCAAATTTGTTACGATTGAATCAATGTTGCGGCTATAAACGTTCGGATTATTCTCGTCAGCAGCTGGCACATCGCCCCAACGTCCACCTATGGTATCGGCATGAACATGGCCGTCTTTCTCATAGATTGCAACGCCTCCATGATTTCCTACAACGCGATGAACGATTGGATAAACTTCGTCACGGAGATTGAGTTTGCGTTCTTTGCCGTTTTCTTTAACGGTGAAATTGTAATCAAGCGCACTGCTAAAGAACACCGGTTGATCGACGAGATAGACAATGTTAAAGTGAGTGGTATCAATGGCGGCCTGCTTGTTTCCATATAAACGATCAACAGCATTAGTCGGCGATTGAACAGCACCGGTGATCTCAAAACGTACATCGCCAAATTTGGCGCGCGCTTGCTTGAGTGTATCTTCGAAATCAGTAACGACGCGAGGATCGTAGGCTAAATACGGAGGATTGCGCTTTTCAAATTCCGCTTTGTTAATCTTGCCTTTCTTAAAATCATGCAAAGCTTCATTGAGATCGCTGGTCCGGACAAATTCTGCGTCGATATATTTCCCGTTTTCAAACTTCTTCGCCATGCCCGTGTCATTGACATCCACAATAACCAGCGGAAGGGTGTTATCGATATTGGTTGTCACCGGCCCGCGGGACAGGTTAAAGGCGGGCCTTGAAATTCTGGCCAAAAGATTCGATGTCTCAACAACGGTCCACGCTTTAACGGCTGATACGCGCTGGGCAACCGCGTTGGTCATGTTGCTGACAGCTGCCTTCATAGCGTCATTGGTGGCAGCAGCAGCAGATGTCACTCTGTTGGTCATGTTCGTGACAGCTGCCTTCATAACATCATTGGTAGCAGCGACAGCGGATGTAACCGCGCTAGTGTTTCGTCCCTCGTCCCTCGTCCCTCGTTTATCGTTATGATGGACGCTGGACGACCGCTCGCCCGCGACAGCGGGCTCGCTAGGACGAGGGACGACGGCAGGCGCAACATTGGTATTTTGAAGGGCTTCGGCGCTGAGCAAACGGAAGGCGCCCGTCGGGGCAACAACAGCCGGGTTAACGACCGGCTCGGTTTTGGCCTCGGTATTCTTGCTCGCACGCTCGGCCATCGGATCGAAAGATGAATGGTCGTTACCGAAGGCCTGGGCCCGGACCGATAAGGCTGCGCTGGCCAAATAAGCGATCAGCACGAAAATATTGATTTCATTCTTTATTCCCTTCAAGCCCAACATTTTTTTATTTTCATCTTTTTCACTAAACTTGGCCCAAAGTACCAAGATCACCAGCGCCACAGGAAGGCCAATCATGATGACGGGTATCGGATGACTCAATACGATGCTAAATATGACCCCTGCCGCAACTCCAATACTCTTGGCGATACCAGCAATGAAGACTCCTGCAGCTACCAGCGCCGGTTTTAATCCCATTGCGGCAACAACCCCTGCCACATTCAGGATGACGCCTAAGCCGCTCAGGGAAAGCCCGCTCTTTACGATACCTTTGAGGATGACGCCATCACGCCCTTGAGTAATCTCCTGGCTGCGGCCTTTGATGCCTTCGATCAGGACAAAGATAACGCTGACGATCAACGCTGCAGCGCCGAGAATAAGGGCAGCATTGCCTGCCATGCTAAGACTCAACAAGTTGCTTGTTGTCGCATGCACATCAGCAACCATTGAACCAGCATGCTGATTGAAAGCGGAATCTTCGACGACAGCATTAACTGCGTCCGGCACCAGAGCCAACGCAGCCTGCTGCGGCCTAACCAAAGCCTTGGCCCTGGCGATCCATTGCTTGATGACCGCCAGCGCCGGGTTAATAACTTTAGCGATCATCAGATCATCAATAGTATCCAAGTTTCCAAATCGTTCAAAAGTCTTTGTGCCGTTATTCTTTGCGGTTTTGACCACCGCGTAATAAAACACCGCGAGCATGACAGCGGTTTTTAATATTTGAGCTCCGGAAGCAATGAAAAATTCGAGAAGATCATGCGATCTTCCTGCTGCGATCTGATAATTGGTCGTTAGGAAAAATGCGGCATTCGAAAGAATGTGGACGGCCACCGGTATCCACAGCTTGCCTTTTGCCTCATACACCATGGCAGAATACAGGCTGAGCAAGAAAGTGAAAATGGCCGGCGCAAGATACAATACAAAGCCCCCTCCAGGATTCACGCCCAGAGTTATCACGTGGATGCCGGCAAAGATGAAGCCAGACACTAACGCTGAAAGCGTGACACCCGCATGGGGTCTTAAGGCATGACGATAAACAAGATGACGGAAGACAAACTCTTCGACGAATGCAGCTGCAACAATGATTTCAAAATAAAGCCAGATGTTCGAATGATTCCACTCGTTCATTTTTAACTCAACGAGAGCTTCAGCGCGATTGTACAAAAGCATCAGAGCTGCGGCGCCTATCAGGTAGAAAATACTTTTGCGAACTCTGCCAGGCTCTCTGGATAAAGAAATATACCCAGCTTCTTTGGCCACAATGAGACTGGCTACCGCCACTGCCGTTACAACCAGGAGAATATAAACATCCACATAAGTATTAACCAAAGCGAAGACAGGCACTGCACTTCGAACCGTCTGAGCCTGCAATGCTCCGGCGCTCAAGGCAGTGAACAAGCCAAAGGCCACCACTTTGAGAAGAGGGCCGATTCCTCTACCATTTTTCTTATCTTTATCCTTATATTTATTCTCTTTAGTGCTGATAATAGTTGTGTGCAAACCAGTCTTATTGATCTTTGAAGCACGTTTGGCTTTCCATGAATAATAGCCAATGGCTAACACAATCAACCCGAAAATGTACGTCACCAAATCGGTAAACGGAATAACGATGGCCAGATTGGACATCTGATCATTGACCAACGGCACATTGACCATGGCCAACATCGGCTGGAAGCTAATGTTATTCATCGCCGTTCGTTTGGTGTTTTTATTCGACGGCTGTTTGATCGGTGTCTTACCAGACTTAACAGCCTTCCCTTTATTAGTCGATGGCTTCTGAACAGCTTTGGGTTTAGCGCTCTGCGGCTTCGGCGCGACCTTCGGCATCTCTTGCTTCGGCTGAACAACGTTGGTCTGACCGTTCGACTGTGCGACCGTCGCCGGCGTTGATTTGGGCTTTGCTTCAGGTTCAGCTGCCGGCTTCTCACCTCTTACCATCAATTTCATCGCAGCATCGTAAGACACACCAGTTAAAAGCCCGGCATTCAACTTGGTACGTTTAGCAGGCAAATTACTATCAAGTAATGCTTTGGCAGCCTCTGGGAAATTTCCAGAAATAATGGCTACACGATAATTCGGAAATGCCCTTAAACCCGTAGCTTTTTTCTTTTCGGTTTCATTTTTTCCAAGGCCAAGCTCATATGCATTGTCAATCAACACCATTTGCTGCTGGATAGACAGATTCTTGAAAACCTTTCCGCCGACAAAAGCTTCGGCGTCATTTTTAGCTCTCAGAATACGCCTTTCCAGAATTTTATCTGCATCTGTGAGTGACAGCTCCTCTGTTCCATTGAGCACACCAGCCGATAGCCCAAGCTGGGAGTCGCGCATGTTGAAGCCATACCCAATCGCCCAATGATCCACGTCCCAATACTTCCGGGCTTTACGACCTTCATTGGCTTTAATTAAAATATTTAAGCCGAACTGAGTCGTCTTGGCAGCCATCACTTCTTCATACTGTTGTTTGGAAACAACGCCCTTGACTGTCGGCAATGTGCTTAACATGACAACAGCCATAATCACAACGATAAACGTTCTGATCGGGGAACTAATTAAGCGTAGCGTGGTTCTCGGTTGTATAGCGTGGAGCGGTCGATCGGCTGACAATTTGGCGAACAACTTCTCCTTCGCGGCCGAGATCTTCCCAATTATCCTGAAGACCATTTCGGCGATAGACTGGACCGCTGTGCTTGACGATAAGGAAGATGTGAACGTGGTTTTGACTGTCGCGGGCTGTGCCGATTTGGCAGGAGCAGCGGGGAACATCGACGAAGCTCTGGAACCGAAGATCTTGATAGTTAATGCGTTGAACCATTTGGAACCTCCTTGGGGTTGTTCGTCATTGCGAGGAGCCGCAGGCGACGAAGCAAACGCATGCGATTGCTTCGCTTCACTGCGTTTCGCTCGCAATGACGAAATTTTAATTAATGTGACAAAAACGAGGATACCCACAGCCAAGATTGCTATGGCAGTGGTATTAGTGAACGTCGGAACGATTGTGTCGAAGAAAGCGTTGAAGCGGGAAGAGGCGGTAAAAACAAACTTTCCACCTTCGGAGTTTCTACCTTTGCTATTTTCGGACGCACGATTGGCGGCCCGATTTGAGCTTGGTGAACTCTTCGGATGGTTGTTACGTGTAACGTTTACTGCGGAAACTTTATAATCAACGCCCCGTGTGACCGGCGTATTGATTTCTTTATTAACAGCAGCATCGACGATTGTACGTTTTCCGTCGATCTTGCCAGAGCTTGTTACTCCTTGAGTACCCACACTAACTAAACCACCGATTCCCTCAGTGCTTTCTTCTGTAGGCGCACGTCGAGAACCTGCATTATCATCACTACTTACACTTCTTCCGCTGTCTGTACGACCAACGGTTTCTACATCTTCGTTACTTTTGACTACAGCAACAGCGATCTTATCAGCATCTTTTTCACTGTCACCAGAACGAGTACTGCTTAACGTCCCCCCTGCTGTAGCGGGGATCTGTCTCTGATTCAACTTTTCAACTAACTTTGCATCTTTACTGGCTTTCTGTAAACGAGCAGCTTCACTTACAGCAAAGAAGTCGTTTCCATTAGCCTTTGCATCTTCCGGAGCATTCCCACTACCATTACCTGCGGGAACAACCCCAGTACTACCTGGTACTGCTCTGCCGGTCTTACGATCAGCAGGAACTTCTGTACGACCATTTACTGCACTACGAACAACTTCGACATTAGTGTTTCTTACAACTTCACTTCTTGCAACATTACTATCTTTTACTGTACGACTTGTTACTTGTTCCTTAGGCAGACCTTGCGGTTCTGCACCGGTTTCCGCATAAGCAGAAGAACCGAATACACTGTCAATTGCAACTTTTACAACATTTACAACTGTACTTCTTAGCTTTTCCCCGCTTGCTATCAGCCATCTGCCTGCTGTCTTGAGGAAAGACAGGGCAGAGGAAGTAATACCTGGATGGTTCGTCCGGTAATTTTGTCCTTTAGCTTTTAAAAGATCTAATTGAAAATCCAAATTGGTCGCAGGGTTTGTGACCTTGGCTAACCTAATCACATCCGCAGACTGATGGCCAGCCAATTCATCAAGTGTCTTGGCAATCTCAACAGGAGCCTTGCCTCCGCTTGAACCGCCGGCTGGGCCTTTGCCACCGCCAGGCGGCACAGGGGTCTTGCCAGGCAAGAATTCAACTGTTGGAATGACCGACGAAACAGGCGCTATAGGATCGCGATCGCGCTTTTTCGAATCAGGATCATCAAATGGTGACGACTTCTTGGAATTATTGGCATTAGAAGCCAACGGCCCAATTGGCATCATCATTCCAAGCTGCATAGCTGGCGCAGGCAATGGGACTGATTTCTCTAATATAGAAGGCGCGATACCCTCGCCAGAAGTAGGTAAATTTTGGACTGCGGGTACATTGACAGAACGATTGGCAGCATCCTCGCGTGCCTTGTGTAATACCTCCTGCGCTTGTTGATCAGCTATTGCCCGCTGTTCCTTGACTTGACCAGTGATATGATCATTGGTTTGAGAAGCGTTGGACATTCTCGCACGCGCGGCAGTTGTTTGATCTTCCGGAGCTTTGCCTCCCAAAGTGCTAATAAAAGAAACCAGTGTTCCCATGAAGCTCGTCGTATCAGCAGCAAAAGCATTCGATTTCAAATTCTTCGCAGATTGTGAAATGCTGCCGATGATCGCTGTCCCGCCGAGTGCGAGCATATAGAACCCGGCTGTACCACTGAAAAACATAACTGGTAAAGACAGCGCCACTGATCCCAAACCAACCCATAAACTAAATTTCGTCATTTTGTGATAGGCATATTTTTCCTGCATGGCGTTGTTTTTCTTCATGAACAATGCTGCCAACACCTGGCCCAAGTCAAACGGCAGGGCGGGAATAAACTGCATGGCGCCCAGGAACAAGTTCATACTGATCAGATTCAGTTCGATTCCGAACGGCAAGAAACTGGCGTGATAAGAAGGCAAGGCAATACCGGTCAGATGCTGGAAGCCGTAGAAGACTCCCGCAGCCAAAAAGTTCGCGCCTGGACCAGCCAAGGCAACCCAAATACGATCTCTGGCAGTAGTCAAACGTTCATGGGTGACATTGGCATGATAACCGGCAAATTTGAAGGCGATGACTGCAAAGCCACGTGCGATCGCAACAATAGCGTGCCCGAGCTCATGAATAACGTATGTTCCCAACAATATCCTGATGACCCCGGAAGCAGAAGCCACGTCAAAGCCTTGATCCAGCCAATTCATGAACCAGACAAAGCCCAAACTTATCGGGAACAGTTTGACGAATCCCACACTTAACGAAGGTATTTTGATCCCGGCAAGGCTCGGCAGCACCGGAGAAATAAGGTTTTGCAAAAATTCCGGTAACAACGGAACCATGGCAATGCGTTCCTTCTTATTTTTCGCCGCTTTAAAATTGTCAACTGTCCGATGGAGCGCTTCTTTAGCGGTTGAGCGCGGCTGAGGCTTATCATTTTCAACAGCAGGTTCTTTGGCAGCGCTTGGTATTTTGGCAGCTTCTTCGGTATAGGTTTCAGCAACTTTATCGACAATTTCATCTTTTATTTTCCCTTGATGGGAAATAAGGCTGAGAGCTTCCCGAACAAGATCCGGCGTGACGTCAGGAGCGTCATGAATGCGCTGTACCGTATCATTACCGACGGGCAGTTCCTTGGCCTCACGGATCGATTTGACCAACTCAACAGCAGCTTTGTCCACCTGCCCGAAAACAACTGTATTAAATGCACCAAACCAGACCGGCATCGACCTAATGGCCTCGGGTTTGATCTTAACAACCCATCGGTTCTGTTTTGCAGGCTGATCTGCTGCTTCGGGTGTTTCTTCTTCTGCAGGAGCGGTTGCCGGTTTCTCCTCGACAAACATGGTGGCGCGGACAAGGGCATCGCCAGACGCTTTGTCATCACCCAAATCTTCTGTGATCTCAACTTGCGCCAAATAAGGATTCCACGAATTCATATCCCACATGGCCCTCTGCAAGTTGATCATTTGTTGATCCGTCGCGTCTTCCTTGACGCGGACAGGAAGTTCCATGCCATATTCCGTCTGCCCCGTGAGATTACCATTACTCATTTTATCCGCCAGCTCTTCGGCTTGCTCATGGACATCTTTCAAATCCTGCGCCTGTTCCAAAACTTGTGCAAAACTAATCTCTCCTGTGCCAGCCTGACGCATCAGCGACTGCAAACGAAGATGCATCATCCGCGTATAAGCAAAATCTGTAAAGTTATCGGCATCCGCATAAGCTCGATCATTGGCCTTCATCTGATCAAGAATCGGAGTGATTTCATCTTGATGTTCAAACGCTTCGACGAGATTTAATGGTAATTTGACATCTTCCTGCTTACCTTTATCCGCTGCCAATTCATGGCCGAAAGATTGAACGGCTGCTTGATCAGTGTCCGCACGGCCGGTCAGCAATTGCCAATACAACGCTTCATTGATGTTCGGATTTTCTTTCTTCAGTTCATCTAACTTGGCAACGGCTTTTCTAATAAACTCTTCTGTCGACGGAACATAAGCGGCAAGGTGCGAGATCCATTGATTGCCAAGCTCAAGGCGGACATCAATATAGCCGACCTCATTATTTTTGAGGTCAGCCAAACGCATCATGAACATTTGCCATTTCGGCTCATTAACGAGTTTGCTGGCAATACTGCCGGACTGAAGGGTTCTGATTGTCGAAACAAGATCAGCAACCTCAGACGCGTTCATCTTGGCATGTTCGTCCAAAAGCTCGACGACGGCATCGGCCACGGCGCGATCGTCACCGCTCAAGTGAGGACGCAATACCACGGCCAGTGATTCAAAATGTTCAGACAACGCTGCTAACGACCCGATCGGCATAGATTCAAAAAGATCGGTGCCGTCTTCGGTGGTGCGTCCCTGCAGGATCTGTCTTAAAAGATCGAGCCGGCGGTTGGCCTTGGTGATGTCCTCGGCCTGATAGACCGCTGTGTTTAATTTATAATTATTGGCGACGGAATTAATGACTGCATTGATGCCAAGGCCTTGCAAAAATTCAATGGCATCCATCTTGCCGTTGGTCAATCGGTTGACATCCGCACCGGACATGGCGTTAAGTTTTAACTCAATTCCCTTGGCGATCCTGGCGGCTTTACGCTGTTTAGAACCAATTCTTAAGCTTTCAATAACGCTATCGCGTTCTTCCCGGCGCTGCTGCGTTCGGCCCTGACCGCTCATCTGTTCCTGCCGCTTAAGCGCTTCGCGTTCATGTTTGCGGCGAAGCTCATTGAAGAACGTGCGGGCGTCTTTCATTGCATCCTGTAACGCCTGAATATCTTGCCTCAACGGTTCCAAAATATTCATTAGCTGTTGGCGTTCGGGAACGGAAGAAACTTCAACCTGCATGGAAATGCGTTCCAATTCCGGAGCAGCACTGGTTGAATTGCGGATCGCTTTGATGTCCGCGCGAATGTCGTCGAGCGAATGGCTCAATCCCATGGCAAGCATGATCGCAACAAACGGAAGGTCTTCGGCGCGCACGCCAAAATCGCTTTCCATCTGAGCATTAACATCTTTAAAATCACTCAAGACCATGACCGTCTCAAAGGTCTGTCTGGGCTCGCTCATCCAGGTCTCGGCTGCGCCAACCTTTTCGATGATCATCCGGCGTGCATCAGCGGAAAGATTGTTAAACGCATTGATAAGGTCAACCACTCGACGGCCGTGGGTTGTCAGAAGACGGGAGATAACATTGCCTCGTGCGTCACGATGAACAGCCACCAAGTGCGGATTTTGGGCGATGAGATCCTTGAATTCGTTGGCCAGATCACTGCGCTCGTCGATGTTTTCACTCAACGAAGTAGTCTTGATCTCCGGCGCTTTTTTATCAAAATCTTCAACGAACGGATCTTTGATACTCTCGGCGATCTCACGCAAGCGCGAGGGAGAAACTTCCTCATTAACAACCTCGGCAACCGTTGCCAGCGAACGTTCAGCCAGACGGCCGTCGCGCTCATCCATATCCTTTAATACTTTTCCGGCGATGAGATCCTGAACCCTGCCCCTTTCAGTGCCGTTCAAGGTTTGAAGCGAAGTAACAAGCTCTCTAAACTCAATGCCTTTATCAATACCGTAGCGGTTGTTGGCCGCATCAACGATGATTTGATAAGGTGTTTCGCCCGCCGGTGCTTGCAAACGGTTAGCGGTATTGGTACGGCCTAACGCCTGAATGACCCAAGTGGCGTTCTTGGCTCCCAGATAAAATGTCTTACCGGTGAGGCCGGTGCCGTCATCTTTGAAATCGTTTCCGCCCGCCGGGTTACCGACCTTAAGAAGGATGACCCGTCTCGACTTCTGAACTCTTTCGGTGGCCTTTGTCGACTGATCCTGATTTTCATCCTCATCATCACCGCTGACCCGGATCAGTTCATGAGTGATCTTGCCCTCGGCCTGTAACTGCTTAATGGCCGCTTCAACAAGATCTATGGTTTTATCGTCGTCGGCATAAACACCGATCTTATCGCCGTGGGTACTTAAGAGTTCCTGAACAAAAAGTTTAACTAATTCATCACGGTTGGCACCCATCTTGATACCAACCAAGCGGCGCAAATAATCCTCGATCGTCAGCGTCGATTGTTCAGAGATGGTGGTGGTCTTAAATCCAAGGGCTTTTGCCAAAGGCCTGATCACTTTGACTGTACCGGTGGTGGCACGGACATTCTTCCAGCCCCACAATTCGAAGACCTCGGCGGGAGTGATGCCTTCCGTGACATTATCCACATAATCGTTGGCGATCGCGCGGATGGCGAGTTCGCGGCTGAGACCTAATCTCCTGGCAACGATCGCAGTCATGATCGGCGATCCCTGCTTGTCATGCAATTTCAATCGCTTTTTGCCCACATCATTCTGGCGCAAACTGTAAATACCTTCGCCGTTCATAATGCGTTCTTCGATTTTTTTGAGTTCTTCCGGGGTGGTCTTATTCGTGATCTTTTCGAAGGCATAATCAAGGTCTTTGCGCTCTTCCATTCTGGAAAGCCCGGCAAATTGATCGGCAATGTTCCTGAAATCAATAAATTGTTTGTGCGGCTGGAACGGATATTTTTCCGTCAGTTTTTTCTGCAAGGCCTCGAGGATTTGTTTGTTGATCCGGTTGCGGCGAATGATGACCTTATCGTCGTTCTTCTTGCCGGTGCGTTCGTCCCTCTGGTTGTCGAGGAATTGCTCGCCGAACTGATCTTTCAATGTATTTAATTCTTTCTCCAGTTCCTCATAAAACTCGCCCATGGACATGAACTTCTTGAATTTCCCGGGACTGGATTTCTCAATAGCCCGCAAAAGACCAGCCACACTGACAACCTGCGCCGGAGAAGTCAAAAGTTCGTGGATCTCGTCGGCGTCGATAAAGTTACGGCCTTCCGGTATTTTTTCCTTACCTCCAATACCTGCCTTGACTCTTTTGACTAGACGGCCATGGGTCTCTGCAGCTGTAAAGGGTATGGCCATGAGGACCATGGAGCTATTAAGCGGATTATCTTTGAAATCGCGCATGTCATAATTATCAAAGGTGAGCGGAACTTCATCTATTTCATTGGAGGAACCATCGGCATTGCGCTTTTCTTCCATGCGCATGAGCTTAACGCCTTCTTGAGAAATCATTTCAAGAACGCGCATGGCAAACGGATCACCGGCGAGATTATTAATCGATGCATCCTGCAAGAAGAATTTGGTGAACTGCACCCGTCCCGTTATGCCCTTTTTCTTCATTAAGCGCACAACGACCAATTCTGCCACCAAACGCGCCAGCGTCTTACCTTCACCAAGAGACTGGCCGATGATGGATTGCCGGTCTTCCATAATATCTGCTGCGTCTAAGATGGAATGAGCAACCTGATTGGCAAACTGCTGGTTCTGCGTTAATTGTTTCCCTTGAGCTCTCAGCTTGGCATCACTCATCAGGCCGCCGTACACAGTCGCCACTTCTTCAATGATCGCGTTGCGATCTTTGGCTGTTAAAAGGCCTTCGCGGTCAAGCTGTTTGATGGAAATGTCAACAGCTTTATCAAAGCCGTCTCTGAACGCGCCGTGTCTGAACCGGTTCGGCAGGGAAATTTCCATTTCACGGATAGTCTTATCGACATCCAGCGCAGGCATGGCCAGCATGGAAGTATCTTGTTCTTCACCGTCGGAAACAGTAGGAGTTGTGGAGGTAGTAGCTTGGGCTTGTTCAGCTGATTTTTCGGGAGTGGCAGATTCTGATGTAACAGTTTCGTCTTGTTTGTTCCCGTCATTGCGAGCGACTCCAGGGCCTTGTTGATGGAGCGAAGCAATCACATCCTCTGGGATTGCTTCGGCCTGAGGGCCTCGCAATGACGTATCTGCCGGCGGGCCGCGGCTCTCTTGTGCTTTAATATATTCTTTGATCTGCGGATTAACAAATTTCACAAGCTCTTCTCCGCCTGCTGCCCTGGCAAAAGTCCCAGCGTCTGACATATCAATATCGCCGCTACTCCCTGTCTTCTTCAAATCTGTAATAATCTTCTCAACATAATTCGTTCGGATCTTTAATTGATCCAGAGCTGGCTGGAACTTATTGATCGGGAGGTTAAGTTGCAAAGATACAGAGACCGCAGTCAAACTATTATTGAGCACATGATGTGTCAACGTTTCTGCCAGGGTAGTGCTTGACTGATGATCGACTTTCGCAACTATCCCTTCGATGACGCCTGGTTCAGGAAGATCCGGGCGTTCATTTGGTTCATGCTTGCCGATCGCTGTCTCGGCCAAATTGATAAGGGCTTGGGCCTTTTCATAACTATCATTGATACGTTCCAGAGGCGTTGCTAATTCGTCATTGCGAGCCGAAGGCGAAGCAATCGCATCCGCGGACGATGGGATTGCTTCGTCGCCCGTCGGGGCTCCTCGCAATGACGGATTAGCAAACCGCGCCTTCCAAAGCATCTTCCAGGCCACTAATGCCTCTTCGGTCACCAGATGCCCGGCCACCCAACGGTTGGCTAAATAAAAGACCGAATCTTCCTGGGGCTGGGCTTGCGCTTGAGCTTGCTCCGACGGCCTGACGCCGTCTAACCATTGCTTGGCATTGTCTATAGTAACGCCGGCCTTGGTCAAAATCTCCTCGACCGTATCCCGGCGCGTCTGGACTTTCTCCGGGTCGGACGGCCAGTTGATATACTTAACGGCTTCCTTTAATACTTCTTCATCGAAAACGGTTTTCTGCGCTTCAGCATTGCTAAAGAAATCCTCGATCATCGGATTCTTTTTGATCGACGCAGCGCGTCCTAAAATAAGCATGGCCACCAACGCCACCGGCGGAATAGCTTTTGCTTCGACCTTCTTGATATAGAACTTCAGCCAAACATCATCATCCATGTTAACTTTTTTCACTCCCAGTTCGGTCAACATGGCGCTGTCATTAATTTTTATTGCGGGATTCATGCTGACAACCGTCGAGGAGCCGAAATGCTGAGGATTCTGACTTTCTTGGGGCGGCTGTGCACTCATCATCGCCTCGTCGTTCATTGCTGGGGCGTTCCCGGCTGATCGGGCTGGCATCGGGTTGTTGGAGGCTTGAGGCTTAGCCGTTAATATCACCACTTGCATAAAAGCCGCGTTATAAGCTTTTGTCACAGGATCCGCCCGCGGCTTTACGATCCATAAATCGGGCCTGCCTAAAATATCAAGCGGATTCTCAATCTTAAAATTGCGAAGTTTGTCAAGGCCGTCGGAAGTGACCTTGTTGAAAACAACTGAAGCGTCATCGGTCAACAGCGGCCGAATATGTTCATCCAAATAACTCATATCATGCACATGTATGAGTCCCATGTGGCTGAACACAAAATCCACATGGTTGGGTTTAATATAGTTGCCGATGTTTTCCTTGATATCAAAGATCACGCGAATAGCCGGATTTCTTTGAGCGAGCTCCTGCAGATATAAAGTATCGGTATAGGCGATAAGCTCAACCTCGTCGCTGGTAATGCCTTGTTTTTTAAGCTCAATCAAAAGATCATCGAGAGCCCTGGCTGACCCGGCGCCCCAATCCAGAATCACAATCTTGCGCGGCTGAGAGAAAAGATTTTCTTGCTGGCGTTTTCTTTCTGCCTTGACCAGATCAATGATTTTGCCGGTCACATTTTTGTATCCTAAAATATTTTTAACTTCTTCCAATGGCGTATGCTTGTTGATCCATTTTTTATCGTCGGGAAGGGTTCTGACAACAATGCGCTGTGGTTCTTGGGCATCGGGCCCAATCCACAGAGGCTCTGTCTGCCCGTTGGTGGGCAGCGTGACATCAGGTGATGTTTCAATTGTCATGCCGTTAGCCAATGGAATGCGGCGCGGCTCAATCAGCATAGCATTGTCGTTTCCGCCTTCAGCGGTCGGCATCAAAGGCGCCGGATTCTCGGGAGAAACCTGCTCAGCGTCGGATTTCCTCACTTTACCTTCGGAATCGATCTCATTATTGACCGCGGCCAGCTGAAGAGGTTTATCAGGCCCCTTGAGGCTCTGCATATTTTCTTTATTTAAAGCATTGAGGACGATGGCGCGTAAATCACGGCCTTGATCTTCATCATTGGTTTGTGACGCTTGAAGAACGCCAGCGAGGCCGCTAATATCTTCTCTTTCACCGATGATCACCTTACGTTCATCCGTATCGGCAAACAACTGAGGGGTCTTAGTTTCGCGGGTAATGTCTTTCATGCCTCCGTTGGCATCCAGGCTGGAGACCGTCGGAGTTCCATTGTGATCACCGATCACATAAACCTTGGTGTCGGGCGAATATTTGCCGGCAATCGCGGCTCTGGCCTTTTGGGAACTAACATCCAGCGCTCCATCGACAACAAACACCTGCGGGCCGTTCTTCTCAGGCGCGATTGTAATGCGCAGATCCAAAAGACCCGCCTGATCTTTGTCTAACGAAGTTATGGCTTGCTGATAGACCTGAGGGAATTCTTCTATGGCCTTCTTAAAGTATCTATCGAGGATATCGGTGGCTTGTGCGGTTGAAGGTACTTCAGAGGCCGCGCCTTTAAACGTAATTTCTAAATCCGACCAACGCTCTGTCTCGTCAAGACTTCCGGTTGAACTAAGAATTTCGTGCATCTGATTAAGAATTAATTCGTGTTTGTAGCTGTCAAAATTGCGGTTGGCCCAATTCAAATAATTCTCAACCTCAACCCTGCTGGCGCCGATATCGGGCCTCATAAGGAACCGGATCGCCTGATCATGCGCCCATTTCTCATTGAGAATGCTATGTCGATCGAAATGTTCCGGATCCTGGGCATGCATCAATTCATGCAAAACAGTATAACCGCTTGCGCCCTGCGGAATAAATACCTTGCCGATCTCGACGGCAGCGGTCTGTGGTCCTCCTGCGATCCGGTTGATCTCAATGCCTTTTGCCTCGGCCTCAGCCATGGCTCGTTTCAGTATTCCTATCCGTAACGTTGGCTCTTCAACACCGGAAGTCGGCGTGATTTCCTGGGCGAGCATGGAAGTGTCGGATCCATCTCCGTCGGGCTGTTCGGTGGACAGCATCGCTCCGTCGGCTAACTGTTGAGGAACAGGTAAACCGTCGCGGTTGATCATTTTTACGAAGGCTTCACGGGCATTAGGCAGGTTCGGCAGCATCCGCGTAAATTCCAAAGTTGTTCGATCCAGTTCTTTAACAGCCTCGGGTCTGTTTTTGATCCGGTCTGATTGAACGCCCTGCCCCTCGAAAAATTTACCATATATCCACGCCATCACTTCTGTGGAAACATTATCCGCTCTGTCACGATAAAACCCACGCTGTTGCGCAAGCTCTTCATCCGTCATAACTGGAACATCTTTGATAATTCTGAAATCTAATTCCTTCTGGCCCTTTTCAACAATGACCCACGACGACCATTGAGGGGTCAATAAACCAAGTTCCCGCACAGCTTTGTTGACGGCATCCCACTGCTGGTCGGTAGGCTCCGCTCGTGATCCTTTAAGAACGGGATACGTTTCTTTATCGGCCTTATGTATCGTCACCAACTGTTCGCTTGCTTGACGACGTGTTATTTTGCCAGATAAAACCTGGTCGATCAAAGCTGCCTCAGAATTGTATCCTTCCAAAAGACGAATGATCCTATCGAACTTTTGCGCTGCTTCCTTATTATTGTCGCGATCCAGCGCCTGTTTTAAATTATAAAGATCCACCACCACCATTTGAGCTATCGGTTTTCCGAGATGAACAGCGTGCATGGATTCGTGGGCAAGGGTTTCAATCGAAACATGATCCGGTTGAGGAGTATGGATACCGACCCTGACAGCCTTGCTGCCGTCAAATCGCGGCTCAGGCGTGGTAAGCCCTATAACAGAACCGCGCGGCTGATGATTTTCCTCTAAATAACGATCCCATTCTTTCGCATTCTGATAATAACGCACTTTGATGCCGCGGTCGGCCAAGGCTTTTTCAAAATCGGTTCTGTTAATTGGCCGCATGCGCGCAGGGACATTGGCGTTTGTTGAATCATCTGACTTGCCGATCGTAGGAAATACAAACGCCGCCATTGCCAAACCCGTGGATCGCAAGAAATCCCGACGGGTTACCGGCTTGATCAAGGCGGAATCGTTAGCCGCACCGCTCACGGAGGGTGCTATGGCTTTTTGGACGAGCATGGAAGTGTCGGCGCCATCTTTCTCAATCGCGGCGGAATCGTTGGATTGACGCTCTGCCACGACGGGCTGTGCTGGTGTGGTTTCTTGGCCGAGCATGGAGGTGTCGATCTCACCCGTCGTGCCAGATGTGGCTGGCCTCCTTACAAATTGATCAATCGCCCGCAGCATGGGCATGATCTGTTCTTTATAAATATGTAATTGTTTTTTGCCTTGGCCATAAGTTTCAATAACGGAGTCGTCCGAAACCGCATAACCATCCATATACATTTCGTTTCGCCATCGTTGTGTCAGATTGATTAAGCGTTTATTCCAATCGATCTGCGGAAATCTTTGTTGTAACATCTCCAGAATGGCATACGGACCTTCTTTCGTTTCTCCGTAATGATACAAAAGCAGCGGAACAAAATCCTCGATCTCTTTATAAGTAAAAAGACCGCCGGAATTAACGTGGCTCACCTGGATATCGCGTACTTCTTCATTCTGACTTTCCGGAGGAAGGATCTTTCGAATGGCTTCAAAAACCTCAGGACGATTATTGATGACACTATAACGAAAAGCAAAACTCAATGTATCATCCATTCGTTTCGTAATGTCCCTTATCCCTTGAATGCTCTTCACAGAACTATTTTTGGGAATTTCCTTGTCTGACCTGTAAGGCATAACAGGAGTAATGTTACTTCCAAATCCTGACTTTACTCCCTCGAGATTGGCTCTCTGCCATGACATCATTTTGTCGCTGGCGGATGCATCTTTCCGTGCTCCGTCGGGCTGATCGGTGGACACCATCGCCACATCGCGCTCTATAGGGGCGGAAACGTTGGCTGTGCCAGGGGCGTTAAAATTCATCGTTGCAAGATCCAAAGATAATCGATGACCATCCGGTTCATTAGGATCTTTGGAAACGTATTGCGGCCCCACAGTCTTTTCAAAAAAATCTTTGGATCCGGGTTGATTAAGTCCGATATCAAGACGCCCGACCGGCTGATTGGCGGCCCGGCGTTGTTCTGTAACCAACTGCAGAACTTTAAAGAAAAATGCCTTCTTGCCTTCATCGTCAAATGGAACCATTGCGCCTTCGAACGAACTAATATTCCCTGTGTCGTCCATCAAAATGGTAGCTTCAATGGCATTCTCGCCCTTCGGCGGCAAAGGCTCGGTCACAGAATCTTTTCCAGCGGTTTCAATTGTTCTGGTCCCCGATAACGTTATCGCCAGCATCTCATGGTCATTGCCGACGATCTGAGCCCCGGTTATGTGGTAAGAGATATTTGTTCCAGGAGATTCTTTAGGTTGGAATGTTTTTGTGCGCAGATCGTCGACGATGTCGCTTAAATCTTGTTGAACCTGCTGAACTTGCGCTGAAGGAATGACCGGCTCCTCGGAGGTGGTATTGCTGCCGGAGCGATCTCCTTTTTCACCGGTTAAAAATTTTCTCGCAGCAGCCGCAATATCTGGAACAGCATTGGCATCTTGCATTCTCTTGGCGACTTCGGTTACGTCCCGAGTCGGTTCGTAATTGTTCTCTACATAACGAACCAGCTCACGAGCCGGTGCGATCTGGGAAATTTCGCTGCCGCCGGCAATTTGATTTTGAATATTTTCATCGTGGGTCAGAGGCATTTCGTTTTTCAACGCGATGGCACTATTGAGTTCGTGTTCCATCACCGCTTCAGGCTTATTTCCTTTATTGATATCCTTCAAAACAACGATCCCCGTTTTCATCGGGAAAGAGACCATGTCGGCATCGTTGACTTTGTCAGCAAGTTCCGATGGCAAAAGTCTGCGCAGATCGCTGTTAAACTGTTCCCGCGATACTTTAAGCCCTTCGACAGCAAATTGCTTAATTTCAGGCTTCTTATTTTCAGCAGGAATGGCCTTTGCAATATCCTTAAAGTCAGCAGGCGGATTATTTTTCAGGTCGACCACAACGCCTGATTGTTGACGGTATTCGTCCATCAGATTATTCAAAGCCGTTTGAACTGCCGGAGCATTGCTGGGATCTTCAAGCGCAGAATAAGTAGTCTGCAATTTAAACTCTGGGCGGTTAGCCTTTAACGCCACTTTGATTGTCTTGCGCTCACGGCCGTCGGACGTGAAGACATGAACTTCTTTATCGTCGAAAATTGCATATTCATTAGGCCCTAATTGCACTTCGTTCTGATCGTTATCTTTCAATCCGAGCGGACGGGTCTGCACAGTCGGATTATTGACCCGCTTAAGATTCTTATCTTTATCCATGAAAAATTGCAGATCATTGGATTGCGCCGATGGGACCAACATCGCAAGATCGCGGTCTGGTGTTTCTTCAGGAGCTTGGGTCAAATTTAATCCGGCAGCGACGGGCTGCATGGCCGGCAACGGCGCAAGCATCGGAGCCTGAATATTTTCCAACTCCGGTGCGCTCAGGGCAGAATCTCTGGATGTGTCGGTCGGGGCGGACTCGGCCATCGGTTGCTGTTCTTGCTGCTGCAACTTTTCTTCCAAATCAATCGATAGCCCCAAGAGCGTCCTAAGAGAAGAGTCGGACAATCTTGCCGCCAAATTTGGATTGTCTTTTTTGCCGATATCCCGAATATTTAAACTTTTACGAACAGTGTCAAGGTCTTTGATTTTCCCATTTTCATCAAAGGCCGCAGTCTCGACTTTCCGAAGAGCTGCTCTTACGGAAAACTTTTGTTTTAATTCTGCAAAATCTTTGACCGGCTGTGGATTGCCTTGCTGATCGTCATTAAGCTGTAAGACCAGCTGCTCAGTCCCCACACCGGCTAAACCGCCATGCCACCTTCTGGAATAAGCCCCTTCATTTTTAAGCAATTCTTTCAAGGTACGAAGAGTTGAAAGGATTTCTTGTTTTCCTTGCTCGCGCTCCGATAAGCCGCCGTTCACGGGCCTTTCATCGGAAAGATTTTCGGTGATGATACCCAGATTCGCATTAAAATTCTGTCGATAGCGCGGACCGTCATCATTTTCTTCAGTGTTATAAAGAACCAGGTCAATTTTCAGTAAAGGCGAATTCTGATCCAACAGCTTATTTTGTTGTCCTTTAAACACCCCAACGGACACTCGGCTGTAACCTTCGGCTGGCCGGTGGTCAATTTCCCACGGGGCCACGGTCAGGTCTTTTGCCCAGTCGGACCCGAAAGCTTCTTCCAGGATCCCGCTTTGTTGAACCTTATCAACAAAACGCTTTTGAACTTCTTCGGGCTTACTTGGCATTTCCGACACATAAGCCATCAAATCAAAATCTTCGGGTAAATAACGGCTCTCCTCTTTCTGCTGATACGTTCCGCTGCTCGAAGACCCTGCATCCAAAATCCGAGGCCGGACCAACTTTATGTTCAAATCCTGTAAAGCGAAGGCGGCTATATCTTCCAACCGGGTTGAAACTTTCTTTACGCTCAACAACGGTTTTGCTAACCCGTTAACCGGATAATCCTGTTCGAATCGGGTTAAATGCGCAACCGATTGATATTTCTCCTTGTCGCTAAGCGGGGACCTCTTGATTGAATACAACATCTCCGATTCGTCCACCAACGTCGGCCTGCGGCTGACAACGATATCCGTAGGATCACCAAATTCCTTTTTCAGCTGTTCAAGCCCTTGAACAGCCTCTGCGCCATCATAATAATAAATTTTCTGCGGCGCCTGCCAGTTGGGATTGTCGTTTTGGATCTTAGAAATCATTCCTTCGATTTCCGCCTGTTTCGTTTTAGGCGCCAAAAAGACCCCGGCCCGAACCGGAACTTTATAAGACGAGTGATCCAAATCTTTACTTAACCCTTTAACCCGCCAATTACCTGCTTCCGCAAGAGGTTCTCCGACAAAGCCCTGATTTTCCAACAAAACCTCGACGGGATAGACCACGGCAAAAGGCTCATGCAGAATGTATCCTTGATCCACTGTGCCGTGTAAATATTCACTCTTTCCTAACGGTGTAATTCTCCCTTTATTAATAGCTTCCCCGACGACATTAGTGGGGTTTATGTTATCCAAAACCGCCTTACCCATTAAATAACCGCTTCTAAAGATCGCTTCTTCGAGGAGTAAGCCGCCCCGCGCATCATTGTGGATCTGATGCATGAAAAACCGGCCGGACAATGTGCCATCTTTCTTCAATGCTTTATAATCATCTATTTTTAATCCCGACACATTTTCATATGAGAGCGCTTGGGCCTGTTTTTCCGGTTCCGCGCTGACCTTGTATTGCTTGAAGACGCCATTGCCGGAAACTTTATGATTCAAAACTCTCAAATAATCATCCATGGCTCCCGGAATGATCTGGAAACGTCTGCTCTTCATCAGGTAATCTGTTAAATCATCCGCATGCACAATTTCTCCGTCGGCATTAATGCCTTCCGGTTTGTCTAATTGCGGCAATCGGCCTACTAAAATACTTCTAAAGGCAGTCCGTACATTAACAGGCTTAACATCTTCGCCTGATGTAATCAGCTTATCGAGTACAGCCCGTTCTTGTCCCAAAGGCACTCCGCTGATTTTAGAAAAATCGTTGATCTGATTAGTAATCCGCCGGGCAGCGACTATCCGATCGGGGGCTTTTAAATTTCCCTCAATAAAGTTTGCCTCGTTATATCCCCAATCTTGATCCCTGGAGCTTCTAGGTGCACTTTTCTTTGCCAAGGCCAGATAGGAAACGAACGCGTCAATCTCCTCGGGGGATAAAGATGTCTTTGCTACTCGATTAATCGCAATGGCAATATCAGCTTGATCGCGGTCATCTTTAATATCAACCCGGGCGAGGCGGTCTTTTGCAGACTCGTAAATAAATCTAAGTTGTGCTGCCTCTCTATCCAACGATCTAAGTTTATAGCCGTTCCAATCATCCCGGTCGGTCAATCTTAATGCATTAACGAGCCCGGGATTGGCCTGTCGCAGGTCAGAGATGATCGTTTCCAATTTGCCGACAAAATTTTCTCTCTCCTGCGGTGAGGCATGCGCCAACGCCTCGATCACGGGAGACTCATAATCCACCCCTGAACGCTCCCAAAGAGAATTATTTTCACCAAATATTCTTTCTATCGTGGCAACCGATTTTTCCATGGATGAACGATAAGAATCGATCGGTTCCGTGGCATTCTTATTTTCTGGTCTATTAAAATTAAGGTAAGACACGATCATAACACCCGCTCTTTTAGCTTGAGCCGAGTAATATCTGTCTTTACTCGTTCCGAGCATCGCAGCGAGTTCATTGGCAACGACTCCGGCCGGTTGCGCTTTGTCGAAAAGCCTGGAAATATTTACATATTGTGTAAAGTATGTCGACTGAGAGAGAAATCCGCCTTTTCCTAACAAGGCCTCTATGCCTTGGGGCCCCGGCGCTGCCGCAAATGTCTCAGGAAAGAGGGCTGGCAGTTGATGGTATGGCAGGGTCGTAGCCGTGGAAGTAGCAAATTTTTCTACGGCAACCCGGTCCGCCGGTTCTGACAAATCTTTGTTCACAAAATCAGCAAATTCTTCTTCGCTGGCTTTTTGTGAAAAAATGCGCAAAGCATCAGCGCGAGAGTCAACGAAAGTCATGCGGTCATCTAACGGTTGTGTTAATGGTCTTCCTTGCCGTAAGGTATTAAAAATCTTTCTATAAAAATCTGCGGGAACCTCTTGTTGCTTCTCCAAATGGAAAATCATATAAGAAATGAGGTGGTTCGCATTATTGCCTGATTTGGAATCCAGATTCGTTGAGTTGCGTCTTGCTAAATCAATCGCCGGCTCAAAATCCCCTTTAAGAGCAAATTCCATGGCAAATTTAGCTTCGAAATCGTTCTTAGAAAACGCTCCGTCTTGCAATGCCTTTGCCAAGTGCGGCTTTGCACTTTCATCTCGACTAGCGGCCAAGGCATAAAAAGCATGCTCTCGATAAATTGGAGCCTCGTTAGAGTCGTTGAGAATTTGGATAAGCTGGGGAACAAAAGGAGTCAAGCTTTCCGGTCTGGCCGAGGACAAAGCAATTAAGGCATACTCTCTTTTCTCTTGACTAGCCATTTGTTTTCCGAGAAATTGCATTGCCTCCGATGTCCCAATGCGAGCTAAAGTCATGTACGGGAAAGCCGCGATATCTATACGATCAGTATGGTGATCCCCTCTTAATATCCCGTCGGTTAATATCGGGACAGCCGCGGCAGCCCGCGGTCCCATATCACCCAAAACATGCCAAGCCGTAAACCGTGTCTCATTACCTTTTAATAACGCTGTGACTTCCGGGACGGCTGATTCGCCAAGTTCTGCCAATGTTTGCTCTGCAATTTTGTGAGTTCCTTCGGGCCATGAAAAATCTCTGGCCCGTTCAACAAGCGCCTGCCGCGAAGCAGGGGTATTAATTCTGGCAAGGGCAGCGCAAATGACAGCTTCGTGCTTAACTTTGTTGCCGGCCATCAATAGCGGGATAGCTGTATCACCTAAAGTCGCAATGTGCTTAACGGCAGCTTCCTTCGACTCCGCACCATATGTATCTTGTGACTGGGAATCAATAAGCATCGGGATCATTCGTTCTTTTTGCAAAGCCCACAACAGATCAATCGCTTCTGCTCGAGCATTTTCTCCTGTCTGCCAATTTGTGGCCCGCCAAGAAACGATTGACGTTAACTTTTGTTTGGCTTCGTCGGATAATTGCGGAACTCTTTGAAGTAGATATTGACGAGATTCCGAAGAGCTGCCGGCCATCAGCTGAAGAGCGTTTTGTCTTTCATCGCTTGGTATTTTCCCGGGAGATTTTGGACTGGCGATTGACACCAACGCATCAAAAATTTGAGGAATAACTTCTTTATCTAAATTCCAAACCAATGACCTATTCTTTAAAATGCTTCCCAATGGACCGGTGTTCCCAATTTCTTTTAAATAAGGCAGCGCAACTCTTATCGCTTGGATTTTTGCTTTGGCGCGGTCTCTATTCGTATAATCCTCATCATTTAATGCTAAAACTTCATTTAATGCGTGGCGAGCCTCGTCGCGATAATAGTGCCCTTGTGAGGATTTGTCATCAAACCGCGCGGCGGTCATAGCTAACTGTCTTGCCTGACTTACAAAACGCTCTCTTGCTTTAGGGTTACTAAAGTTCGTGCCATTTCCCGATGTTGCAACTGTCTGAATAAAGTGTTTTGTGGTAAACGTTTTACTCGGAATACTCCACAGAAAGTCGGAAATTCTTTCTTTCAGCGTCAAGGATGTCGTGCTCGTTGGGGCCACCGAGGCGCGGTCGGCCGACGGGACCAGCATCGCAAGATCGCGGTCTGGTGTTTCTTCAGGAGCTTGGGTCAAATTTAATCCGGCAGCGACGGGCTGCATGGCCGGCAACGGCGCAAGCATCGGAGTTGACGCATTCAAATTGAAACCAGGCGCTGCCATTCCCGGTGCTGAAAATATCGCCGCATCTTCCTTCGGCGGTAAAGAACCATACTGAGCTTTTTCTAATTCCGCCTGGGCAATCGCTGACGGTTGCTGCTTCGAAATGGATAAAATAGAATTATCCCCTGCCATAGCAGCTTCTTTCTTATTTTTTGCTGCATCCCTTGCCTCAACCATCTTCTGAATATGAGCTGCTATTGCCTGCTCATCATTGATATCTCCTCTATAACCCGTCTGGGCCAGTAATGAGGCAGCCTCGCTCTGATCTACATCTGGTGTATTGGCAGAGCCAACCTTTCCAAGCTTTGCCATAGCTTCTCTATAATCGCTCTTGTAAACATCCCTCACCTCAACCATGCCATTAGCTCTGTTGCGGACCTGAAGCCCTAATTCCTCGCCGTCCTCGCGTATTAATCCGCTTGCTTCCAAGGCCTTTCGTTCGCCGAAAACATTCATGCGTTCCGTGATCAAACCGTTGGCATCAATCTGTCCCTTGACTACAGCTACAATGCCGGTAACACGCTCGGGCAACTGCATAGTAAATTGATTATTTTTAACTACGGCGAACTGCTCATTTCTGATAACACCGCGAATGCCCGCGTCATCACGGATGATGCCGGTATTCACATTTAATACGGCTGTTTGATCTATGCCTTTTTGGGCTAAGACCTGCTGAACATTCTGGTTTAACTGCCCAATTTTGATCTCAGGACTTAAGAACGATCGCGTATTGGAAGGATCATTGACCATTCTGGTATGCTCTTCGAACCTTGCCAAATCACTGACGTGTGTTCCGTGAGAAGCAGATTTGACCAGCCCTTGGGCTTCGTGGATCCCGGTATAGAGAACTCTTTGCAGCTGAGTAGATTTTTTGGCCAAATCATCGCGGCCGATCTGTTTGAAGAAATCAGCGATGTTCAGATCTTTAGTTAAAAACAAGTTCTTTAAATTATTGAAACGTCCGCCGTGGCCGGCCACGAAACGGTTCCTCATTTCATGTTTGATGCGGGCGCGCAAACCTAAATTATCTCCATTCTCTTTCAAAAGACCGGCATCCTTAAAGGCCTTGCGGGCTTCAAGGACTTCGCTCTGCTGGGCTTTGTCTAACTTTCCAAATTCCGGAGATCTTTCACCCAAAGCGACCAAGTCAACAAATTCATCCATGGTGCGCGTAATTTCTTTATGTCCGACCGGATTGATATACATATGCGCCCGTTCATTGGCCGGATCAAGCATATCGTCTAAAACAGTACGGACCTGCTGAATATCATCGATGGTGCGGCGCCATTCATCCTCATCCACGGTGCCAGGAAGATCCTGGTTGGGCGCTTTGCTCATTAAAGTCGTTTCCATGTCCGTAACATAGTTCAAGGCGCTGACAATGCCTTCGCGGTATTCATTACGCAATGCTGTTTCTTCTTTGGCCAATTCGTCCACAGCTTGATTGACATTTTTATTGATCTGCCCCAGATCTACTTTACCGGTCATTTCGCCGACGGGAGCAAGTTCTTTAGCAACGTTCTGGAAGCTGCTTAGATTCATGAACAAATCCGGACGGCTGTTGGCAACCTGAACAGCATCGCTTAACATCGCAGGATCCCTTAAAATAACGCCTTTAAGATCGCTCTCAAGCCGTCTGACCTCTTCTTTGTCAACGCCCTGCAGCTGCATCTTGGCGATAGCGTCGGAAACCACCTGTTCCATGGCTGCGCGGTCTTCTTCTTTTTTCATTCCCGCGATCGGCGCGAGTGATTGTATAAACTGAGGACGGCGCGTGAGGCTGTTAAACAACCTGGCTTCAGAATTTGCAAAACGTACTGTGCTCACCAGCAGTTTCGGATCTTCCTTAATAACGCCCTTCAGATCCTCCCGGAAGGAAGTTACGAATGGCGATGGATCCTCAGCCGTGATCCTTGTGATCGGTTGCTGGCCGAATTTTGCGATCATGCGGCCATGCAGAAAATTTTGAACAGGATCAAGGAACCCTTCATTAATAAGATTTTCATTAAGCTCAAGCTTCTGTTTGTATTCCTGTTTGGTTAACGGCAAAGCTTTGACAGTTGTATAATCCTGTCCATTGGCCAGATGAGTGGTCTGTGTCTGGGCTGGATTATATTTGATGCCCAACTCATTGAAAATCTCCGGGGTTGATTGCAGATGATATGTCTGGGCCTGGGCTTTCAGTTTTTCCGGATAATTGGTGTCCTGTTCAAGCGCGTATTGAATGCGGTCGATCTTGATCGGTGTATCATAGGAAGTGTCGAGATCACGGATCTCGAATTTATTATCTTTAAGAGCGTACAGTTTGCTCTCGTAGATGACGGCCTTGGCCGGAGAATTTTCTGAGGATCGGATAGTCTGCAGGGTGCCTTCGATGGCGCCGCGGTCAACAAGCTCGTCACCGGCCGATAACTGAAGGCCGTCCATGGCAAAATCTTTGGCTACAAACCCGCGGGCAAAATCGGGATTGTCTTCTTCGTCATCATCGCCCTGAACAATAGCGCGCGGCGTGTAGACCATAACCATGGGAACAGAAATTTTGGTATTCTTGTCAATGCTGTAATCGATACCGACGGTATTGCGCAGTTCCTGGAATTTAAGTCCTGTCACTTTACCAACATCATCTCTTTCGACCTTATATACTTTTTCTCCGCGTCCCTGATAAGTAGGCAAGCTTACTGTAGAAGCGGAGGATTTTTCGGCGATTACCTTGGCATCATTAAGTTCGTTTTCCCGAATAAATTCACGCACTTCCTGAGAGAAAGCCTCCTGCTGTCCGGTTGTACTCATTTTTTCCCTGGCTAACTGGTACCACTGAGGAATCTGTCTTGTGACCTCCATTTTCCTGACGATATAATCATAAACTTCGGCTTCAGCCTTTTCTCTTTCAGGTCCTTCTTTTGACAAAGCTTCGCGCCCTAATTCGATCGCTCTTGAATCAACATCCGCATCTGTTTTTAAGTCAATCCATACCTCAACCTTGTTGGGCTTTAACCTTCCTAATCCTTTCTCTAAGATATCCGTACGCGCGATCGCCTGGGCGACTTCAGATGCTTCACGAGCGTGGGGCAGTAAAAAGTTCACTTTGGGAGAATATTTATATTGCTCTCCCTGCCCTTTAAATTCTTTAGCGGCGTTGGAGCCGGCAGCTAAACGCAAATAAATGACATTAACTTCATAATTAAGATCAACCTGTGTTCTTTCTATAACTCTGAGCGCAAACTCTTTCTGCGCCTGATTTTCTTCGCCGGGCTTGCCTTCTTCGACCAAGACGGTATCAACCATCCTGTCTGATAAAACCTTTTTCTGACCAAATTCATTGGTGATCTCGCCACCCTTTTTCAATCTTTGATAGAGTGCAACTTTTTCTCCATTAATATCTACATTTTCCTTAACACTTAACTCTGGCTTTACAAAATCTAACTCCGCACGGTTAACGGGAACAATGGTCACCCTGCCCTCGTTATATTCGGGAGACTCTAAAAATCTTAAAACACGCTCTCCACCCGATACTCCATCACTGATTCTTTTCGCGGCTTTGGCAGTATATTCCGCATAAGAAGGCGTAGGGCTTGTTTCCCGGACATTAAAGCTCATCTCTTTAAGCTGAGGAGCAATCGACTGAGCTGTACCGGTATCAGCATAAACACCCCTCAAGGACTTGATCACATCGCTGCCCCATGTGCCTTCATGATGCTTCTGGAGCGTGGCATCAACCCAATGCTCTTTATTGACCGGTTCACCTGTACGCCTTGCAACTTCGAGAACCATGGCTTGGGCCGCGCGTCTGTCCCCGGGAATCGTATCCTTTTCAATATAGGAACGCAGACGGTCCAAAAGCGAGGACTTGCCTTTCTCAACCACATACTTTGGACTGGCTCTTTCCCAAATAAGCTCCAGAATAAAATTGATCCTGCCATCTAATTCCGCTTTGCTTAACTTGGACATTTCCCCACGCTCAACAGCCGCCTCATATAAGGAATTAAATTCCACGGCTGGGATGACAGATTCCCTTCCTTTGGATTCTGCTCTAAAGACAAAAGTGCCATCAAGGTTTGTGATATTATCTCTGTCGACCCGGCTTACCTGTTCAACCAAATTAGAAAGCATTTGGAAATCATTTAATGCCCGGTCAATGATCTTTAAAGCCTGGATTGCCTCTGTGCCGCCTTCGGAAGCCCTCTTAAGCAATTCTTTTCCTTTGCCTTCCAAACCTATGATCAATGGATGGCCTCTCGCGAACGAGTCTAACTCACTGATATACCCGTAAGCATTTCTCACTATTTCCGGTGATTTCCTCAGCAATAACTTCGCGTCATGCTCGGCCATCAACACGACACCTCTATCTGGGACGGAAATATTTCCAGCTTCATCTTTTTTAGCCCCATGAAGATCCTTCGCGTAGAACTCTCTGTCTTTCCCTAAATTCAACACATCGTTGATCTGGCTTTCAGTTTTGACAACGATCAATAATTTTTCGGGATAAAGCTTTTCAAAAACACGTGTGAACACAGCCTCACCGTTGATGGTTTTACCAGCGCTCATTTCGGCGACTTCCAAATGCCGGACGGTTACCATTGGATCTCTTTCAGAAGCTTCTACGATCCTTTTAACTATTAATACGGCATCCGTTACAATTTTTGCGGAGTCATATCTCTTCTCGCGGTTATATTCAAATTTTCCGTTTTTCAACATTGCTATATTTTTTTGTTCTGCCATATACTCGGCCACAAGCTCAGCACCTTTTCGTACTTCCTCAGGAACGGAGTCAGATATTTTCTTTCCTTGAAATAGTTCAATAGCCGAATCGGCGATCTGATCCCTTAAAACAATTTCCTCTTTCGTGTATTCTATGGGTCTACGATCGGGCAGCTGTGATTTACCTGAAGATAAACCAAATTTTCTTTCGATAAAATCTTTTGTCCTGTCCAAAAATGTAGTCTGTCTAGGTGTGGCTAAAAGAGCTCGTTCGCGAGGTGCGGGCGGTTGTCCTGGGCTTGCCAGCGCCGCGCGGTCGCGACCGGAAGAAGATGGGGTGGATGAAGATGTTCTATTAATCGAAGCTGCTCGGGCAGTTCTTGGGGATGACGGAGATACAGATTTAACCCTCGGCGGAGCAGTGGCTGGTGGTTTTGTCTGTTCAATTGAATCTCTATAATCTCTTCTCACCAGAGCTAATTGAAGTCGTTCGGTTTTTAAATTTTTCTCTGCTTCCCCAAGCTTAATCTTGACATCATCAACTTTATTGCTTAACTTGGTCACTCGTTCATTAACATCAGTTTCAGTAATTTTGATCGACTCCTTTTGCCCTCGTAGAAAATCAGTAACTCTTTGGCTTATACTTCTATTTTCCCACGCATCTTTTCTTTCACCCTCGATCTGCTTCTTCACATTCTCTCTCGCCTTTGCCAACGCATTCTCCGCTCCATTCACCTCTCCCTGGATCTTTCCGATCTCTTCACTAATCGGCTTCATCCTCTCCTGGATCTCCGCTATCTTCTTCGTGCCCTCTTCTGCCTTCGCTGTCCTTGCACTCTCTGCCTTCTCTTTCGCTAAACTATTGTCCCTCACCGCATCTTTATACGCACGCTCTGCCGCTCCAGTC